>VAPK010310953.1_pt1 | contig 10499 bp, 4 predicted proteins | sample 3395031 | NCBI WGS metagenome assembly VAPK01 (sample SAMN08290443, study PRJNA428436) | hydrothermal vent metagenome | isolation source: Deep-sea hydrothermal vent chimney 1 | place: Pacific Ocean: Juan De Fuca Ridge
TACCTGAACGCACAGCTAACATTATTTCACTTGTTCCGTTTGTTAATCTGGCTTCCAGCAACTTGTCGCCATCTTTTATTGTAATTGCATTTACTCCATTTTGGCGTGGCCGCGAATAAGCTTCCAACATAGTTTTTTTAATAATTCCTTTTTTCGTGGCAAGAATTATAAAGTTATTGTTAATGAATTCCTTATCGGTAAGTGTTTTCACATTTATAAAAGTCAAAACTTTGTCGTCCGGTTCAATGTTTAAAACATTTTGAATTGCCCTTCCTTTTGAAACCCTTGTACCTTCAGGAACTTGATAAACTTTCAACCAAAAACATTTACCTTTTTCGGTAAAAAGAAGTATCGTATTATGCATTGACGCAATAAAAATATGTTCAAGAAAATCTTCGTCACGTGTGGTGCTTCCTTTCGAACCAATTCCTCCCCTACCTTGTGTGCGGAATTCAGTAAGTGGTGTTCTTTTAATATATCCTAAATGCGAAATGGTTAAAACCATATCTTCATCGGCATAAAAATCTTCAGGATTGAATTCTTCAGCATTTGGAATCACTTCGGTCCTTCTTTTGTCGCCGAATTTGGCTTTAACTTCGAGGAGCTCTTTTTTAATTATATCCATTCGCAACGAAACTTCAGCAAGAATTTTCCGGAGGTATTCAATCTGCTTCATTATCTCTTCATATTCTTTATGAAGTTTGTCTTGTTCCAGGCCAGTTAATTGTCTCAACCTCATTTCAACAATGGCACGGACTTGAATTTCGCTTAAATCAAAACGGGCAATTAATTTTTCTCTCGCTTCGTCTGGTGTAGAAGAAGCCCGGATAATTGAAATTACTTCATCAATATTGTCGCTGGCAATAATTAAACCTTCTAAAATGTGGGCCCGTTTTTCAGCTTGTTCCAATTCGTATTGGGTCCGCCGGGTAACTACTTCGTGTCGATGTTCAACAAAATAGCGGATTAAATATTTTAAATTCAGTATTTTAGGCCGCCCCTGAACCAGTGCAATATTATTTACACTAAAGGAAGTTTGAAGTGCTGTGTATTTATAAAGTTTATTTAAAACGACGTTGCTCATTGCATCACGTTTTATATCGTAAACAACACGCATACCATCCCTGTCCGACTCATCATTTACATTCGAAATACCCTCAATCTTTTTATCGTTTACCAGGTCGGCAGTTTTTTGAATCATATCTGCCCGGTTTACCATGTAAGGAATTTCGGTTACAACAATTTTCTCCCTACCACCTTCGTTTTCGATATGCGCTTTACCGCGGACCATAATTCGCCCCCTACCCGTTTCGTAGGAATCTTGAACTCCTTGATATCCATAAATTATTCCACCAGTTGGAAAATCGGGCGCAATAATTATTTTTATTAAATCCTGTATGTCGATATCATTGTCGTCTATGTAAGCAATTACTGCGTCAATTGTATCAGACAAATTGTGGGGAGGCATATTTGTGGCCATACCAACTGCAATACCGGATGCACCATTTATCAACAACTGAGGAATTCTTGTCGGCAAAACTGTAGGCTCGTTTAACGACTCGTCGAAATTGGGTTGAAAATCAACTGTATTTTTATCTAAATCGGCCAATGCCATCTCCGCAATTTTAGCCAATCTGGCCTCTGTATAACGCATTGCTGCCGGACTATCGCCATCAACGGAGCCAAAGTTCCCCTGCCCGTCGATCATTGGATACCTTAACGACCACTCTTGTGCCATACGCACCATCGCAAAATAAACCGATGAATCGCCGTGTGGATGGTACTTACCTAAAACCTCACCAACAATTCTAGCCGATTTCTTATATGCTTTATTAGAAAACATACCCAGCTCATTCATTCCGAATAATACACGCCGATGAACCGGCTTCAAACCATCGCGAACATCTGGTAATGCACGCGAAACAATTACGGACATGGAATAATCGATATATGCAGATTTCATCTGCTCTTCAATGTTTACTCTGATAATCTTTTCACTTTCAATCATTTATATCTTCTTTAAAACTTATTTATCATTACAAAAATGGACTCACAAAAATAGTAAAATCATCTGTGTAAAGGACATTTTTGACAGTGATTTAACACCATGATAATAAGGAGTTATTAACATTTTAACTGTCAATAATTCAGCATAAAAACCTTCGGTTTGATAACTTCTGCCAAATCCCTGAAAATTACAGTCGTTTTTTAAGTAATTTTATGTTTCAACTTTTAGGAACAATATTTGTTTAAACAATTAGGAATAATTTTTATTTAATTATGGATTCACAGTTTTCACCAAGAATAAAAGATATTATAGGATATAGCCGGGAGGAAGCAATTCGATTGGGTAACGATTTTATTGGGCAGGAACACCTGTTTCTAGGGATTTTACGCGACGGGGAAGGAATTGCTACGGATATTCTTGAAAACCTAGGTATTGGCTTAATCGAGATTAAACAATTAATTGAAAGCAAAATTAGAACTGATAAAGAGTTGAACCCAAAGGTAGATTTGGTTATGCTAAAGTCGGCTGAAAAAACTTTAAAATTAATTTATCTTGAAGCACGCGCTTTTAAAAGTGCCACCGTTAATAGCGGGCATCTTTTATTAGCTATTCTAAAAGATAGCGAGAACATTGTTACTCAGCTGTTAGTAGAGTTGGGAATCAATTATTATATGGTAAAATCTCGCTTGAAAGATTATAAAGAGATAGAATCAAAATCGGATTTTCCTGAAAGCGATGATGACGATCCAGGAGAATCATTCTCTAAAGGACCTACGGGCCAATATGGATCAAAAAAGAGTTCTCCAACAAAATCGGATACGCCGGTATTGGATAATTTCGGAATCGACATCACCAAATTAGCAGAGGAAAATAGCTTGGATCCGATAGTTGGGCGTGAAAGGGAAATTGAAAGATTGGCTCAGATTTTAAGTAGAAGGAAGAAAAATAATCCAATACTAATAGGAGAGCCCGGAGTTGGAAAATCTGCAATTGCCGAGGGTTTGGCTATACGAATTATCAACAAAACAGTTTCTCGAATTCTATTTGATAAGCGGGTGGTAAGTTTAGATATTGCTTCAATTGTCGCCGGAACAAAATACCGCGGTCAGTTTGAGGAAAGAATGAAAGCCATATTAAACGAGCTTTCGAAGGTAAATAATGTGATATTGTTTATCGATGAAATCCATACCATCGTTGGGGCTGGAGGAGCTACCGGATCGTTGGATGCTGCAAATATGTTAAAACCAGCTTTAGCCCGTGGTGATATTCAATGCATTGGTGCTACAACTTTAGATGAATATCGGCAGTATATTGAAAAAGATGGTGCACTGGAACGACGTTTTCAAAAAATAATGGTGGAGCCAACAACAGTTGATGAGACCATTGAAATTTTAAATAATATAAAAGATAGGTACGAAGACCATCATAATGTTACTTACACACCCGAAGCAATTGAAGCTTGTGTGAAACTAACTGCCCGATACATTACCGATCGTTATTTACCAGACAAAGCAATTGATGCTTTAGATGAAGTTGGCTCAAGGGTACACATTTCGAATATAAATGTACCAGAGAATATTATTAAACTCGAAGGGCAAATTGAAAAAATAAAAGACGAAAAGATTACTGCTGTTAAAAGTCAGGATTTTGAACAGGCAGCGAGTTTTAGAGACAAGGAAAAAAATTTATTGCAGCTTCTTGACAAAGAAAAAGATATCTGGGAAAAAGAATTAGCTATTCATCGCGAAACTGTTGATGATCATAAAGTTGCAGAAGTAGTGGCGATGATGTCGGGAGTACCCGTTCAGCGGATTGCCTTGGCCGAGAGCAAACGTTTATTGAATATGGACACCGATTTAAAAGGTAAAGTAATTGGGCAGAATGAAGCAATTTTGAAAATTGTTAAGGCAATCCAACGTAACCGCGCAGGATTGAAAGATCCAAATCGCCCAATTGGTTCGTTTATTTTTCTGGGGCCAACAGGAGTTGGTAAAACACAGTTGGCTAAAGTTCTTGCTACTTATTTGTTCGACAGTTTAGATTCGTTAATAAGAATTGATATGAGCGAATACATGGAGAAATTCTCTGTTTCGAGAATGGTAGGTGCGCCTCCCGGATATGTAGGCTACGAAGAGGGCGGGCAATTAACCGAGAAAGTACGAAGAAAACCTTATTCCGTAATTCTTTTAGATGAAATAGAAAAAGCACATCCCGATGTTTTCCATTTGCTGCTTCAATTACTTGATGAAGGTATATTGACAGACAGTTTAGGAAGGCACGTCGATTTTAAGAATACAATTATTATTATGACTTCCAATATTGGCTCGCGCCAATTAAAAGATTTTGCGAGAGGTGTTGGGTTCACAAATAATAATTCGCCGGAACAAGACAACGAACACACAAATTATATTGTGCAGAAAGCGCTCAAAAAAGCTTTCGCCCCAGAATTCCTGAACAGGATAGATGATGTTATAATGTTTAATAGATTAGAGAAAAAACACATTCATGAAATTATAGATTTAGAAATTGGGGATTTATACAAACGAGTTGAATCTTTAAAATATAAATTGAAAATTTCGTCGGCAGCCAAAGATTTTATTGCTGAAAAAGGTTACGATCCTCAATTTGGTGCAAGGCCACTTAAAAGAGCAATTCAAAAATATTTGGAAGACGAAATGGCTGAAATAATAATTAAAGCTTCCATTACCGAAGGCGATACAATTTCGGTTGGTTTTAATAAAAAAAACCAAAAGCTTGTAATGCGTATTCTAACAAATAAAAAGGAATTGAGTAAATAGTAAATATATTAGGCTTTATTACGATTTTAATTGTAATAATGTCTATTAAATAATGAAAAAAAGCCTGTTTCAAACACAGGCTTTTTTTATGTGCTGTATTGAATAACCATTAAAGTTATATCATCTGCTTGTTCTGCTTCACCTTCGAATGTTTCAAGGCTTTTTTCGATGCTATCAACTATATTTTTTGGTCCGCTGCCAACTAAATGTCGTAAGTTTTCAACAAACCTTTCGTTTCCATAGTGAATTTTATTTTCGCTCTGCAAATCAGTAATTCCATCGGTATAAAGTATAATAGAATCTCCCTTCTCAATTGTAATTGTTGAGTAAGAATATTGTTTATTGAAGTACAAACCAAGTGGTAATCCATGTGCTTGTGCCAACTCAATAATTTCGCCGTTAAATTTTAAAATATATGTTGGTGTATGCGCAGCATTACAAAAACTCAACACGCCGGTTTTTAAATTTAAAACTCCTAAAAAGAGCGTGAGAAAGAACTGGTGCCCATTATTTGTATAAAGTTCATTGTTCGCTTTTTTTACAATTGTGTTCACTCCGGTTAAAGTTGCACTGCTTTTTATAATTGTTTGTGCAACACTCATAAAAAAAGCTGCAGGAACACCTTTCCCCGAAACATCTCCCATTGTAAACAACAAATGTTCATTGTCTAATAAAAAATAATCGAATAAATCGCCACTCACAATCCGTGCAGGTTTATAAATTGCGTACAAATTAATTTCTTTTCTTTTTGAAATTTCCGAAAAATCAGTTTTAATTAGACTTCGCTGAATCTCTGATGCTTCCAATAAATCTTCCATTCGGCGTTGATTGCTTTTTTCGTCTTGCGACTGTTTTATTTTGAATTTTTTGTACCACGACTTTAAATAATTTAAACTTTCTGAGACTTGATCAACTTCATTTAAAGTACTTATATCAGCTTCTCCTGAAAGATTGCTAAATCTTTTTAATTGTGTTGTTACCGTGTTAAGCGGCTCAACTAATCGGCTTGTTATATAACTAATAATAAAGAAAATAACCAATATTCCAAGCACTGAGAAAAAGAGCATTTTTAGAGTTGCGTGATATAAAGGTTCAAATAATTCGTTGTAGGGCACGGCAATAACAAGTGTCCATTCAATTTCTTTTAAGCGAGTATAATATCCCCAATATTTTTCATTGTTACGAAATTCGGGATACGCTATTAAAGATCCCGACAATCCTTTATTAAGAACTTCTTTATAATCGATTTTTTTCTTGTCATATACATCATCAGAAACCGAGAATATCGATTTGGTATAAATCCATTCTTTATTGGGATGTGCTAAATAACGTCCGTCTTTCGAAAGCAAAATAGCAAAACCGTTTTCGCCAATTTTAATTTTGTTGATCGTATTATTTAGTTCTTTCAATGATAGTTCACAAGTAATCCAACCTACAATTGAACTATTTTTACCATTCTGAAATTGAATGGGAGAATAAAAGGAAACAACCATATTCCCATTTTGGGGACATTTATAAACTTCGCTCCAACCAGGCCTTTTATTTAGGACAAACTCTTCCATTATTTGTTTTTCACCCAAACAGTTGCAAATCTCAAAATTTTGTTGCTCGAATTGTATTGAATCTTGATCCCTAAATCCAAAATAGTTATGATAAGTAGCATGGACAACAGAATCTAAGGTCACGTGGATGGCATTTAAAAATTGATATTTTTTCAATATGCCAGAAATCAATAATTCAGGCTGATCCTGCTGTGCATAGAATATAATTTGCTTCGAAATGTTTGATGTAATTTCTTGAGTTGCCACCAATTCCTTACCCACCTGCATACTTACCTCAGAACTTAATCCAATAGCTCTGTTTTCAATATTGTTTGTAATATTTTTGCTATCGAAAAAAAAGAAAATAACTATAAAAGCAATAAATACGCCTATTACGGCTATTGATATGTAAATGCTTAAACGATAAGCAATAGATTTGTTCAACATTCTAAATAATTTTCCTCCTCAATAAAATACAATTTAAGGATTATTTTTATGAATCCCACTCAATTTTAGGCATTATTTATTTCCTGTTTTGGCCACTTAAATTTATAGGATAGCTTGCTATTTTGGACTCCTTTTTCAAAACCGCCCGGAAATTACCTATACATAAAAAATCGTTGCAAAAAATCACTATTCCAGAAGTTAGAGAATTATTTAAAAGTCCACATTATTGAACAAAAAAAAGCTGCCTAAATTTTAGACAGCAATATTTTCTTGCTTATATTAGTGTCAAGTCAAGACTCAAAACTCGGGTACGTCATTCCCCGCGAAGCAATTCTCAATGGAAGTCCAATGGAGAATCGCTTTGTGGGGAATGACATCTCCGAAAATATACGATCGACTTGAGAATAGTTGTCAAAAACTATCTTCGAAATCTGTTAAATACCCTTAACAAATTCTTAAGTAGTGCCTGCAAGAAAACTCTACTTTTTCAAGTCTTTGATAAGAAAACGTCAAATACAAGGCTTTCGAAGTTTTGAAAATCAAGGAGTTTGCTTTTACAAATGACTGTTTTCAAAACGAGAGTAACGCAGTATTTGGCGTTTTCTTGTAAAGACTAAGTATTCATTGCCCCACAAACAGTAATAACCTGGCCGCTAACATACGTCGATAAATCGGATGCCAGAAATGTTGCCACACCAGCCACTTCTTCTGGTGTTCCCCCACGTTTTAGAGGAATAGCAGCTTCCCATGCTTTTCGGGCATCTTCCGGGATTTTAGCGGTCATTTCGGTAATAATAAAACCAGGTGCAATGGCATTCGAGCGTATTCCGCGCGAACCCAATTCACGTGCCACCGATTTTGTGAAGCCAATAATTCCTGCTTTCGATGCTGAATAATTAGACTGTCCAGCATTTCCACTCACACCAACTACCGAACTCATATTGATAATTGAGCCAGAGCGTTGTTTTAACATCGTTTTCTGTGCTGCTTTTGTAAAATTGAAAACGGATTTCAAGTTAACATTTATAACTGCATCCCACTGGTCTTCGGTCATACGCATCAACAAAGTATCTTTTGTAATACCTGCGTTATTTACAAGTGCGTCAATCCGTCCAAAATCGTTTACAATTTCGCCAACTACACGGTCGGTGTCCTCAAATTTACTGGCATCGGATGCGTAACCTTTTGCATTTACGCCCAATGCTTTTAATTCGGCTTCGGTTACCTTCATGTTTTCGTCATCAAAAAGGTCGGTAAAAGCAACATTGCAACCTTCTTGTGCAAATTTTATTGCAATTGCTTTTCCAATTCCACGCGAGGCACCGGTAATAATTGCTGTTTTTCCTTCAAGTAATTTCATGTATTTAAAATTTTGTCGGAAATCGCCTGCCTGCCGATAGGCAGGGAAGACCGAAGTTTAATTATTCCCCCAATGTTCCATAAATAGACATGCAGGTTTTATTGTCTCTTAATTTTGAAGCGCAAATATACTTTTTCTTCTCTTTTATAAAAAATAGATAGCACGATTATTAGAAATGAGTGCCGGGATAAAATTATTAAAAAAAAGAAAATTCTTAAAGTTGACTATCCCCGTGGCAGGACCACGAGGAATTATTTGATTAAAACTTTAAATTTTGGGTTGGATTATTCAAAACAAATACCCGCTTAGCTGAGTTAAAATTTCACCAGCTTTCCCTTTTAAATGAATATCGGTAATTTCATTTGTAAACATAGATTCTTCTGGATTAATTTCGATAATAGTTGCACCATTTTGTTTGGCAGTTCGCGGAATATAAGAGGCTGGCATTACTTCTCCAGTCGAACCAATTATCAAACAAACCTCAGCTTTTTCGGCATCGACAAACGAATTTGAATATGCCAATTGTGGAATGTCTTCTCCAAAAAAGATAAAATCGGGTTTCAAAATTTCATTGTCAACCCTGCATTTTGGCGGAATATTTTTAAAATCAAATTCTTCGGCACCATAAATTTTCCCACATTTAAAACATTTTAATTTTTTTGAATTGCCATGAAATTCATGTATTGTTTTACTTCCGGCTTCCTGGTGCAAGTTATCGATATTTTGTGTTATTATTGAATTTAAAAGTACTTCCTCCTCCATTTTAGACAAAACATAATGAGCTGCATTTGGTTTTGAATCAGCAAAAAAATCATAAAAAATCTCACGGATAATAAACCAGCATTTCTCCGGGTTTTCAAGATAGTAACTTAAATCCAGGACTTCGGGATTATATTTGTTCCACAAACCATGTTCGCCCCGAAACGGAGGGATCCCACTTTCCACAGAAATTCCTGCACCGGTAAAAGCAATGGTAAATTTCGATTGCCGGATAATTTTTGCTGTCTCTTTTATTAGAAGTTCCATAAGTCATATTGAAATCAAAGTGATAATTGGCTTAAAACTAATCAAAATAATGATTTATCTTTGCAGAAAGAAATTGAAAAATGCTCGACCAATCAACTATTTGTGCCATTTCAACATCGCCCGGAATTGGGGCAATTGCAATTATTCGCCTTTCAGGGGATGAAGCAATTACGATTGCCGATAAAATATTCAAAAGCCCTAAAAAAGGGAAAACACTTGTTGAACAAGCGGCAAATACCATTCATTTTGGCCAAATTATTTTTAACAACAAAATAATTGACGAAGTGGTGGTGAGCATATTTAAAGCCCCTCATTCGTTTACCGGAGAAAATATTGTTGAAATTGGATGTCACGGCTCTGTTTATATTCAGCAAAAAATACTTGAAATTTTAGTTGAAAATGGAGCAAGATTAGCGCGACCGGGAGAATATACGCAGCGTGCATTTTTGAATGGAAAGATGGATTTATCGCAAGCCGAAGCGGTGGCCGATGTAATTGCATCGTCGAATGAAGCTGCCCACAAACTGGCATTAAACCAAATGCGGGGGGGCTTTTCAAAAGAGATAAATGATTTACGCGATCAACTGCTACATTTTACGGCAATGGTAGAACTTGAACTCGATTTTGCCGAAGAGGATGTAGAATTTGCCGATCGGTCTGCGCTACGGGAATTAACTGAAAAAATAGAGCGTTTACTGCGCAAATTGAAAGATTCTTTTCAGTTGGGAAATGCTATAAAAAATGGTATTCCGGTAGCTATTATTGGTGAAACTAATGTTGGCAAATCAACGCTTTTGAATGTGCTGTTAAACGAAGACAAGGCAATTGTTTCTCACATTCACGGAACTACGCGCGATGTAATTGAAGATGTAATAAATATAAAAGGCACCGCATTTCGTTTTTTCGATACTGCAGGAATTCGTGAAACGAAAGATCAGATTGAAAATATGGGGATCGAACGTTCGTACAGTAAATTGGAACTGGCAACAATTGCTTTGTTGGTAGTTGACATGGAAAACCCCTACCCGATTGTTAAAAGTAGAATTGACAAAATAAGAAAACGGATTTCGAATGGGCAGCTGTTAATAATTGTGGCGAATAAAGTAGATACAGGTTTAATTGATACAATTCAACAGTTGGAAGTTACAGACTTTACCGACGATGAAAAACTGGTTTTTATTGCTGCCAAACACAAACAAAATCTCGAAGAACTAATCGAATGTATGACGAGTGCCGTTAATTTTGATGCCGCCGGCCAGGGAGATATTATTGTTACAAATGCCCGCCATTTCGAGATACTAAAAAATGCACACGAAGCA
>VAPK010822760.1_pt1 | contig 10499 bp, 9 predicted proteins | sample 3395031 | NCBI WGS metagenome assembly VAPK01 (sample SAMN08290443, study PRJNA428436) | hydrothermal vent metagenome | isolation source: Deep-sea hydrothermal vent chimney 1 | place: Pacific Ocean: Juan De Fuca Ridge
AAGGTAAAAGTTTCGTAAAAACGAAAGCCGTAGTTCAGTAAGGCGCGACTGGCGCGGGCGCGGGCATTTTCAGAAGCGGTGCCGAGGACGATAGAAATCAGGCGCATTTGATCTTGTTTGGCTGAGGTAATTAAACAGTAGCCAGCAGATTCGGTATGCCCAGTTTTAAGACCATCAACGCGATCATCCAGCCACAGCAGGCGGTTACGGTTGTATTGTTTGATATTGTTATAGCTGTATTCCCTGATTTTGTACCAGGGGTAATAATCAGGGAAATCGCGGATAAGCGCCATGGCAATGCGCGCCAGATCATGGGCGGTGGTGTAGTGGTTGGCATCCGGCCAGCCAGTGCTGTTCATAAAATGAGTATTCCCCAGTCCCATACTTTGCGCGTGCTTGTTCATCAGGGTAACAAAGGCGTTCTCGCTGCCGCCGACGTGTTCGGCCAGTGCCACGCTGGCATCATTGCCGGACTGGATAATCATGCCCTTGAGCAGTTTTTCGACGCTGACATATTTGTTAACTTCGATAAACATGCGTGAGCCTTTCATGCGCCAGGCTTTCTCACTTATCTTGACCTGATCCTCCAGGGTTATGCTGCCCGCCTGAATTTCATAAAATACCACATAGGCGGTCATTAACTTGGTCAGACTGGCCGGTTCGATGCGTTCATCCTTATCCTTTGAGGCTAGAATATAACCGCTGTGCTGATCGATGAGCAGGTAGGCTTTGGCTGGAATTTCAGGTGCGCCTGGAACCAGTTTCGGATTAGCCTGTAGCGGTGAGGCAAAGACTGACAACAGCAAGAGCAAGGAGAATAGTAGGGGTTTACGCATGTGTTTCTCGGGAGTTGGTTTGCCGACCATTTTACAGGCTATGTATAGTAAAACATAGCGGTGGGTTGAGAAAATGGGAGTCGTTGCAGCTTGGGCAATGCCCCGCCTGCCGGGTTTGATTAATCGATCACGATATGTGGTTGAGCCAGTCCGCGTTGGCTGATCTGCTCGGCCAGCTGGTCGGCTTCATCGACATTGGCCAGTGGGCCGATACGCACGCGGTAAAGTTGTTTGTCCTTACTGTAAATCGCGCGGATGTTCTGGTTCTGCAAGCTACGCTGTAATTTGCTTTGTAATTGTTGGGCATTGCTGCGGCTGACAAAGGCTCCTGCCTGTAGGTATAAACGGTATTCTGGCGCAGTGGCGTTTGCAGTTTGTTTAGTGGTGTTGGCATGTGGCTGTGCTTGCTGGGAGCGACCGGGATCGAGGGCTTCTATTTCTACTACGCCAGTGCCGGTGCTGGTGATGCCGAGTTTTTTTGCCGCCGCCCAGGAAAGATCGATCAGCCGACTATCATGAAAGGGGCCACGATCATTTACTTTCACGACCACGCTGCGGCCATTGCCGAGATGGGTGACGCGCACCCAGGTGGGCAGCGGCAGCTCTTTGTGTGCGGCGCTCATGGCATACATATTATAAGTTTCGCCGCTGGAGGTGCGGTGACCGTGAAATTTTTTGCCATACCATGACGCCACCCCGCGGGCGCGATAGCCCTGGTTGGTTTTCATGACCCGATAGGTTCGACCTCGAACGTTGTAGCTGCTCGGGTTGCCGTATTTGCTACGGGGCGCATTCTGAGGAATGGCATCGGGGACATGGCTGATGTCGATATTTTTGTCGGGTGCGCGATCCTGATGAATTGAATAGCGGTTTTTTTTGGCTGTGCCGCAGGCGCTAATAAACAGAATGACAGTTAAGCTGAGTAAGACGAGTCGGAAATTACGGACGTTCATCGATTCTCGCGTAACTGCTGGCTAAGCTGGAACACCGACATGGAATACAGGGCGCTGTGATTATAGCGACTAATAACATAAAAATTATGCCAGACTACCCAGTGTTCGGGGCCATTGACGCCGTTTAGTTCAATCAATGAGCCTTTCATCTCGGTAGGCAATCCTTTAGGCAAGGGGATGCCGTGGGCACGCATTTCCTTTTGCGTCAGATGCGGTTTGAGCTGATGGCGTTTGCTGCCGAGCAGTTTTTTATAGCGGTCACCTTTGATATTGACCTTGAAAGCAATCGGCTCGTCCTTTTTCCAGTGATGACGTTTGAAGTAATTAGCCACGCTGCCAATCACATCTTCCGGATCACTCCACAGGTTGCGTTGTCCATCGCCACTAAAGTCTACTGCGTATTGACGAAAACTGCTGGGCATAAATTGTGGCATGCCCATGGCACCGGCATACGAGCCTTTTTGCTGTAGTGGATCAATGCCTTCCTCGCGTGTCATCAGCAGGTATTCTTTTAGTTCATTGCGAAAGAATGAGCTGCGTGGCGGGTAGGCGAAGGCCAGGGTGGATAGCGCATCCATCACCAGATAGCGTCCGGCATGTTTACCATAACGAGTTTCTACGCCAATGATAGCGACGATAATTTCTTCTGGCACGCCGTAGGTTTGCTGCGCGCGGTGCAGCAAGGGCTTGTTTTCCTGCCAGAATTTCAGGCCCCCCTTGAGTCGGTCACGGGTGAGGAAGATGGGACGATAGTCATGCCAGGGTTTGCCTTCTGCCGGGCGAGCGATGGCATCGAGGATAGTTTGCTGACGCCGGGTTTTGGAAAATAATTTTTTCAGTTCATCGGCATCAAACTGATGCTCTTTTACCATTTCATTAATGAAGCTATCGATTTGCGCGTTGCTGCCAAAATAGCTGGCTTTAGCCTGCACCAGGCTGCTGCACATTAAAAGAACGATGAATAACAGGTATTTATAATCTAGCATGGTGGTTTAAGCACTTCTTTAAGTTGGCATTAATTTACGATGTGTTTGTATAGACATGAGGATACCGAATCCTGCCAGCAGGGTCACTACCGATGTGCCACCATAACTAATTAATGGTAGCGGTACGCCGACCACCGGCAGGATACCGGAGACCATGCCGATGTTGACAAACACATAGACAAAAAAGGTCAGGGTAATACTGCCCGCGAGTAGACGGCCAAAGGTGTGTTGTGCCTGCGAGGCGATGAACAGGCCGCGGGCGATAATAAAAGCATACAGGCAAAGCAGGGTGGTGACGCCGAGAAAGCCAAACTCTTCGCTGAGTACGGCAAAAATAAAATCGGTGGAGCGTTCAGGCAGGAAGTCCAGATGTGACTGGGTACCGTTGAGCCAGCCCTTGCCATAGATGCCACCCGAGCCGATGGCGATAGTGGATTGAATAATATGGTAGCCCGCGCCGAGCGGATCATTTTCCGGGTTGATAAAGGTCAGCACGCGCTGGCGCTGGTAATCGTGCAACAGATAATTCCAGGCTATCGGTGTGCAGGACATGAGTAGAAACATGAACAGGCTGATGAAACGCCAGGATAGTCCGGCCAGCAACAGCACAAAGATACCGGAGCTGGCGATCAGCAGGGCAGTTCCCAGATCGGGTTGTTTGGCGACCAGCAGGGTTGGAATAATCAGTAAGGTTCCGGCAACAGTCAGGCGTTTGCGATTGGGTGGCAGGGGGGCTTCAGCAAAGTACCAGGCGATCATCATGGGTACGGCCAGCTTCATAATTTCCGAAGGCTGGAAGGTCACAAAGCCCAGATCCAGCCAGCGTTGTGCGCCCTTGCCAATTTCACCCATCACCAGTACGGCCACTAGCAGGAGCAGACCGAGGCCGTACAGTGAAGGTGACCAGAACTGAATGCCATAGGGCGAGAACTGTGCTAGTAGTAGCATGATAAAAAAGGCCAGCAGGATGCGTAGACCCTGTCCTTGGACTACGGCCATATTTTGATCGCTGGCGCTATAGAGCACCAACAGTCCAATGCCAGCCAGCAGCAACAGGGCAACTAGCAATGGCCAGTCGACATGCAGCTGAAAGCGATGTCTGCGTCGGGCATGGCTGGGTGCATCATAAAGCAGAGGCGGGTCGTTGAAAGCCATCTAGGATCCTGAACTCAGTAAATATTGATCCATGACCTTGCGGGCAATCGGCGCGGCGATGGCACCGCCACTGCCGCCGTTCTCAACGATCACCGCAATCGCAATCTGCGGGTCGTCGACCGGGGCAAAGCCAATGAACAGGGCATGGTCACGTAATTTCTTGCTGATCTCTTCCTCAATATATTCTTCGTCCTGCTTGATCCCAAACACCTGCGCGGTGCCGGTCTTGCCAGCAATAGTATACGGTAGTTTACGACTGATACGTCGAGCCGTGCCATGTACGCCATGCACCACCTGTTTCATCGCCTGGATAATAATATCCCAGTGATCCTCGCTGGCAGTGGCCGGGGGATTGATGGCGGCGGCGGGGATAATGTCAAAGCGGCTGCTGTCTGGCGTTTCAATCGCATAGAGCATGCGTGGCTGTTTACGCTGACCACGGCGGCTAAGGGTGGCCGTGATGTGAGCCAGTTGCAACGGGGTGGTGAGCATGAAGCCCTGACCAATGCCGGTGATCAAGGTTTCGCCGGGAAACCAGGGAAGGTTTCGAGCGCGGCGCTTCCATGCTCTGGAGGGCAGCAGGCCGGTTTTTTCGCCTTCGATGTCGATGCCGGTACGCTCACCCAGACCAAAGGTGGCGAGGAAGTCGTGCATGTTTTCGATGCCCAGTGCCAGCGATAGATCGTAGAAATACACGTCACAGGATTCGACAATCGCGCGGGTTAGATCGGTTTTGCCGTGGCCGCGTTTTTTCCAGTCACGGTAGCGACGCGGATCGTTTTTCAGCATGTACCAGCCGGGGCAGTTGATTTCTTCCGCCAGGTTGATTTCATGGGTTTCCAGTCCGGTCAGGCCAATGAACGGTTTAATAGTCGAACCGGGGGGGTACTGGCCGCGCAGGCTACGGTTGAACAGTGGCCGATCCGGTGAGTCGCGCAGCTGGTTGTAATCCCGGTTGCTAATGCCGTTGACGAACAGGTTGGGATCATAGGTCGGCATACTGGCTAGTGCCAGCACCGCACCGTCACGGGGGTCAATGGCCACCAGTGCGCCAGTGTTATCGCCAAAGCCATCTTCGGCAATGGCCTGTAGTTTTACATCCAAATTCAGATACAGATTATTCCCCGGTATCGGTAGCGTGCGTTCCAGTACCCGCAGGATTTTTCCCTGCGCGTTGGTTTCAACTTTCTGCATACCGACACTGCCGTGAAGTTGATCTTCATAGGCAAGCTCGATCCCGGTTTTGCCAATATGACTAGTGCCGCTGTAGTCGGATTCATCCAGCGTTTGTAATTCTCTGACATTGATACGACCGACATAACCAATGGCGTGAGTGCCCAGCGCACCCAGCGGGTAATGGCGAGTCAGGCTGGCATGGATATTCACGCCCGGCATGCGGTACTGGTTGACGGCGATGCGCGCGACTTCTTCATCGTTCAGTCTAAAACGTAAGGGGATACCTTCGAAACGACGCTTGTGACGGCGATTTTTGTTGAAGCGTTTAATATCTTCTTCACTGAGGCTAATGAGTTTGCCAATCTTGCGCACCGTATCATCCACATCTGGCATATGCTCGGTGACCAGTTCCAGGGTAAAGCTGGGCAGATTTTGTGCTAACAGGATGCCGTTGTGATCATAGATAAGCCCGCGCGTGGGCGGGATGGGCAGGATGTTGACCCGGTTGTTTTCCGAGAGCAGGGAGAAGTGACTGAGGTTAATGATTTGCAAATAGCTTAGACGAGCAAACAGGATAGTGGTAAGGATTACCACCACCATCACCGCGACAATCAGTCGCTGGTTGAAGATCTGCGTTTCCCGCACATGATCTTTCAGAGTTAGGTGCTTGCGCCGAGCCATGAATTATTGAGCCACTATTTAACCTGGTAATAACGGCGCAGGTTGCGCATAAAGACAAATACGGCGGGCCAGATCAGGGCGCTAACCAGTGGCGAGACCAGTGCCATCCAGAAGTCCGGTGCCAGTCCCTGCATGCCCTTGATCCAGAAAACCACAAGCATATAAATCAGGCAGAGGAAAAAAACGGTAATAGCCTGCTGCCACAGAGGCACCACACGAATACGTTGATGCATATTGATGGTCAGGAACACAACCAGCGCCATCACCAGTGCATACTGTCCCAGCAGAGTATCGCGCAGCACATCAAGCAGTAAGCCCATGCACCAGGCGATGCCGACGCCAACGCGATGCGGCAGCGCCATGCTCCAGTAGATAAGCACTAGCAGCAACCATTCGGGCATAAAGGCATGCAACATGGGGGGCAGTGGCAGGATGTTCAGGAGCATGGCGACTATGAAGCTGATGGTGATGATCCAGCCGCCACGACTGCGTTCATGAATACTCATGGTGAGGCCTCTTGCGTGCGTGTGCAGGGGGTTTGCATTTCTGGCAGTGACGCATGCGATGGCCAGACCAGCAGCACTTCGCGGCTGCGATTCAGTTTGGCGGTAGGTTCAGCCAGCACCTGGGCGAAGGGCAGGCTGGGGTTGGTGTTGACTGCGGTGACTCGGGCAACGGGATAGCCTGCTGGAAACACGCAGCCCAGTCCCGAGGTGATCAACTCATCGCCGATTTGAATGTCGGCATTATTGGGCAGGTAGAGCAGCTCTAGCTGGTTGCTGCTGCCGGTGCCGACCGCGATAGTGCGCAGGCCGTTACGCGCCACCTGTACCGGCAGAGAGTGATCAGGATCGGTGATCAGGATGGCGGTACTGGTCAGTGGATAGATATGTACGATCTTGCCCATGATGCCATCAGCATCGAGCAGCGGCTGACTGACATAGAGATCATCACTCTGACTGCCCTTGTTAATCACCACCTGACGGCGAAAGGGATCGAGATCGACCGATAACAGTTCGGCGATCAGCATGCGCTCGCCTACGCGCTTGGAGGATTGTAATAGTTCGCGCAGGTGGACATTTTCTGCTTCGATAAAAGTAAATTTCTGTAGCTGTGCCCTGAGGATCTGATTCTGGGTGCGCAGGGTCGTGTTTTCCTGTTGCAGAGTGTCACGACTGACAAAGGTTTCTGCGGTCCAGCCGAAAAAATTACCGGGAAGATCGACCAGGTATTGCACCGGGTAGACAATGATAGACAGACCCGCACGAATGCTGCGCACGGTGTCAGTACGGTAATCCAGCGTCATCAGGGTAATCGACAGGAGCATCAGCAGGATCAGACGCATCCCGGTTGACGAGCCTTGGATGAATAACAGTTTAACGGGACTTCTCTCCGGTTAAGCAGACGTATTCACTGGTGGGCGATGTACCACAGGCACTTCCTTCGGTCGCCCACCCTACACAAAAATACAGCATGGCAAGCCTTAATATAGGGTGGGCATCGCCCACCATAAAGCCTGCAACCGACCTCTATTCGACACTAAACAGATCACCGCCGTGTTCGTCGATCATTTCCAGCGCCCGGCCACCACCACGGGCAACACAGGTCAGGGGATCTTCGGCAATCAAAACTGGCAGGCCAGTTTCTTCCATTAGCAGGCGATCCAGATCATGCAGCAATGCGCCGCCGCCGGTGAGTACCATACCGCGTTCAGCAATATCCGAGGCCAGTTCAGGTGGGGTTTGTTCCAGTGCGGTTTTAACGGCGGAGACAATGCCGGATAACGGTTCTTGCAGCGATTCCAGAATTTCGTTGCTATTGAGGGTGAAGCTGCGTGGAATGCCTTCGGCCAGATTGCGACCGCGAACTTCCAGTTCGCGGACTTCGTTGCCGGGGAAGGCAGTGCCGATTTCATGTTTGATGCGTTCAGCTGAGGACTCACCGATCAGACTGCCGTAGTTGCGACGCACGTAATTGATAATGGCTTCATCAAAACGATCACCGCCGATGCGTACCGAGGCCGAATAAACAATGCCGGAGAGGGAAATAATCGCGACTTCAGTGGTGCCGCCACCAATGTCCAGCACCATCGAACCCGAGGCTTCGGAAATAGGCATACCGGCACCGATAGCGGCAGCCATCGGTTCTTCAATCAGATACACATCACGAGCACCAGCACCGGCGGCGGATTCACGAATCGCGCGGCGTTCAACCTGGGTTGAACCGCAGGGCACGCAAATCAGTACCCGGGGGCTGGGACGGAAGAAACGGGCTTCGTGTACCTTGCGAATGAAATGCTGAAGCATTTTTTCGGTTACGGTAAAATCGGCAATCACGCCATCCTTCATTGGCCGGATGGCGACGATGTTGCCGGGCGTACGACCAAGCATGCGTTTGGCCTCCATGCCGACGGCGGCGATACTCTTGGGACCCCCGGGACCGCGTTCCTGACGGATGGCGACGACCGAGGGTTCGTTAAGCACGATTCCCTTGCCGCGTACATAAATGAGAGTGTTGGCCGTACCCAGATCGATGGATACGTCATTGGAAAACAGACCGCGTAAGCTATCAAACATAATTATTTATAATCTTTAATGTCATTAAAGGCGATACTTTAATAAAATAGGGGGGCGTTGGGCAAGCAATCATCATTGAATAAGTTAAATTTAAGGGAAATTATTTTGATTTCGCTACAATTGCCACCTAAATGCGCTCAGGTTCACATAATTTTCGAGGCACACCATGTCACTGGACAAACAAGACGTAGAAAAAATAGCACATTTGGCGCGATTAGCCATCAATGAAGAAGATGTTCCTGCATATGCTCAAAATTTATCCAGTATTCTGGATCTAGTTGAACAAATGAACTCGGTGGAGACTGATAATGTCGAGCCGATGGCGCATCCCACCGATGCGGTGCAGCGTTTGCGCGAGGATGACGTCCGCGAAACCGATCAGCGTGAGCGTTTTCAGGCGATTGCTCCCCAGGTTGAGGATGGCCTGTATCTGGTACCCAAGGTTATCGAATGAGCCACTTACAGATACCGTTGTAGGTGCGGCTTCAGCCGCACATGTTCGCCTCATAGTATCCGCAGGGTAGAAGGCGAACCTACGTGGAAAATTATTCCGAAGGATAGAAATATATGCACAACAAAACCATCGCTGAATTATCCCGCAGTCTACGCGAGGGTGAATTTTCCAGTGAAGAATTAACCCGCTATTTTCTTGAACGCATCAACAATCTGGATAGCTCACTGAACAGCTTTATCACGGTAACGGATGAGTCAGCACTGGCGCAGGCAAAGCAGGCAGACGAGCGCATTGCTGCCGGTGAAGCGGGGGTGTTAACCGGCATTCCGCTGGCGCAAAAAGATATTTTCTGCACCGATGGTGTGAAGACCACCTGTGGTTCAAAAATGCTGGATAATTTTATCGCGCCTTATAATGCTACCAGCGTTGCGCAATTGAATGCGGCGGGGACAGTGATGTTAGGTAAGACCAACATGGACGAGTTTGCCATGGGTTCCTCCAATGAAACCAGTTTTTATGGCGCGGTAAAAAATCCCTGGAATACGGAAACGGTGCCGGGTGGATCGTCGGGTGGCTCAGCGGCGGCGGTAGCGGCGCGGCTGACCCCCTGTGCCACGGGTACGGATACCGGCGGTTCGATTCGCCAGCCTGCCGCACTGTGTGGTGTGACCGGGCTTAAACCCACTTATGGGCGGGTGTCGCGTTACGGCATGATCGCCTTTGCTTCGAGTCTGGATCAAGGTGGGCCGTTGACCCGTACTGCGGAAGACGCGGCGATGATTCTGGGCGCAATGGCGGGCTTTGATCAACGTGATTCCACCAGCATCGATACGCCGGTGCCGGATTACACAGCGGGGCTGAACGACGATCTCAAGGGGCTGAAAATTGGTCTGCCGAAAGAATATTTTGGCGAGGGACTGGATAGCGGCATCGGTGATGCGGTACATGCCGCGATTGAAGAATATAAAAAAATGGGCGCGGAGATTATCGACATCAGCCTGCCCAATACCCATCTTGCGGTACCGGCCTACTATGTCGTCGCCCCGGCGGAATGCTCGTCCAACCTTTCACGCTTTGACGGCGTGCGCTTTGGCTATCGTTGTGAAGATCCTAAAGATCTGGAAGACTTATACAAACGCTCGCGCGGAGAAGCCTTTGGCACCGAGGTTAAACGGCGGATCATGATTGGCGCGTATGTCCTGTCTTCCGGTTATTACGACGCCTATTATTTGAAAGCACAAAAAGTGCGTCGGCTGATCAGTGCGGATTTCAAACAGGCATTTGAAAAAGTCGATGTGATCATGGGGCCGACCTCACCCACGCCCGCTTTTGGCTTGGGTGAGAAAGCCGACGATCCGATCACTATGTATCTCTCAGACATCTACACCATTGCGGTTAATCTTGCTGGTTTACCGGGTATCTCGATTCCTGCCGGGTTTACGAATAAGATGCCTGCGGGTTTACAGATTATTGGCAACTATTTTGCAGAAGCAAAACTATTGAATGTCGCACACAAATTTCAGCAGATAAGCGATCACCACCAGCAAATTCCTGCGGGATTTGAATGAAAGAATAAATCTAACGCAAAGACGCAAAGACGCAAAGATTTTTAAATAATTTTCTCTGCGCCCTTTGCGTCTCCGCGCCTTTGCGTTGAAAATACGAGGCCAGAAAAATGAATT
>VAPK010023667.1_pt1 | contig 10493 bp, 9 predicted proteins | sample 3395031 | NCBI WGS metagenome assembly VAPK01 (sample SAMN08290443, study PRJNA428436) | hydrothermal vent metagenome | isolation source: Deep-sea hydrothermal vent chimney 1 | place: Pacific Ocean: Juan De Fuca Ridge
AGTGAGTGCGACTCAGGCAATGACGCTTGTATTTGAGGGGGAATTGCCTGAATTCGCTTTGTGACTTTATTTCGCTGAGGACTACGCTGAGTAGTTACAGAAGAATTATAATAAATGGGGTCAGTGTCTGAGGTATCCCCATTTATGGGCATTTAATCTTTATAAAAATCACAGGATGTGCTGAAAGAAGTGAAGCGCATGATGCGCTTCCTACTGTCAGCACATCCTATTTTCCTAATTCAATAGCAGAGAAACCAGAATTAGGTATACCTACTTTCAAATATACCGAACTGGTTAGTGACCCCAGGAAGGCAACCAAATCCTTTTTTTCTTGCCCCGTTAAATGTAAGGGAAATATCGCCGAATCTTTGAATCGGTTATCATCTCCTCCTTTATCATAGTATTCGATAACATCTTCAAGTGTTTCCAAACTGCCATCATGCATGTAAGGGGCAGTCAGAGCAATATTTCTGAGTCCTGGCGTTTTGAATTTGCCAATATCTGCAATAACCCTGGTTACACTGAAGCGGCCAAGCTCAGATCGTTGTGCATCGGTTAGGTTTAAATCATCAGGATGAGCACCCTTCCTCAATTCACTCAGAACCTTATCCACTACGGGTTCTACTCTGTCAAATCCTACGCCGATATTGTAAAAATTCTGATCGGTAAACAGAGCACTTTTCCAATTCATCTCATGACAATTTGAACAGTTTCCTTTTCTTTTAAATATCCGTGACCCTCGTGCAGCACTTTCTAACAACACACTTCGATTTCTTGCATAAAAATATTGATCGAATAATGAGTTGCCATTAACGATCGTTCGTTCATAACTGGCTATGGCTTTTGCAACATCACTTATGCTGATATCATCCTGGGAAACACCGTAGACTTGTTTGAATTTTTCAACATAGTTTGCATCACGCTTCACGAGGTCAATAATTTTGCTCTCATCTTCCAGCCCGTGTTCAATAGGGTTTAGAAATGGCCCCAAAGCTTGTTCTTCAAGTGAGCTTGCTCTGCCATCATGAAAAAATGAGTTGTAAAAGGCACTATTAACAATAGTCGGCGCATTTCTTGTGCCCTTTTGCTTTTTAATCCCTTGAGCGACAGGTAAGCCATCTGTAAAAGCCTTTTCAGGGTGATGGCAACTCGCGCAATTGATGGTGCCATCTGCACTTAATCGTTTATCATTGAACAGCACTTGGCCTAATTCAATTTTTTCAGCTGTTTGAGGATTATCATCTGGAACATCTAATGCAGGAAGACCGAGCAAGTTATCTGCAAGCAGCTGATTGCAAAAACATATTGTCATTAAAACGAATAGTATTTTTTTCATCACAATCTCCAAAAAAAACGCCAGCAAACCTTGCGGATAGCTAGCGTACAGTGTGTGCGTAATACGCACCAGAGGAAATATATTTCTCACCGCTACAATTTTGGATTTATAGCAGACGGAAATATATAACAGAAGAAATTATTCCTGTTCAGGCATATCCTGAACAATCATGATATACGGTTCGCCCAACGGGAACTTATCATCTGGCTGTTTAAAATAGATGACTTTACCGTAAGTTTCATTTATTGCCGGCAATATCTTCGCTGCTTCTTCAGCAGTCAGGTCAGGAAAAGTTGCATGGGCTCTAGGGACCTCTACTTTATGATAATGCCAATAATGTTTTTCGTTCTCAGGTAGTGAGTTATATTGCGCTGTGGTAATAATATACTCAAATCCAATAGGCTTATCCTGATCCTTCATACCTTCATGAAACATTAAGCATAACAAAGTCTGATCATCATAGGCTTTACAATGATGATGCACGATCATCTGTAATTTAGGATCATGAACATCATGACTATCAGGTCGAAGATGCCTGATCGCTTGAATGTGCAAATCATTGAAACCCAGATGATTAGGATATTCTTTTTGCCGTGGGTTGAAAGTTTCGTTATATAGTTTTGCTTTTTCAGCTACTACAGGTGCAGGTGATGTAACAGTCTTTTCTGCGGTTGCACAACCGGCTGTTAAAGCAAATATACTGATTATTAATATTAATTTTAGTTTTTGTTTCATTTGAATCTCCTCAAAATGATTAATAGAAATGAGAGTCTGGTCCTCTTATTTGGGATCTTTACCGTTATTTACCTATGAACAGTGATCTCTCACAATATGCAGCAAACTCTATGCCATAATGATAACAATGAATTATGCCTTTGCTTTATATCATAAAAATAATATGCTAGGTTATATATGTTTAAATCTACATGTCTCATAATAGTTTCATTGAAACGCAAACGATGTTTCAATGAAACTATTGTGAAACATAAAGCACATCACTCAAACCCCTGAGATAAGTCCCTCATTAATTCTTAACATCCCCATTCGAAACCTTGCTCTAAGTTTCTCTTCATTACCAATAAATTTCAGAATGATAAATCCGATAATAAACCATGCGGATGACTCTAAAACCAGAGGTAATAATGGCAACGATCTTGTGCGACCATTTATAAATCTACTGATAAGATACTTAAAGAGCACCTCTAAGTATGCCTTTTTGTCCGATTTCGGCGTTGGATAATTTTCTGCGATCCTTGTGTATTCGATATACACTGCGGTTCTCGAAAATCATCCGCCTTGAACTCGAACAAAAATTCGAATTATTAGAGGCACCCTTAAAATAAAACCAATCATAATACTTACCATTATTTTAAATAATGGAGCACGAATATTACTGCATGCTAAATTAGTTTACAGTGATAAAGTCACGCAGGTTTACGATCTTATTTTTAATTATAAGGGGGGGGGGGCAGGATATCCTTACAGCTCCAGGCAAGCTGAAACGTAACTATCCGTGCAAGAAATTGTGTCTTAGAGTTAAATGAGTATATCTACAGTCAGGCCGCAGGATGTGAACTCCAGCTGAGCATCTTATTGCTCCTCTATTGATTTCTTGTCATGCAGCTGATTCATGACTTTTTCAAATGAACCTTCAATCAGAGAGTCTATAACTTTATATACTGGCTCAAAGCCTTCCAACATCAGTTGCCTATCTTGCGCCGATGGCGCAGATAAAACATAGTCGGCCACGGACTGCCTTCCAGGAGGCCGGCCAATACCTACTCGCAAACGATAAAAATCTTTTGAACCTAGATTTGCAGCAATGTCCCTCAAACCATTATGTCCAGCATGACCACCGCCTTTTTTTAGCCGAATAACACCCGGCTCAAAATCAAGCTCATCATGAACGACAAGAATTTCTTCAGGTTCAAATTTGAAATAACGAGACAAATTTCCAACTGCCCGACCACTGAGATTCATAAAGGTTTGCGGCTTTAACAACACAACCTTTTGTTTTGCTATTAAAGCGTTGCTGACTGAGCCTTCAAAGCGCCCTTCATAGCTCCAGGAAACACCATAATTCGCTATCACACCGTCTAAAAACCAAAACCCGGCATTATGCCGGGTTCTGTCGTATTGTTGGCCTGGGTTGCCCAGGCCAACGATTAGCTTAATCATTTTGAATATAAGCTATTCAGCCGTATCTTCATCAGAAGATTCTTCTGCTGCTGCACCAGCATCAACCTCAGTCTCCTCTTCAATAACTTCTACTTTAGGCTGCGAAATCTGCACCACCGGCAAATCATGATCACCCTCTTGTAAAAGAGTGACAATCTCTACATCTTTTGGTAATTTGATATCTGTTAAGTGAACCGGCTCACCAATATCCACATCAGCCAAATCTATTTCTATGTACTCTGGAAGTGCGCCTGGTAAACAGCTAATCTCTAGATCAACCATATTATGGGTAACTACCCCACCTTTTTTGCCACCAATTGAAGTTTCTTCATTAAGAAAATGCAATGGCACATGCACACGAATTTTTTCTGTAGCACTTACTCGCAAAAAATCCATATGCAAAACCCTTGGTTTTGCCGGGTGGCGTTGTATGTCTTTCAAAATAGCTTTTTGAGTTTTGCCATCAACTTTAACATCAAGAATATGAGAATAAACAGCCTCATGCTCTAAATGTTTCATCACGTCATTGTGATCAAATATTAATTTTTCAGGCTCTGCTTTACCGCCATATAGAATCGCAGGTACTTTACCCTGACGACGCAAAGCTCTCGCCGCACCATTTTTTGTTCCAGTTCGATTTTCTGCAACAAATTCAAAAACACCAGCCATTTTAATTCTCCAAATCTTTATTATCTAACAATTAATCGACATACATTGAGCTTACGGATTCACCAGCAGCTATTCGCCTGATCGTTTCTGCAAGCATCCCACCTATACTCAACTGTCTTATTTTCTTTAATTTTTCCGCTTCTGAACTCAGTGGAATCGTGTCGGTAACCACCAATTCGTCCAGCTCGGAATTACTAATATTCTCTATCGCTCTTCCAGAAAGAACGGGATGCGTACAATACGCCACCACTTTTTTAGCACCTTGCTTTTTTAATGCTTTTGCAGCACTACATAAAGTTCCAGCGGTATCAACCAGGTCATCCACCATTACGCAAGTTCGGCCCGCAACATCGCCAATAATATGCATTACTTCTGAGACATTGGCCTTAGGACGACGCTTGTCAATTATCGCCAAATCGGCATCATCCATCCTCTTCGCCAAAGCCCTAGCTCTGACAACTCCACCAACATCTGGAGAAACGACAATTAAATCTTCATACTTCTGTCGCCATAAATCTCCCAACAACAACGGCGACGCATAAACATTATCGACAGGAATATCAAAAAAACCTTGAATTTGATCTGCATGCAAATCCACTGTCAACACTCTGTCCGCCCCAGCATTACCAATCATTTTGGCTACCAGTTTGGCTGTTATCGGCACCCGTGCAGAACGCGTCCTGCGATCTTGCCTGGAATATCCATAATAAGGAATTACAGCGGTTACCCGGGACGCAGACGCTCTTTTTAAAGCATCAAGCATTATCAGTAATTCCATCAAATTTTCATTTGTTGGAGAACAAGTAGGTTGGATGATAAAAACTTCCGTTTCCCGTACATTCTCCTCTATTTCGACAGCAACTTCTCCATCACTAAACCGTCCAACTGACGCCATTCCCAAGCGAATATTAAGCTTTTTTACCACTCCTTTGGCAAGCTCCAGGTTAGCATTACCCGAAAACACCATCATTGAGGCGTCATTCATTCAAACACTCCAGAATAGGTAGTCTATTTTTTAAGGTACTTCAGCAAAGAAATATCCGAATAATTTTGTTCCAACAAACCTTAGCCGACTGTAGGTACAACAGATAACTAGAAAAAAGATATTTTTCTTGGGCTACCTTTAGAAAAATGGCTGGGCCGCCAGGATTCGAACCTGGGTATGCGGAGATCAAAACCCCGTGCCTTACCGCTTGGCGACGGCCCAATTATAAAATTTACTGATTCAATCGCTAAATCTACTATTAATGACTTACCTGACAACCACAAGATCGTGCCAATCATAGAGCTTGCTTACAAAAACAAACGTGCATCTAATCTGCTTGCTTAAGTTTCTCAAGTAGTGGTGATACCGACAAGCCTTTTACAAAATAGGTTTGCCAGCTATCTTTCAATACTTCATAAGCTTTCTGCCCAGATTTCTCGTTATCAAATTGAGCAAATACACAGGATCCAGTTCCTGTTAATTTAGCCTTACCAAATTTCCCCAGCTCAAATAACGCCTCATCAACCAGCGGATATTTATTCCTAACTACTTCGAGACAATCATTCTGCTGCTGACCAGCAAGAAATTCCCCCATTCTGATAGATTTACTGTCTCGTGTCAATGCCTCAGTTAAAAAAACCTCTCTAGTATTAACATGGACATCGGGCCTAATGATAAGGAAATATTTTTCAGGGATATCTATTTTCTGTAAGTGCTCACCAATGCCTTCTGCCCAAGCAGTATACCCATAAATAAAAATTGGGACATCCGCCCCCAGGGAAATGCCCAAACCCATCAACTGCTGGACCGATAAATTCAGATCCCAAAGTTTATTTAGCACCACCAAGGTGGTGGCTGCATCTGAACTTCCTCCACCTAACCCGCCGCCCATAGGTAAATTTTTTTCAATGTCGATACTAACCCCACCCGAATATCCTGCTTCCTTTTTCAACAACTCTGCCGCTCGAATAACTAAATTTTCAGCATTCGGAATACCTGGCACTGCTTGCTCAAGTGTTATTTTGCTAGCGTGAGGTTGAAACTTCAACCAATCGCAAAGATCGATTATCTGAAAAACAGTTTGCAATAAATGATAACCATCGCTTCTTCTACCTGTAATACGAAGCATTAAATTCAACTTTGCCGGAGCTGGCCATTTCCAGCCCCATCCAGTCGAAGCTGAAGTTCCAGTCTCAATAATCATTAATTGTCCATTGATCAATCATCAGCTTTAATTTTGCTGAATTATTTTTAATACTGATTTTTCGGGGCATCCATCCGTCACCTACTTGAATGTAGTTGTGATACTTAATATTCCAGGAAAACTGTGAAAATCCATCATCGAAGCTAACGAAGGGTTTACCCGGTTCATTTAACCCAATCACCCAAAAACGTAAAGCAACCAGTGGAACAAAAAAACCGAGCTGTTGTTTAATGTATTGATCGATATTTTTAGAAAACCCGACCTGACCATCTCCTTGGTCAATCATTATTGAATCAGGATACAAAACTATTCTGACGGCACCTTGCCCCAAGGGGCCCGATAAATTCAGCACATCCTTATCTACTTGATGTAACCAATCAATTTTTGCAGACCATGAATCCTTGTCATTCGCCATGGCAATCCTACCCAATAGGTGCCACTGCAACAAATCATATAACTGCTGATTTCTAATCTCTGAATATTTTATTTCTTGCTCTGGAGGGACAACAGCACATGCCGTCAGAAATAAAAAGATGCCAAAAAATAAGGCTAACTGGAGCTTTTTATACTCTCCACACATAAGTTTTATGTATTTAAATGGGAAGTATAATTAGATCTAATTTAGTAGTTCTGGAATAAGCTTTTGAACTTCCAGTATATATTCATTATCGGGGCTTTCCTCAAAAACTTTTTCAAATAAATCTTTAGCTTTTCCTTCTTCCCCTATCTTCCAATATACCTGAATTAAGTGAACTGCAATTTCTTCACCTTGAAAAACCTCATAAGCCTTAGACAAATATTCCACAGCCTCTTCCAGCTTGCCCTGCTTAAACATAAGCCAGCCATAACTATCTTGAATCACTGGCTCATTAGGTTTTAATTCAATCGCTTTTTGTAAATAGACGGCCGCTTCATCGTATCGATCTGTACGGTCAATTAGAGTATAACCCAGAGCATTCAATGTGTTGGCATCATCAGGGTATTTTTCAAGAATATATTTCAAATCTCCCTCAGCAACATCTACCATATTCAAACGCTCTGCAATTAAGGCGCGCGTATAAAGCAAATCCTTCTGCTCTGGTTTTTCTAAGAGAGCTTTGGTCAACACATCAAAGGCTTGTTGATATTGTTTTTGCTTGTTATATAGCTCAGCTTGTAGCAATACCAACCGTAGCTCTTGTTTAGGATGTTTATCCTTCAGGCTGGATAAACGAGCGGCAGCCTCATCGTAGCGTTTTTCTCGCATCAACAAGGAAACAGAACTGATTCCAGCTTCCAACACCAATGGCCCTGAAGTCACACGATCGAACCAAGTCAGCGCTTTTTCAACTTGCTTTTGCTTGGCTTCAATTCTACCCATGTATAAACTAGATTGGGCCTGCCAACGTGGATGCTCGACCAGCTTTCCGAACAATGCCTTAGCATCATCATCCTGTTTTAATTGCAGATAAACCAAAGCCAGAGAAAATTGCGCTTCGGTATTTTTAGGGTTTATTTCCAACAAATCCACATAAGTACTGGCAGCTTCTTCATACTCAGTGGTTTTAATGTACAGTTTTGCCAACATATTGTTCAACCGTTCATTATTAGGCTCATTATCCATGGCTTGCAAGAGGATAGCCTTTGCTTTATCGTCATCTTTGGCAAGTACCGCTAACTGCACTTTAATCAATAATGCCTTAGTCCATTCAGGCTGCAACTCAAGGGCTTGATCAATATTTTCCTGAGCCAAGGTATTTTGTTTCAGATGCATTGCTAAAAAAGCTTTAGCAAAAAAGATGCTGGCTGTATCTGAATTAGCATCACTGACTTGATCGAATACTTCCATGAGAAATTTCCCTTTCCCTTCCTTTCCCAGTGCTTTTACTAACTCTAATAGGGTAGCTTCAAATCCAGCCGGGTCTTTTTCAGCAAGAAAATTGAGACTCTCCACAGATTCAGGCATTTTTCCCTGCCGCAACGCTGATAAAATGGCAATTTTTCTAGCCACCAAATTATCCGGCTCCTCTTTCAACCATAGTGAAACGGCCTCTTGAGTTTTAGCGGTATCTTTCAAAAACAATGCAATTTTTGCTGCTCTTTCCGCAACCCTGCTGTTATTAACTCTCCTAGCGGCTTCCAAGTAGCCTTCAAGAGCAACATCATACTGCTCCCTTTGCCCAGCAATTTCAGCAGTAACTAACATGTAGAGTACATCTGGATCAATCTGGGTCTTAACTTCCTTATCGACTGGAGAGCCTTTTATTTTTGCCGCATCAATTGCTGCTACATTTGCATCAGGCGCGCCTTTAGCACCCTCTTTAGGCAAAGTGCCAGCACATCCACCTATCAGCAATACGCTAACAGCAATAATAACTTTGATATTAAACAATGAAGATTCCTTAATTCAGTACTATTTAGTACCCTTTATATTAGCTAAAAACCAAATCTTAGCGCAGTTATTTTTTGACAGATTTGGATAAACCTATCATTTTACTTAAAATATAGGCCAGACACACTATTTTATAGTATTTTAAAAAATTTCTGTGAAAGCAATTGCCCTTAGAACCCGTTCAAGATCGTTACGAACTACTGCCGGTAGCTCAGTTGACTTTGAACAGATTCTCAGACAATCTACTGATCAAAAAGTAACATAACTAATTTAAGGCCGCCTGAAGACTTTAGATGAAAAATAAAATTAAATATTGGATGTTTAGTACATGACGCTCCTCACCGTTGGGATCAATTACAACACTGCCCCTATTTCAATTCGTGAGCGCCTGGCGTTCCCGGCAGAAATACTAACATCTTGTCTACAAGAGTTATGGCAAACTCAGGGAATCAACGAAGCGGCTATTCTTTCCACTTGTAATCGAACGGAATTTTATTGTGATCTCGCAACCGAAAACCAACAAATACTGATTAATTGGATCGCGGATAACCGCAAAGTTAACCCAGATGAATTTTCACCTTACCTATATACTCATTACGACAGCCAATTAATTCGTCATATGTTCCGGGTTGCCTGCGGATTAGATTCCATGATTTTAGGTGAGCCACAAATTCTTGGGCAAATGAAAACAGCCTACCAAACCGCATGTGATGCCGGAACAGTCGGGAAACATTTAGGCAAATTATTCCAACATACTTTCTCGGCAGCAAAAAAAGTAAGAACGGACACAGCAATAGGCTCAAGCCCTGTCTCTGTTGCGTTTGCTGCCGTGCGGCTAGCACAACAGATTTTTGATGACCTCAGCGAACAAACCGCCATCTTAATTGGTGCCGGCGAGACTATTGAACTAACCGCCCGCCATCTTTATCAGCATAAAATTGGCCGAATTATTATTGCCAATCGAACTTATGATAAAGCACACTCACTGGCCAGCCAGTTTAATGGTTATGCAATAGCGCTATCTGAATTACCCAAACATTTGGCTGAAGCGGACATTGTGGTTTCTTCGACAGCCAGCCAATTACCTATATTAGGCAAAGGGCTGCTTGAAAGCGCAATTAAAAAACGTAAGCATAAACCCATGTTTATGGTTGATCTCGCTGTACCTCGCGACATTGAACCTGAAGTTGAACAACTGCAGGACGTTTATCTATATACTGTTGACGACCTGCAAAATACAGTCAACGAAAACATGGATACTCGCCGCCAAGCGGCCGAACAAGCAGAAGAAATCATTGATACCCAGGTAGAATATTTCTTGTCCTGGTTGCGTTCGCAAGGCGCACAGATGACCATAAAAGATTTTCGACAGCAAGCCGAACAGACTCGTGAAGAAATATTAAAAAAAGCGCAAACTATGCTCGCCAATGGCACGCCAGCCGAACAAGTATTAAACCACCTGGCGCACACGTTAACGAACAAACTAATACATACCCCAAGCGTTCAAATAAGACAGGCCGGCGAAAATGAAAGACATGACCTGGTCGCTGCAGCCCGCGAAATTTTTAAATTGAAAAATAATAATGAAAGCTAGCATACAACACAAACTTGAAAACTTGAGCGAGCGTTTTGATGAAATCGCCGCGTTGCTCTCTGAACCAGAAGTACAAAGCGACCAAAATAAATTCCGCTCGCTCAGCCAGGAATACGCACGAATCAACCCCATCGTTGATTGCTATCATAATTATCA
>VAPK010663111.1_pt1 | contig 10493 bp, 7 predicted proteins | sample 3395031 | NCBI WGS metagenome assembly VAPK01 (sample SAMN08290443, study PRJNA428436) | hydrothermal vent metagenome | isolation source: Deep-sea hydrothermal vent chimney 1 | place: Pacific Ocean: Juan De Fuca Ridge
AACACATTCCCAGCCATTTTTTGCCCAACCCGTGTTCGAGGTAATACATGGGGCCGCCGGAGATTTCGCCGTTGGCGTTGGTCTTGCGATAACGCACCGCCAGAAACCCTTCGCTGTATTTGGTGGCCATGCCAAACAGGGCGGTGATCCACATCCAGAAGATCGCGCCCGGCCCTCCCAGAGCCACTGCGGTGCTGACTCCGGCGATGTTGCCGACACCGATGGTGGATGCAAGTGCCGTCATCAATGCACCAAAATGGGAAATATCGCCGATTCCCTCGCGTTCTTTGGCAAAGGTCAGACGCAACGCGTAAAAAAGACAGCGAAACTGGATGCCGCGCAGGCGGATGGTCAGTAGAACGCCGGTTCCCACCAACAGGACCAACAGCCAGGGGCCCCAGACGAGGCCGCTCAGATCTGAGAAAAATGTGTTCAGGGAGACCATAGAGTCAGGGAAAGTATCGATCCTTCAAAACCCGGCGCACGTAAACATGGGCCCAGCGTCACGCTGGCAGTTTGCGGCCAGGGCCGTGCATTTTGGGATTTATCTGCTGTAGGCGCCATAATTGCGGGCGTTTTTTGATGCGTCCTGTTTACTGTTCTTGGCAGGCTCTTTGGGTTTCGCTGGTTTCGGTTGGGAGGAAGCTTTATCAGGAGCCGAGGCCAGCTTTGCCGTCAGCTTTTTTATCAGTTGGTCTTTTACCGGTTGTTCTTCATTAATACGGGTTCGTTCAGAAATGAAAATCAAGCGGCGCGGGTGCTCTCGTTTTTTCGCCTCGTAGTCGCGTTGCAGACTGATTTTGAGATAACTGCTGACTTGTTTGAGTAGAGTCGAATCGGGTTTCCCCAGCTTTTTGAGCAACGCATCCTTGGAGGGGATGACATTCACGATTTCATTTCTCAGTACCACCGCGTGCCGATGCTGGGGAACGTAGTCTTTATATTTTTTATAACGCTGGACGTCACTTTTCAGGAAATTGAGAGCGGCTTGCATGGAGGCCAGTTCTTTCTTCTCATTTTCCGCGTCGGAGTCATCGGTCTTTTCGTCTTGTTCTGTCTGCTCTTCAGCGGCGCTGTCTGCGCTCGTCTTGCTCATTTGCTTGCGGGAGCTGGGCAGGCCCCGGATTTTTTCTAAATTAGGGTCGGACCGATAGTGGGGTGGAATCTTGAGGGGATCGTCTGTGAAATGAACTTTTCCCTGCTCGTCTTTCCACTTGTAAATGCTGGACACTCCGGCAAAACTCTGGCAGGTGAAAAACAGCAGTGCGCCCAAAACGACAAACACCTGAAAAAGCCCGATATGGGATTGCGATTCTCGGTTCATCCAGTCTCCTCCAAATTCGTCTGAATCATTTTGTGAAAATAAAAAAAATCGACTTCTTTCAGGTTATCACAACCATTTAAATCAGGCTATGATATAATGAAATCAATATGATATAGGTATTTTGGTTGAGAGTGGTAACGTCAGGAAATTCAACCTTTTTTAATTTTTCAGGTATTTTATGCCCTCTGACAGACTGGTTTGCATTCAAGAAAATATTTATAAGCTCAGGCAACAGGACCGGATCATCGGATGCTATCTTTACGATGAATTTGGTGAGGCGTTGTCCCGAGTCGAGGCGTTGATGGTGGAGACCAAGACTTATCTGCCGCGCTATCTGCTGATAACTCTGGGCGGTGCGGTCAATGTTCAGGGAAAAAAAGTCCTCCTTCCTGTCGAGCATTGCCAGTCGCTTGATCTTGGAAAAGTGAAAACCTGTTGGCGCAAGGAATCGCTCATGAGTGCACCCACCGCGCACGCTCCAAAAAAGGTCACGATGGCGGAAGAAGAACGCATTCTGGACTATTTTGACCTGAAACCCTACTGGGTCACAGATCCTTCAGAAAAATCCGAAGACGAACCCGATTCCGATAAGGAGAAGGGTTGAATAATTAAAGCCTTTTCTCTGGAATTCCCTCTATCTCATTTGAATTTGCGCATCACCCCGATCACCACGCCCTGGATTTTGAAATCCCCATCCTGAATATAGATCGGTTGCATATCCGGATTGGCGGGTTGCAGGCGCACGCGGCCCTCTTCCCGATAAAACCGTTTCAGGGTTGCCTTGTCGTTGTCCAGGAGAGCCACCACGGTTTCGCCGTTTTGGGCCCATTCTCTTTTCTCGACGATCACGAAATCGCCATCTTTGATGTGGTCTTCGATCATGGAGTTTCCTTTGACTCTGAGGACGAAAACGTCTTTGTCCCTGGCGTCGGGCATGAGGGCAACCACTTCGCGGTTTTCCAGTACCTCGATGGGTTTTCCCGCCACGATTTGGCCTAGCAGGAGGTATTCTCTGGATAGCACACTGGCCGGTTCCTCGACGATCTCGATGGCGCGGCTCAGGTTATGTTCCCGGCGTATGAGGCCTTTGTTTTCCAGGTGAGTCAGGTGCTTGTGCACCGTCGCGGGCGAGCTGAGGTTGAACTGCTTGCCTATTTCCATGATGCTGGGCGCATAGCCTTTGCTGTGGATGTGGTCCTTCAGGTATTGATATATTTCCTGCTGGCGTTTGGTCAGGTGCACGTTGTCTTTCTCCTCTGAAATCACCCTGTGAGGGGCCTGCGGGGATTTTTCTTGAAGCATAAGCGAAAATTAAACGAAAATCAAGTCTGCGAAACGGACGGGAAATGGGGTTCATGGACCTTGCATGTAAAGGCTCTTTGTCCTACCCGGGGGTGGCGCGTGCAGACGCTTAAAACGAAATGGCGGAAGCGTTTGTTTTTTACCTGGTGCTTGTTTTAATTAAAGAAGGTGAGCTATTTGGAATTTTGCCGGGCATTGGCCTGCTTCAAATCGACTTCCGTATTTTTCCCGGCGAATGTGGCGGGGACCTGATTCTGCAAACGATCTTTCAGAAAACCTTTGGGTTCGTTTGACTGGATCTTACCGTCTTTGGCAGGCTCGTTTCCGACCACTTCAGCCCAATAAACTTTATGCGGTTGATTGGGACTTCCTCCATTCCAGGAGGAGGTGATTTTGGGTCCGTCAAAGGTTTTATCCGCATTGGCCTCATGAGGATTTTTCACGATGGAAGTCAGTTTATCGACCATTTTGGCGGTCAATTCATTCAACTTGAGTTTATTGGTCACCAGGTAAATGGGGGCAATCAAAGCCGCCGTAATGCCGGTGGGAATTTTTGCAATGCCCTGGATTTCCGATTCGGTTTGCTCCGCCACCCAAAGAATTTCGCCGGTTCTGGTGTCGATCATTTGGACCGAAACTGAGAACTCGATGGAGGAATGGATCAGCAAATAAGCTTTTTGCACACGGTTGATCCGGCTGATCAGCACGGCATCCACGCCAAGCGCTTCGCCAAATGTCATGGGGTCCAATGTGCCATATTTCGATGGGTCCATCAGACCATGTTTTTGCAGTTGGCTATCGACTATATAGTGCTCCAATAATTTAAAAGACGATTGCCTCAGGTTGGCGTGCAGGTTTTGCCGAAAAACCTTGGCCATGTCCATTTGCTGATCGCTCTGAACTTCTACCGGGAGTATCGCAATGGTCTGCAGGGAAGTCAATTTACCCAGATTCCCCGAAACCCGGGTTTGCAAACTGCTGGCGCAGGCGGACAACCCCACAGCTATTACCAGAACTATAAACAACCGTACGTTATTTCGATGGATCTGCCGCATCGTCGCTACCTTCATTTCCAGGTTAAATTTCGGTTCAATTTTTAGAACCAGTTGCTCTTGGTTCATTCAAATTAAGCCTGAATAGGGTTTAGCTTTAGGGTCGATTGCAGACGAGATGCCAAAAATCACTTCAAAACAGCAAATTCAGACGAATTTTCACAACTGACATTTAAACAAAGAATAAAAATCTCAATAAATTCATTCCCAGTGATTAATAGCGCGACTAAAATAAGATACGTGTTTAATTAGTATTATTTTTTATTCTTATTTTTTAAGTTGTATCTAAAAACTTACATTTTTGGTGGTATATTTGGCTTTTGGATAACATGCAATAAAATAACGGCTTTCAGTTTCCTTGCTATAATGAGCCAAGGGTCGGGGCCAGTGGTCCGTAACATTCAACCTTTGAGGGTACGGTGAAAAAAATAAGGTTTTACCTGCTCGTCGTCCTTGTTTTTTCGGGAATTTTTGTGTTGGAGATCGCTGAATCGCAAATGGAGAGCGATGCCAATCGTCCACTAAAAGGAGAACGTTTACGCATCGCAGTGGTGGGGGATACTGGAATTGGGGAGCGGGCTTTTCATCAGGGGTTTCTGGCGGTTCAAGAGGCGATCAGAAACCATGAGCCGGATGTTTTATTGCATCTGGGGGATTTTGTCTATCAGCCCGAGTTCAACCCCAAGTTTTGTCCTGACAAATATATCCGTGAGATTGAAAATACTCTGGTGAACCCTTATCCTCACCGGCTATTTGTTCCGGGCGACAACGACTTTCCGCCTAAAATCACCAAGCCCAAGGCTTCCGGGTGCTGGAGCAGGATCGATCCTTTAGACACCCCCTTTGACGTGGTTGCCGACTCCAGTACGGGGCCGGCCCCTTTTGAAGGAACGAAAATAATCGGCAATAGCTTTTTTGCCATTTTAAATGCCCATTCCTGGAAAGATCCTACCCGCTGGCTGGCTCCCAGAATCAAGGCGGCAAAAAGCAAGGGTCTGTGGATCATCGTCGCCCTGCACGAGCCCGCCATCACGACGGCCTGGTATCTCGACAAGCGCGACACCGTATTGAGGCAGGTGAATGCGCTCAAACCGGATTTAGTGTTTTCGGGAAACCAGCATTCTTATGAACGGTTTCATCCTTTAGGTGTCCCGGAGCCAGGAGAGAAACTGCCAATCAGAAAATCGCAATCGTCCCGCTACCAAAGAGGGGAGGGCACGATCCATATTGTTTCGGGAGGAGGCGGGGCCACCTTCAAGCCTTTTGCGGATCAGCAAGGATATAAAAACCGCACCGCGCCGGACGACGTGTTCGACGCTTTGGCGACACGCGCGTTGATGAACCATTACGTCATTCTTGATGTTTCAGCAAAGGTTCTTATAGGGATCACTTACAGGGTATGCTCTGGAAAAGCCCAAACGGGCAAGTCGAACCCGCGCTGGAAACCGCACAAACCCATGTGGGAGAATATTCAATTGGAATGTGCGGGAAAACCGGTGGGAGTTGCTGAGTTTGATCGGTTTGAAATTTCAGGCTAGAATTTAGTTGGAAAACTCTCCCGCACTTTTTAGGAAACCAGGAGTGACAGGGAGAGTGCCGGACGCATTCAGCTCGTCAGGAATCCAACTTTTCGAGCAATGCGTCTATTTCGTCGCAGGTTTTTTTGACTTCTTCGGCGGATTTGTTGAGGGCCTTGGTTTCTTCTTCGGAGAGGTTCAGTTCGATGATTTTCTCCATCCCATTGATGCCCATTTTGACAGGGACCCCGAAAAAGATGCCTTTCCATCCATACTCTCCATCCAGATAAGCCGTGCAGGGGAGGATCCTTCTTTTATCATGAACGATGGCTTCTATCATTTTAACCACCGACGCACCGGGGGCCATGAAAGCACTGCCGTTTTTAAGCAGCCCGACGATTTCGGCTCCGCCTTTACGTGTTCGTTCCATCAGTCGGTCTATCTGTTCCTGGTTCATCAACTCAGCGATGGGAATCCCTGAAACCGTGGTGTAGCGTGGCAAAGGCACCATCGAATCGCCATGCCCGCCCAGGACCATGGCGTCGACGTCCACCAGCGAACAATCCAGTTCCAGAGAAACAAAGGTCCGTAACCGTGCGGAGTCCAACACTCCGGCCATGCCGATGATTCTGGTTTTGGGCAGGTTGGATACTTTTTTTGCCAGGTAGACCATGGCGTCCAGCGGATTGGACACGAGAATGATGATTGGATTGCGGGAATATTTCATGATCTCTTCGGTCACTGACTTCACGATCTTGGCGTTGATCGCCAGAAGATCTTCCCGGCTTTGCCCCGGTTTCCGGGGAAGACCAGCGGTGATGACCACGATATCGGAATCCGCAGTGTCTTTATAATCATTGGTGCCGACGATCAGGCTGTCGAACGCCTGCAGACAGCCGGATTCCTGAAGGTCCAAAGCTTTTCCCTGTGGCACTCCTTCTATGATATCAATGAGAATAACATCGCCCAGGTTGTGGTAGGCACAAAGCTGAGCCACCGTGGAACCCACTTGTCCCGCTCCTACCACTGTGATTTTATTCCGAGTGGAATTCATTGTGCTCGCCCCTGTGAGGTTTAGGAAAATTTAAAATAAGCTTGCAACCCCAACCTTGCTTATCAATCGATTTGCAATCGTATCGACGCGCCCGATTAGGGGGTGCGGGTGATGGACCCGCACCCGGCCGCTTGTCAGACGACCCAACCCAACGGTTCTAGCTTTGTAATATTTTATTGAAAGTTGCGCTTGGGCGCATTGCGGCCTGTACCTTTGCAGGATCGGGGCGATAGTAACCACCGAGATCAACGGCCTGTCCTTTAGAAGCACCCAACTCTTTAAGGATGATATCCAGGTTTCCCGTAAGGTCCTTGGCCACAGGAGTGAAATGATCTTTAAGAGCCTGATCGTCATTTTGTGCGGCCAGTGCTTCGGCCCAATAAGATGCCAGGTAAACGTGGGTTCCCGCATTATCCAATTGTCCCAGTTCACGCCCGGGTGATTTTTTGTTTATCATTAATTTACCTGCGGCCTGATCGAGGGTTTGGGCCAGCACTTGCGCTTTGGTATTTCCCGTGGTTCGGCCCAAATGCGCCAATGACTCTGACAGGGCTAAAAATTCGCCCAGGGACTCCCATCTCAGATGTCCTTCTTTGACAAATTGCTGAACATGCTTGGGCGCAGATCCTCCGGCCCCGGTCTCAAAAAGCCCTCCGCCTTTGATCAGTGGCACGATGGACAGCATTTTTGCGCTCGTGCCAAGCTCCAGGATGGGGAACAGGTCGGTGAGGTAATCACGAAGAACATTTCCGGTGGCGGAAATGGTGTCTTTGCCTTCTTTAGCCCGTTTGAGCGCATGCTTCATGGCATCATCGGGAGACATGATCTGAATGTCGAGACCAGATGTGTCGTGATCCTTTAAATAGACATCCAGTTTTTTGATCAATTCGGCGTCATGGGCGCGGTTTTTAGCCAGCCAGAATACAACCGGAGTAGAGGACAACCTGGCTCTACTGATAGCCAGTTTGACCCAATCCTGAATGGGGATATCCTTGACCTGACAACTGCGAAAGATATCGCCTTCTTCGACCGTGATTTCATGCAGGGTATTGCCAGCCCCATCAATCACTTTTATAGAGCCCTCTCCGGGAGCTTCGAATGTTTTGTCGTGCGATCCGTATTCCTCGGCTTTTTGCGCCATCAGGCCGACATTGGGAACCGTGCCCATGGTCGTGGGATCAAATGCACCGTTCTCCCGGCAAAAATCGATTGCCGACTGATAAATGCCAGCGTAACTGCTGTCCGGTATCATGGCCAGAGTGTCGTGCTCTTTACCATCAGGGCCCCACATTTTTCCAGAGGCACGAATTGACGCCGCCATGGAGGCATCAATGATAATGTCACTCGGAACATGTAAATTGGTGATGCCTTTGTCAGAGTCGACCATGGCGAGATCGGGACCGTCCTTGATGCAGGCTTGAATGTCCGCTTCGATTTCTTTTTGTTTTGCTTCCGGCAGGCTGGTGATCTTGGCATAAACGTCGCCCAGACCGTTATTGGCATTGACCCCAATTTCTTTAAACGTGTCCGCGTGTTTCTCGAAAACGTCGGCGAAAAAAACGGTGACGCCATGACCGAAGATGATGGGGTCGGAAACTTTCATCATGGTGGCTTTCATGTGCAGGGACAATAAAACGCCCTGCTGTTTTGCGTCTGCAATGGATTGCTTGATGAACGCGCGCAATGCGTTTCGGCTCATCGCGGTGGCATCGACGACATCGCCCTTGTCGAGGACTATTTTTTCTTTCAGCACGGTGACGGCGCCGTCTTTGGCGACAAATTCAATGCGACCGTTGCCAGCCGATTGGTCTGTGATGACAGCGGATTTTTCATTGGAGCTAAAATCTCCGCCACTCATGTGCGCCACATTCGTTTTGGAATCTTTCGACCACGCGCCCATTTTGTGCGGATTGCTTTTCGCATAATTTTTCACCGATACCGCCGCCCGGCGGTCGGAGTTTCCTTGCCTCAATACCGGGTTGACTGCGCTTCCCTTGACCTTGTCAAACTTGGCTTTAATTTCTTTTTCTTCATCATTTTTTGGAACTTCAGGATAGTCGGGAATATTGAATCCCTGGGATTTCAATTCCGCGACGGCGGCCTGGATTTGTGGAAGAGACGCGCTGATGTTGGGCAACTTGATGACATTGGCTTTGGGATCCATGACGATTTCGCCGAGCAACGCCAGATCGTCTGTTTGTCTTTGATCCTCGGTAAGCCTTTCAGGAAATTGAGAGATGATTCTGCCCGCCAGTGAAATATCTTTGGTGCCGACGTTGATGCCCGCCACCTGGGTGAAGTATTGTATGATTGAAAGAAATGATCCGCTCGCAAGTTCAGGGGCTTCATCTACTTTTGTGTAAATTATATCGGGTTGTGCATTGTCATGAGTTGCCATGGTTTTACTTGTCCTCAATTAAATGGTGTTGTTAGTTTATGGACTACCGGTATGGTTGATTCCGGAAGAATTCTTAAGGAAAACGAATGAAACTATAGATACTATTGGATTCGGGTAAATTAGATTATTCGCCGGGTTTTGTCAAGATTTTTTGGAACACATCTTTTTGGATTCATTGGGAAAACAGGGAATACGGCCCCTGTAATTTTTAAAGAAAATTTCCCGTTTTTCAATATATCCGGACAATCCAAAAATCGTCAATCGACTTTATTTGATTGATTTTTATTCCATTTCCAGAGTTTGCGTTTTGGTGATACCCTGCTCATGGTTGTCCCCTCGACAGGGGCTGGCATGGAATTGTCCCCTGGAACGATTCTAAAAAGACGTTGAAATTCTTCGAAATTTGCACATCATTTCGATTCCATGTAAATTGTCAGCCCTCCTGCTAAATTTCGGTGAGGTTTACCAAAACTAGATGAAGGATTCGATCGGACATTACAAGTTCGAGGTTGATTTCAACCCGGTACGGCAAATCCCCGCAGACCCCAAGGAGCGCCTGCCTTTTTTCACCGCCTTCAAGGAATTGCTGAAACAGGAAAAGAAAAAAATTCAGGCCTGGCATCGTCGTGGCGTGGGCGGCCGGGAAGTTATTCAAGCCCATACCAGTCTCATTGACAAAGTGATTCGCCACCTCATCACCGCACTGGTCACCCTCAAGCCTTATTCCCAAGCGAAGATTCTTGAAGAATTTGCGCTCGTTGCTGTGGGCGGTTATGGCCGGGGAGAGATGAACCCCTTCTCCGATATTGACCTGCTTTTTCTAAGACCCGAAAAATTCCAGAAGATCACCGACGAATACATTCAAGATCTCATTTCCATTTTCTGGGGAATCGGGATGGAAATCGGCCACAGTTGTCGCACCATCAAAGAATGTGTGCAACTGGCCCGGGAGGACATCACCATCAAGACCTCCATGATAGAAACGCGTTTTTTAATCGGCCATAAAGGCATCTACGAAAAATTCAATCAGTCCTTCGATAAAAACGTTCTGCAAAAAAATATAAAGACTTTTCTGGAATCAAAGTTAAAAGAAAAATATGACCGCTACGGCACGGAAGACGGGTTGGTTTGCGCCCAGGAACCCAACGTCAAAGAAGGACTCGGAGGGCTGAGAGACTACCACACGGCTTTATGGGCGATAGCGGTTCGATTTGGCGGTTTGTCATTGCGGGAAATTGGCGCCAACGACATGATCTCGACCCAGGAAATAAATGACCTATATGAATCGGTCAACTTTATTCTCAGGGTCCGCAACGAACTGCATTACCTGATGGGGAAAAAAAGCGACGTGCTTAGGCTTGATATGCAAAAAGATCTCTCCAAAAATCTCGGTTACAGCGCCGAAACCGAAACCGCCCGCGTCGAAAATTTCATGCAGGATTATTTCCTGCACGCCACCAATGTTTTTAAATTGTCCCACACCATTTTTGAATTATGTCGGCAATCCAAAAATCGTCTGCAGTCGGTGCTCGCGAGTTTCACCCAAAAATCTCTCGGTCATGGGTTCATCGCCAAGGGCTCGGCGCTTGCCCAGGAGGGAGACGCTAAAGAGATATTTCAAAACGACAAAACCCTGCTGCTGAAATTATTTTATCTGTGCATGGAAAATGACCTGAAACCTGATATCCAGCTGAAACGACACATAAGGAGATACAAACACCTGCTGGACGATGAATTTATAAAAACCAAGGGCGCCGAGATAAAAGAGTTTCTTTTCTCAATTCTTAAAGGTTCCGATTCTGTCAAGAGCCTTCGCCTCCTGCATGAATCCGAGATACTGGGGCAG
>VAPK010824364.1_pt1 | contig 10488 bp, 6 predicted proteins | sample 3395031 | NCBI WGS metagenome assembly VAPK01 (sample SAMN08290443, study PRJNA428436) | hydrothermal vent metagenome | isolation source: Deep-sea hydrothermal vent chimney 1 | place: Pacific Ocean: Juan De Fuca Ridge
ATCCCTTTAAGTGACTGATCCAGATTTGCCAACAAGCTATTCAAGCGCCTGACAGTTTCCGGTAACTCCGCCTCATCCACAGCCCGATCAAATTTATCCAGAGAAGATTGGATATGGGTCGATAGTCCGGCAACATCGGAGCCAACTATAGCCTGATCAAGATGCCCCAACGCCTTTTTGGCCCGCTTAGCCATATCGCCAATATCGATGGTTTTTACTTTTTGGATAATCTCGTCAATACTATGAAATAATTGTTTGATTTCAGAGGGGCGTGAGGGAATAACAGGAAATTCTGTGGGGAAATTTAATTTAACAGGCTCCATAGGAACGTCATTGGGGAAACGGTCAAGTTCAATAAACATATTGCCGGTGATACCAACTATTTTTAATTGTGCGAACACCTTATTACTAAATTTAAAGTCGTCATTCATATTGAGCACAACTTCAATAAGATGTGAGTCTGCGGCAACCTTTATAGACTCAACCAGGCCAATGGCGACACCACGATATTTTACCGGCGCTTCCACCTCAAGTCCCTGCACCGATTCATCAAAATAGACGGCGAAGCGTTGTCCACTTCTCAACAAGCCCGTCATTCCCAGCCCGATAATGACCAAAATCAGAATCGTCACACCGCCAGCCACAAACAGACCAACAAAAAATTTAGTTTTTTTATTTACCATAATGAATGATTGTTATTGGGCCGTTCCAGGTTTGCGGGAGAAAAATCTTTGCACATAGGCGTTAAGGCTGTGATCTCTTAGCTGAAAGGGATCACCTTCTGCGACAACTCCTTTAATCTGTTTATCAAGCATCAACACTCGTTGAGCGATATTAAATACACTGGACAGTTCATGGGTAACAATTACCATCGTGGTGCCAAAATTATGATTTATGTCCAGGAACAACCGATCCAACTCTGCCGAGGTAATGGGGTCAAGACCCGCTGAGGGTTCATCACAGAAAAGGATTTCCGGGTTCAAGGCCATGGCCCTGGCCAAGCCGGCCCGTTTACGCATACCGCCGGAAAGCTCTGCCGGAAAATGATTTTCAAAACCGGCAAGTTGCACCATCGCCAATTTTATTTTAACCAGATAAGCTATATTTTCTTCAGGCAGTCCGGAATATTCCCGCAAAGGCAAGGCAATATTTTCAGCCAAGGTCATGGAGCTGAAAAGAGCTCCTCCTTGAAACAGGATACCACATTGCCGTAAAACTTTTTGTATTTTTTGTTCCGAACCGGAGGCGATATCTGTCCCATTGATAAGTACGCTGCCGGACATTGGTTCTTTCAAGCCGATCAAGTGTTTAAGCAAAGTGCTCTTGCCACAGCCACTGCCACCCAGAATAACAAATATTTCACTGGGCTGGACATCAAAGCTAACATCTCTCAAGATGACCTTTTCTCCAAACCCCGCCACCAAATCACGCACCTGAATAACGGCCCGGGGTTTATCTCTAAACATTGTCACTGGTAATACCTCAATATCACGACCATTATCGAGTCCAGAAAAATAATCATGAAGATACTGGTAACCACCGCAGAAGTTGTGGCCCGGCCCACATCATCGGCCCCTTCCCTAACCTGAAAGCCTCGCAGACAACCAATCCAGGACAGAAACAGAGCGAAAATTCCACTTTTGAATAATCCCCAAAAAACGTCGAATAGCGATAATGTTTTAAAGGTCTGGGTTAGATAACCATCTACTGTCAGGCCGAGCATTGAGGTGCCCACTACCAGCCCCCCCGCAATGGCAAAGACATCTGAGAATAAGGTCAATAGCGGCACCATTAAAAAAGCCGCAATAACTCGGGGCAAAACAAGGTATTGGTGCGGATTGATACCCATAGTAAACAGGGCATCTATCTCTTCGGAAATTTTCATGGAACCAATTTCAGCGGCAAAGGCAGAGGAAGAACGACCGGCAACAATTATCGCCGTCATAATTGGCCCGAGCTCCCTCGTCATACTCAGACTGACCAGGGAGGCCACATAAATATTTGCCCCAAATTGTTTAAGCTGCACAGAGGACATAAAAGCCATAATCAGGCCAAGCAAAAAGCTGATTAAACCGACAATAGGCAGAGCCTGAACGCCAACCAACCGCATATTAACAATGGTATCTCCAACACGCAGCGTCCCAGGGTTGCGCATAAAGCGCCAGAATGACAAGACTGTCTCACCCAAAAATTCTAGAGAGAAAACCGTTTTGGCGGCGAAATCAATTGAAACACTGCCAATTCTGGTAAAGATGCCAGGCGATGGTCGCAAGGCGGGCGGAGGAGCAGTTAATTTATCGAAATTATAGACCGTCAAAGCCTCATGCACGGCTGGTTGGATATTGCTGAAGAGGAACACCCCCCTCTGGTCATTAATCTTCTTCTTGATACCGGCCAGAACGGCAACGCCGAAGTCATCAATACCGGTAAGTTCGGCAAGATCGAAATTGACTGACTTAGCCCGAATTTTGCTCAACTCCTCGTTCAAACTAACAACAAAAGATGCGGCATTACTTGTATAAAGTTCCCCAGCGATAGTGACGATAAATCTCCTGGCACCGCTATCCTTTATCCTGAAAACTGCCTCTGCCGTCATAAATAAATATTCCCGTAAGTTACTTTTATCAATTCTGTCTAGGAGGCTGTCCGAGAATAGAAGCCGTAGTGAAAAGTTGGTGAATTGAGACCAGTTTTTCGATCGTTTTAGGGCAATAGTAGCGCTATTAGACGAGAAATAGCGGGAAAATGGTCCGATTTCTCCGGCCTTAATGTCTGCGCTTATCTGCAGCAGGCTCTCTATTCTCGGACAGCCTCCTAGTTCACCAAAGTAAACGCCACTTTAATGAGGATATAATAATATCACTAAAGCTGTCAATCTGGTTTGACGGTAATTGGATTTGATATTGGCTGAAAATTGTTGTAAAAATATTATTGATGATACATTCGTAATGTGTGGCGGTTCAGGGGCGCTCCATATGGTTCATTCTAAGTCTGCGTTTATTATGGGGCATCGTAAGATACTACTCGTATTCGAGATTGCTATGCCCCTCCTTTTGGGCGAGACCGAAATGGCAGGGTAATGACAAACTCAGCAGATTGGGTGTACCTGAATTATTACCGTAAATTTTACTGATTCGTCATGAACGCAAGATGCGCTTCATTCCTCAACACATCATACACAATGATAGTCGGAATTACGGATTGGGTTTGACTTTAGAGGGCTACTATGGCTGACAATAATGATAAGAGAAAATTCAAACGTAAACTTTGTGATGATCTCTGGATAGAGGTCATCACGGATCAAAGCACAGCCTCTTCATCCTCCGTCAAGACTAAGGTTGACAATTTAAGTGACGGTGGGGTATGTCTGGTTTCCGACTTTATATTTGAGTTGGGGCAAACTATTCGTTTCCCAAAATCCATGCCCAGTTTCCGAGGCATAGTGGTTTGGACATGCCAATCAAAATTAGAGTGTAAGGCTGGAGTGAAATTCACCAATAGTCCCCAGGCCCTATATTAAACTTTTCCAGTAACTTTTTAAGTAGGGCTACAAACTACCCTTAGCTCTGTAGTGTAATGCTGCTCATGAAAAAAAGGTTTATTCTCCTTGCGGCCCTGATAATTTTCCTATGCATGGCCTCCCTCTCCCCTCTTCTGCTTAAGCAGCACGCTATTCGGGAACGTGTCAATCAACAACTAACGGCTTTATTAGGTGAAAAAGCGAAAATTGCCGACTTAAGCTGGCGTTGGCTGCCTATACCAGCCTTGCGGATTAAAGATCTCAGGAGCGAAAACGATTTATATTCCTTGACCATCCCCAAGGTTCTGCTTTTCCCCAACTGGCGCTCCATCTTCAACCGTAAGTTTAACTTGGGGGAAATCACCTGTTTATCCCCCGAAATTATCATTAAAGACCTGAGCAGCCCGGCAAGATCCTGGCCTACCCACATTCCCAATCTGAAAATATCCATCAAAAATGGCAAGATTTCTCTGCCAGCCATTACTGCGCTAACTGGCGGCATCCGCACCAAGAGCCTGAGCTTAAATGACCTGCGCTTAGACATTAATAGTCGTGGCCAACGTTTTAAACTCAATCTGCAAGCGAAAACAAGCTTCAGCGAAAAGGTCACGTTACTGGCGAGAGTTGACCTAAGTAAGCACTATTACCGCCTTGACCTTAATGGCAATAACATAAATATTGCCCATTTATTCAGTAAACTTGGCAATAATATTACCCCGGCCTCCAGTAATTTTTCCGCTAAGATACACGCCGAGGGGCTTGGCGGTGACAACTGGCAAATAAGCATAGGCGGCATGAGTGCGCCGTGTCCAATTTACGTAGCCCAAAAATTATGTAAAATCAACAGCCTGGGCAGCCTGAAATTAACGAAATACAATGAAGATTATTTTATGAAATTGAAGGAGCTGACTATCTCTGATCCGGCCCTAAGCTTAAGCGGCACAATTGCACGCCGTCATAGTAGCCAAGAGAAAAAACCACGCTGGGAAATTGATTTAAATGGCAAGAACATTGATTTAGCAGCGGTACGCAAGATTATAAAGGCTAGATTTGGCACAAACCAAGTTGCCAAAGAGGTTTGTGCCATAGTCCGTGGGGGGTATGCCAAGTCTGCCCGTTACACATTTAACGGCCCAAGTGCGGATTTCAAGCATATTCATAAAATGAAAATTTGGGTCGATGTAGACAAAGCGCCAATTAATATCCCAGGCATCAATCTGAATCTCGATTGGGCCAGCGGCCCAATAACTATCATTAACGGTAATCTGGCAGGCAAGGGGTTGAGCGCCCAAATTGACAAAAGCCGGGCGCAGAATGGTAATTTATTTCTAGCCCTTACAAAGGACAATAATGATTTTAATCTGGCTATCGACATAGACGCAGACCTGCACAATCTCCAGAATGTCCTGAAAAAAATAGTTAACGACAAACCTTTTCAGAATGAGCTTCGTAAATTCAAGTCTATTACAGGCCGAGCCCAAGGCACTCTATACCTGGGCGACCAACTGCATAATCTAGAAACACGCGTGACTGTTCGTGGCATAGACGGCCAAGGGAAATATACTAGAGTGCCATGGGCCTTTAAAATAACGGACGGCAATCTGCAAATTGAACCACACCGAGTGGGATGGGATCACCTAACCGGAGTACTTGGGCCACACAAAATAAGGCGGAGTGCGGGAAATGTATCCTGGGGAACCGAACAAAACCGCGAATTAAACGTCAATCGTCTCGATGCCGATATTGATTTGGCCGCTTTATGGCGCCAAGGCTCCCTGCAGTTAAATGGCAAACGTAGCTACCTCAAAGATTATCTGGACGGCCAATTATCTGATATATCCGGCCAGGCGAAACTACGAGGATTCAGTTTAAGAGGCCCGCCCGCATCCCCGTCAGCATGGAATTTCAAGGGTGATCTGGATGTCCAAAAGCTAAAAATAAACGCCAGGGATTTACCTGGTACTGTAGAGAGCAAAGAGGTTCAGGCAAAGTTGAGCGGCAAGTCTGTTGCCTTAACCGGAATATTTACCGCCGCCGGTCAGACCTTATATCTCAACGGACGTTATAGGCACCATAATTTGAAAAAATGGCACGGCCAAAGTACCTTCGACGGCGTGATCGACGGCAAGCTGGGGCAGTGGCTAAAAGAACAGGAATGGCTGCCAGCAGAACTTTTCCCCAAACTGCCATTCCAGCTAAAAAACTTCACTGTAACCAACAATAATTCATCATGGACAGACATACGTATTCAGGGCGATATTATTGCTGGCCTTAACAGTAACAGTGGCCCCTCCCTTAGCCTGGACATTATCCATACTCCCAGGATATCCTTAAACAATCTCGTCCTGCGCGACGGCATCAGAGAAGGCAAATTGACTTATATCAGGAACTCAATCTCAGCCAAAACCGTATTCACCTGGCATGGCAGTATACGAGCCCAGACCCTAACATCATTATTACAGCAAAACTTTGTCGATTCTGGAGAAATAACAGGTTCTTTCAATATGTTGTCCACTCACAAAAAAAACCTTTCATCATTTTTCGGCGGCTCTCTTAAAATTCACGATCTAACCATGCGGTCAGATAACAGTCCGGCTAATATTCAAACCATCTCCATCAAAGATATGGAGTTGGCCGGCAACCAACATAAAATAAAAATCACCAAACTGGATATAAATATGGGGCCAGATGTGATAAAGGGCCAAGGGCTGGTAACGACAAATAAAAACAATTATCAATTAGACCTGGATATCGCTGCCAACAGCCTGGCCTGGCATAATCTCCGACAAACCCTGACAACTCTTAGAAACAAATTCAAAGCAGACAAAGGCCGGGCAAAATCAGAACCGGGTAAAAAAATACATCATTTTTTACCGCAAAACTTGAATGGCAAAATCTCATTTGATTTCGGCAACTTCACCTATAAAAAGCAACCGGCACCGGATGATAAAGATAAAGACCCTATTCTGTATTCCTGGACACCACTATTAGGGACTCTCACCTTTCGAGGCAATAGTAAAGCCAAGGTAAATCTAAATTCCGGTCTGATCTGTGGAATGGAGATGTCCGGGGTCTGGGATCTGGATGGGCCGTCAGCCAACAGCTTTTTTCAAATATCCCAGCAAAATTCAAATTTCCTTTTCGAGAACGCCCTGCCATGTTTAGGAGTCAAACAAAGCCTAATTGAGGGGCCATTCTCTCTTGACGCTAAATTATTCGGCCTGCCGGGAGATTGGCAAAGCGGCCATCTCAATCTGCAATCACCACATGGTTTGATTCGCAGGATGGATTTATTATCCAAAATTTTCACCGTCATCAACTTCACAGACCTTCTAGTCTGGGATAACCAATCAACCTCAAAGCATAAAGGACTGAAATATAACAGCCTGAATATTGAGACAAAAATAAAAGACAACGTGATGAATGTTGACAAGATTGTCTTGAAGGGGAAGGGGGTCAATCTAACAGGACGAGGCACCATTGCCCTCAAAAACCGGCAGGCCGATCTCACTTTTTTTATTGCCCCATTGAAGATGATTGATTCAGTGGTAACCAGTATCCCCCTGATTGGCAAAGCCCTGGGAGGAAAAAAGGAATCCATCCTAACCTTCCCTGTAGGGGTAAAAGGCCCCCTTAAAGATCCTGAAGTGACAGCACTACCGCCTAGCGCCATAGGTCGAGCCGCATTAGATTTCGTTATGGACACCCTCACCTTGCCCTTCCGCATTTTTGCGCCACTGATCCCTGAAAAAGGACAGAAGTCAACTGAACATAAATAGTTATCTTTTTTGTTTGACCACGCATGTGGTATGCCTCGTGCCTAAAAAATTGCTACAACGCAGTAGATCGGACTTTTTACGATGCCATCATTAATTCAATTTTGTCGTAACACCTAGGAGGCTGTCCGAGGATAGGCTATGAAACTCATAGGCCCTTAGACAATGAACTAACACCCCCACGAGGGGGTTAAGTAAGTACCTTGTGAATTCTTTTCTAAAAAACAGGTAAGCGCAGACTCCGAGAAAACAGTCTGTAAGGTCCTAACTATTTTGCGAAAAGCAGAGAGGTAAAATACGGTCATTAAGGTGTCAATAGCCAACCGACTGCCCCTATCAAGGTACTCCCATATTCAGTGCTTCTCGTACTTCCAAAGTATCTCCTGGCCAAGATCTTGTGAGAAGGTGTGCGGCAATCTTTTAGAATGTCCTGACCAGAATCTGAAAAAAGTGCTTGCCTTATTATTAATTTAGAGTATAGTGGATAAATCTAGAAGAGTATTGTCTACATTATAATGAGAAGTAGCTATAAAAGATCGCGCAATTCTCTAGTTATGGGATTGGGCGATTTTTTTTTAGTAACTTGATTTATTTCCAGTTGATCTGGGTTGGGTAGTTCGAGATAATATTCTCGTTTATTAAATGGTTCTATGTTAGGACCGCATTCAAAGGAGTAGTTCGCAGTGAATAAAGGTATTGTAAAATGGTTTAATGCGTCAAAGGGGTTTGGTTTTATTGAGCAGGAAGACGGAGCGGATCTTTTCGTTCACTATTCTGCTATTACAACCGATGGTTATAAATCTCTCGACGAAGGCGCTTCCGTGAGCTTTGAGATTGTTGACGGGGCGAAAGGCCCTGCCGCTGCCAATGTAGTGCAGTTATAATAGTCTCAAGATTCACCTGAATATCGCCTAACGGCGGTATGAATGCCCTGCACGCAGTACGCAGGGCATTTTTTTTACCCCCACCCCGCCCCAACTCTTACTTCTTGATAAAGATATAAAAAATTATGAATACATTTACAGATATTGGTATTAACGACGACATCATTAAAGGTCTGTCAGCCCTTGGCTTTCAGGAACCAACCCCTGTTCAGGCTAAAGTCATTCCACTAATGCTGGAACAAAAGGTAGATATGGTAAGCCTGGCTCAGACCGGAACAGGCAAAACCGCCGCCTTTGGTGTGCCTTTAGTCCAGCTCATACACAGAAAAAGCAGACAGACACAAGGTCTGGTTCTTTGCCCCACACGAGAGCTTTGTGTACAGGTCGCAAGAGATATCGACGCTTTTGCACGCTATGCTGACAATGTCAAAGTTCTAGCGGTTTACGGCGGCGCAAATATTGAGCCTCAGATTAAGGCCCTCCGCAAAGGCTGCCAGATTATTGTTGCTACACCGGGGCGTCTGAATGATTTAATCAACCGTAAGCAGGTTGATTTATCCACGATACGTTATGTGGTCTTCGATGAAGCTGATGAGATGTTACAAATGGGTTTTATGGATGACTTAAATGCCATCCTCTCCCAAACACCACCAGAAAAAAACACCCTATTGTTTTCAGCAACAATGTCGAAAGAAGTATCCACCATAGCTGGCAAATACATGTCAGATCCCGTTGAAATCACCATAGGTAAACGTAATGCGGGCGCCGAGAACGTCAGCCACGAATGTTATATGGTTCGAGCCCGGGACAGATATCTCGCCTTAAAGCGGATTGTTGATAATAGCCCCCAGAATTATTCAATCATTTTTTGCCGTACACGGAAAGATACCCATGAGATCGCCAATAAATTGATTAAGGACGGCTATAGTGCCGATGCCCTGCATGGAGATTTATCTCAAGCCCAACGCGATCAGGTAATGGGGAAATTCCGTAGCAAAAACCTGCAATTACTTGTAGCCACCGATGTTGCGGCGCGCGGCCTCGATGTTAATGATCTAACCCATGTAATCCATTATAATCTTCCCGATGAAACTGCTGGTTACACGCACAGAAGCGGTCGTACCGGCCGGGCTGGACGTACGGGAATATCAGTTGCGATTGTTCACATGAAAGAACAATATAAGCTCCGTGAGATTGAGAGAAATATCAAAAAGAAGTTCACGCTCTGCCGCATCCCATCCGGCAAGGAAATTTGCGAAAAGCAATTACTCAGCCAGGTTGAAATGGTCAAAAACGTTGAAGTAAACCACAGCCAAATCGACCCACTTTACGAAAAAATTGCCGCCACTTTTGCCGATTTTGATAACGAAGAGATTATCAAAAAATTCATTTCCTTAGAGTTTAACCGCTTCCTGGAATATTATAAAAATGCCCCCGACCTTAATGCTAATGTGAACGAGGGTGCTCAAAAGAGGCGTGGCAGGGTAGAGCGGCCACCCCGTCGAGAGTTCGGCAGTCGTTCAAAAAGACCGCAGCAATTTACCAGATTTCATCTCAATGTTGGACGGCGTGACGGAATTTTGCCTCAGGGTTTGATGGGCAAAATTAACGGCATGCAGGGTGGCGGAAAAATCAAAATCGGCAAGATTGAGATTATGCGTAACACAGCTCTTCTTGAAGCGGACAGCAAGTTCATTCCTCAGATACTTGATGCCTTTCAGCATTTTAAAATAAATGGCAAAACAGTTTCTATCGAGGTGGCCCGTGGTAACAAGGCCCCCAAGATGGCTGCCCGCAGTGAGCAAGGCGCCAAGCGTCCCAAATCTGCGGGGGTACACCGCCGCAAAGAAAATAAGTTAAAAGCCGCCTAAGAAATGGCCAGTATGCCAGCATAACAGAAAAAGTTATGCTGGCATTTTACTCTATCCAGTGTAGCACCATATTTTAGTCCCCTGTTATCCCCAAATGTCTTAGCGACGGGGATATGCTTCATTTGTGACAACTATCATTGTCAAATCCCGATTTAAATTGTATTTTTTTCTTTTTTATTTTAAATCTAGCAGAGTAGTCAAGTAAACTAGAAATAAAGGAATCCTTTCAGTAATATTTCAATTGTGCCTAATCCTTCAAGCCCATGAACAGCACATTCCCCAGAACCTGCGTTACACCACAGGGATTCAGGTTTGCCATTCACAAACCCTCGTTTTCCGTATTTAACCTACGACAGGATGATTTCGTCCAAACTCTAGGGGAATTAGATGGTCATAGTATTGATAACAGCCGCAACTTCCCATCTGGAACCGTAGGC
>VAPK010139395.1_pt1 | contig 10487 bp, 7 predicted proteins | sample 3395031 | NCBI WGS metagenome assembly VAPK01 (sample SAMN08290443, study PRJNA428436) | hydrothermal vent metagenome | isolation source: Deep-sea hydrothermal vent chimney 1 | place: Pacific Ocean: Juan De Fuca Ridge
CCAGATACCAGGGTAATCCTCAACCAGAACTCAATATTCCCTCTAACTATAGATAATGGACATTTATATAAAATCGCCATACCCAATACAAATATCAAACGAACTTACGCCGGGAGTATTCTGATTGACAAGGAAAATGGATATCTACGTATTATTAATACCGTCCCTCTCGAAGCCTACGTAAAAAGTGTCGTATTGTCTGAAATGGGCCTGCAATATCCGGAAGCAATGCGTACTCAAGCCATACTAGCGAGAACCTGGGCTATAAAACATTTACAGTCTGGCAAGGATTATGACTTTAATGACTTAACCGACAACCAGGTATACAAAGGTATCTTTACAAATCTAACCGCTAAATCGAACTCGTTACCTCCAACCTATGGACAGATATTGATTTACAACACCCAACCGATTGAAGTCTTCTATCACTCTGACTGTGCAGATCGAAGTTATTCTGCCTATGAAATCTGGGGACTTCGTCAATATCCTTATTATAGACGCATCAATTTTCCACCCGAACTACAAATGAGGCAACCACAACATTGGCAGCGTAAAATCGCCATAGGTGAAATTAACAAAATATTTCGCAAAATCGCTAACACTTCTGGTCCTATCCTTTATACAAAATCAACTAATCAAGGGCAGTTAGGCATCTACATTAATAGCCATTGGATTGACATTGATCGCTTCCGTTTACTGATAAATCGTAAGTTGGGCTGGAATCAACTGCGTTCAAATCACTTTAGCTTACAAAAAAAAGATGGGAACTTGATTTTTGAAGGAAGTGGTTTCGGTCATTTAGTAGGCTTATGCCAGAAAAGTGCGGTTGAACTCGCAAAACAAGGTTGGATTTATTCTGATATTTTGCAATTGTTTTATCCAGGTACAAGTTTGGCTCGCCCAGACACAGCTAAATAAAGGTGACTGAAGAAATATTTATTAGCCATGTTGTCCATTCTTCATTTCTGCACTTCCTCTGCCTGATTTTCCAAGCTTAACCGCATGCTTTTCTTTAATCTGTAATCGAAATTGAACATCACCTTATGGCTTAAGAGTAATGTGCTGCTTAAAAAAAACAAATACAAATCCTGTTCACTGAATCAAAATCATAGATATCCACAAAAATAGTTCCTGGGTGTCTATATTTATTTATAGTTTTCTCTAAAATTTTTTCACTAATACGAAAATCCAAAGACATTCCCGTTATTTTGGATTATCTATTCACTCATTCACCAGCTAGTTACAATATTTGTACCTATTCAGGGTAATTCCTACTAAACTCTTTACGAATATTCCGTGCAGGCATAGAGCATACGTTTTATGCTCTTCCTTCAAAAAAACCATCTGGACATTTACTAAACTCTAAATTGCGAAACCTATGCCCTGGCTACAATTAAAATTTGAGACCCATCCCAAGCAGGCGGAACGCCTGTCTGAATTAATGGAAGCCGCCGGTGCCTCTGCGGTGATGATGCAGGATGCAGCGGATCAACCTTTGTTTGAACCTCCTCCCGGTGCGACACCGTTATGGAATCAGATCCTGATCAGTGGTTTGTTTGAGGCAGATGCCAACATCAAACACATACTGGCTGATATTGAGCAGGCACTGGAGGATGCTCCTCTGCCGAACTGGACACTGAACCCACTGGAAGACAAGGACTGGATACGTGCCTGGATGGATGACTATCAGCCAATGTGCTTCGGTGAAAAACTCTGGATCGTCCCCAGTACCTTTAGCCCACCCGATCCTGACGCGGTAAATATTTTACTCGATCCCGGACTGGCCTTTGGTACCGGGACCCACCCTACCACGGCCATGTGTCTGCGCTGGCTGGATGCACATCCACCCGTCGATCAAGACATTATCGACTTCGGCTGCGGTTCCGGTATTCTCGCCATCGCCGCCTGTCGACTAGGAGCACACTCGGCACTGGCCGTGGATAACGATCCCCAGGCGCTGCTGGCCACCCGCGATAATGCCCAACTTAATAAGGTATCCGCTCAGATTCAGGTATTTCTCCCTGATGATAGCCCGGCAAGCCGCGTGCCCCTGCTACTGGCAAATATTCTTGCCGGGCCATTGCATGTGCTGGCACCCCAATTTTCTGAACAGGTGCTACCCGCTGGCCATATCGTTCTCTCCGGCATCATCGAATCACAGGCCGAAAATCTTATGCTGTGCTATCAGCCCTGGTTTGAAATGAGCGTGTATCGACAGGAGGAGGAATGGATCTGTCTGCAGGGGATCAAGCGCTGAGCGTAACGGCACATTCTTGCTAATCATCTGACTTATTGCTGTTCGTTATTTATGGGGGTGTACGACTGAAGTCGTGCCTACACGTCTGATTTAAGCGAATAGATTTTTATTGTCAGCCTCAATTGCTTATACTGCTCTCATTTCACAATCTGTACCCTGACGAGTATTTGCTAAAATCAAACTATGCTGACCTGCTGTCCCAAATGCAAAACCTGCTTCCGTATTACTGAACAACAATTGGTGATAGCCAAAGGTCTGGTTCGTTGCGGCCATTGCCATAAAGTATTTAATGGCAGTGAAAACCTCACGAACAAACTCCCCGACAGTGATCCGGATGAGTTTTCGCTTGAAGATCCCGCAGACAAAAAGGAACCAGAACCCTCTCCTCTTTCCGCATCAATGCCACTGAACGCCGATATCGATCTGGCCGATGATCTGGACGACTTTAACACTAACAAAAACCAGAGGTTCTCTCCCGACTTATCCAGTGATCATTTTGATCTGCCTTCTTTCTCGGCTAAAGATGATTTTATCAACACCCATTCCGGCCTTAAAGAAGAGTTATCTCCCGCTGAACGGGGAGCTGAAAACCCTAAAGATGAAGTCGAAAAAATTGAAACAAGCACGGCTGATTCAATTTTAAATGAGCTGGCAGACGACTGGTTTAAAGCGGATACACAAAGCAAGGATAAGGAGCTGAGCATCCCAGCCGACGCGCAGGAATCGGATCAAGCCAGCAAAGATAAATACGAATACTCCGATATCAATGATGGACTGAAAGAAGAAAAAGGCATTAACGATATCTTTTCTGATATGCACCAGCAGCTTGAGCTGGGTATTGCCGAAAGCTTTGGGGACGAATCAAGTACAGATGCTGTTACCCGTCAACAACACAAAAATAATACCAGCGCCGATGATGATGCGGAAATAAACCAGGCTATCGACAGCATATTCGCCGACTCGGAACTGTCGCTCTACGGTGAAAAAGAAGACGAAGGCGACTACCGGGTCGAAAAGGAAATGCTGGCTGCCTTTGGCAAAGACACGCACATTGATAGCAGCAGTGATGACATCCATTTCGAAGATGAAGCCATTTCACTGGCGGATCTACCCCATCCATTAGACGGGGACTTACCTTCTCCCGCTGCCAAAGCACCGGAGCCGGATATTCCCCGCCGTATACGCGATTCGGTCAATATTACGGAACCGGAAAAAGCCGGTGCCTGGAAAATTTTTGCCAGCATCCTGATAATGTTTTTACTCAGCACAGTGCTACTTGGCCAGTTCGCGCTATTCCGCAACATGGAAATCGTCAACCGCTTTCCGCAAACCCGTCCCTTACTGGAAAAGCTCTGCCAGCTTGCCCCCTGCCGCATTCACAGCCGTCGCGACATTGATAAAATCCGCATTCTAGATCGTGATATTACCGCCCACCCGAAACAGAAAAAAGCCCTGTTAATCACCACCACCATTGTCAACAAGGCCCGCTTTAACCAGCCTTACCCTGACATTCAGGTTACCCTGTCAGATCTGACGGGCTCGGTCGTGGCCCAACGCCATTTCACCCCGGCGGAATACCTCGGCAGCCTGAATAGCCCGTTTTTATTAATGAAATCAGAGACACCCGTGCATATCAACATTTCAGTGCTGGATCCTGGCCGGGATGCAGTCAATTTTGAATTTCAGTTTTTGTGAAAAAATTCCGAAAATTACCACCCAATTAAGCACAAAAAACCACCAGAGTCGCTTTATCCAACCCGCTAATGCAGGTATCATTATTGCCCCGTAAACGAGGCTAAAAATAAAATTCAGGTCACCCTCTCAAGCTCAGATATTGACGAAGGATTGTCCTGCCGCTGAATTCAACAAAAGCCCGAGCGATCACATAATTTCAAACCCGTATTAATGTGCGGCGACCGCAGCCAGCCCGTTATATGGCGGTAAACAGGAACACAAATAACCTGAATTTCATGAAAATTGGACCGTACCAACTTACTAATCAACTAATCCTTGCACCGATGGCCGGGGTCACAGATCTGCCATTCCGCCAGCTCTGCAAAACGCTGGGCGCAGGTATGGCCGTGTCAGAAATGGTCTCCTCCAATTCTCTACTCTATGGCAGCAAAAAAACCCAACGCCGCGCCAACCATGCCGGTGAAATCGAACCTAAATCCGTGCAGATTATGGGCACGGCTCCTGCCATGATGGCGGAAGCTGCGCGTTATAACGCCGACCGGGGCGCACAGATCATCGATATCAATATGGGCTGCCCGGCAAAGAAAGTCTGCAACGTACTGGCCGGTTCCGCGCTAATGCGTGATGAAAAACTGGTGGGGGAAATCCTGCAGGCGGTGGTCGAGTCAGTCAATGTTCCTGTTACTTTAAAAATTCGCACCGGCTGGGCTCACGACAACCGTAATGCACCCCGCATTGCCCGCATTGCTGAAGATAGCGGCATTCAGGCACTGGCCATTCACGGCCGTACCCGCGCCGATCAATATCATGGCGATGCCGAGTACGACACCATTGCCAAAGTTAAGCAACAAATTCAAATCCCGGTCATCGCCAACGGCGACATCCGCACACCGGAAAAAGCCCGTTACGTTCTCGACTATACCGGTGCCGATGCAATCATGATTGGTCGCGCCGCACAGGGTCGCCCCTGGATTTTCAGAGAAATCCAGCACTATCTGCAAACCGGCGAGAACCTGGCCGAACCGGGGCTACCTGAAATAAGCAATATACTTCTGAATCATCTCGATAATCTTTATAATTTTTACGGGGAATATACCGGCGTACGTATGGCACGCAAACATATCAGTTGGTATAGCAAAGGCCAGCAACACGGTGCGGCCTTCCGGCAGTTAATCAACCGGGTAGAACGTGCTGAGGATCAAAGAAAAATGGTGGAGGAATTCTTCACTAACCTAATCAACAAGGAGGAAATGGCAGCATGACTGAAGCTCTCATCGAAAACACGGCAGTAGATCTGGATACCGATCAGGAACAGATTCAAAAGCCCTTACGTAACTGCGTCGAAGACGCGGTAGAAATGTATCTCAAACAGCTTGATGGCCACGCAACAACTGATTTTTATCAGGTGGTATTGCAGGAAATTGAAGAGCCCCTGCTGCGCAGTGTACTCAAATATACCCGGGGCAATCAAAGCAAGGCCTCCGAAATGCTCGGCATTAACCGTGGCACACTACGTAAAAAACTAAAAATGTACGACTTGCATAATTAACCTTTTCGCCACAGAGGACACTGAGGTATTTTTTTATTAAATACCTCATTTTATTAATTTACATATCTGGGGCCACTCAATAAAGTTATTTCTGCGCCTTGCCAGATAAACATTTACAACTCAGTGTCCTCTGTGCCCTCTATGGTTCAATCTTTTTTTTAAACATTTCTTAAGGTTAAAGCATGACGAAAATTACCCGCGCCCTTATTAGCGTTTCCGACAAATCCGGCATTGCCGACTTCGCCCGCGTCTTGCACGAAAAATATAAAGTGGAAATTCTTTCCACCGGTGGCACCGCAAAATTATTGGCTAAAGAAGGCATTCCCGTAGTCGAAGTTTCTGACTACACCGGCTTCCCGGAAATGATGGATGGCCGAGTTAAAACCCTGCACCCGAAAGTTCACGGTGGACTGCTTGGGCGCAGAGGCATTGATGATGGTGTGATGGCCGAACATGGCATTCCGCCCATTGATATGGTAGTCGTTAACCTCTATCCCTTCGCTGCGACCATTGCCAAAGATGATTGTGATCTTCCCACCGCGATTGAGAACATCGACATTGGCGGGCCAACCATGTTACGCGCTGCAGCGAAAAACCATGCCGCCGTTAGCGTCATTGTCGATGCCGAAGACTACACACGCATTCTTGATGAAATGCAGGCCAACGATGGCAGCGTCAATGATGACATCCGTTTTGATCTTGCAGTTAAAACTTTTGAACACACGGCACACTACGATGGTGCCATTGCGAATTATCTTGGCAAGTTAACCGAAGGTAAAACGGATTTTCCGCGTACCTTTAATAGTCAGTTTCACAAAATGCAGGAAATGCGCTACGGTGAAAACCCGCATCAGAAAGCCGCCTTCTATGTTGAAGCACATCCCGTTGAAGCCTGCATTGCCACAGCCGTACAACAACAGGGCAAGGAATTATCCTACAACAATATCGGCGACACCGATGCGGCACTGGAATGCGTTAAACAGTTTGACGAACCTGCCTGTGTCATCGTAAAACACGCGAACCCCTGTGGTGTCGCTCTCGATAGTAATATATTCAAAGCCTATGATCGCGCTTATCTGACGGATCCTGAATCCGCCTTTGGTGGCATCATTGCCGTCAACCGGGAGCTGGATGCGGCGACCGCCAAAGCCATCATAGATCGTCAGTTCGTTGAAGTAATCATTGCCCCCAGTGTCAGCGCGAATGCGCTCGAGATCGTTAAAACGAAAAAGAATGTGCGTCTACTAACTTGTGGTGAATGGTCGGAAAAACCTGTAAGCCGTCTGGATTTTAAGCGGGTCAACGGAGGCTTGCTGGTACAGGATGCGGATCTGGTTTTATATAACGATCTCAAAGTGGTTACCAAACTTGCACCCACCGAAAAACAAATGCAGGATTTACTCTTCACCTGGAAAGTATCAAAATTCGTCAAGTCCAATGCCATTGTCTATGGCCGCGACTTAATGACCATCGGTGTCGGTGCCGGACAGATGAGCCGGGTCAACTCCGCACGCATCGCCGGTATCAAAGCAGAACATGCCAAGCTTGAAGTAGAAGGTTCGGTCATGGCCTCAGATGCTTTCTTCCCCTTTCGTGATGGACTGGATATGGCCGCTAAAAATGGTATTGCTGCGGTGATTCAGCCAGGCGGCTCTATGCGCGACGATGAGGTCATCGCCGCCGCCGATGAACATGGGATTGCTATGGTGATGACAGGCATGCGTCATTTCCGACATTGATATACTTGGTTAGACTGAAGTCGTATCTACAGTGGCGGGAAATTTAACCTAAGAGAGAGGGAAAATACTATGAGTCAATTAAGCAAGGAATCCTGCGAAGCCTGCCGTGCCGATGCACCCCAGGTATCTGACGATGAGTTAAAAGAGCTGCTCGGAAAAATCCCCGACTGGAATATTGAGGTACGTGACAATATCATGCAACTGGAAAAGGTTTTCACCTTTAATAACTTCGTCAAGGCCATTGCTTTTACCAATCAGGTCGGCGAAGTAGCCGAAGCCGCCGGTCATCATCCCAGCCTGCTAACCGAATGGGGCAAGGTCACCGTGACCTGGTGGTCGCACAAGATCAAAGGTCTGCACCGCAATGATTTTATAATGGCCGCGCGGACGGATGAGCTTCTCATGTGAAATTTATTAACAACTATCCCAGCGCAGGCGAATAGAATATTGTAGGTTGGGCTTCATTTTATTCAGCCCAACCTACTACTGAAGCTAAACCTATAGTTATCTTATTCACAAGCCATCGCCTGCCCTGTAGCGGGTATTTTCTGCATCGAAAATTGATCTGCCACCAACCCATCTCGGCTAATAAAACGTACCGTCATTAAATTATTATCAATATCTACCACCACCGAACCGGCTTCAGCCAATGACACTGCCATAACTGGATGATCAAGACTACCCTGATCAGACTTTGAAGATGAGCCAATCACCGTATAAACCGTCCCCGAAAAACCATCCCGCCCCGGTTTTTTATACGCCACATCAACACCCATGGTTTTGTCACGCAACATGCTAGTCTGCAAACTGTCCGATTCAGCATAATGGCAACCTAATAAAAAACTACGCTCATACATGTGGCTATGTCCACTTAAGACTAAATCCGCCCCCGCCGCTTCGAGCAGCGGCAACACCTTTTCTCGCACGACACGCATGCGTCCGCCGCTATCACGTCGACTATCTGAATTGTGTGAGCCATGCGTATATGGCGGGTGATGAAAAGCAGCAATGATCCATTTTTGCTCGGTTGCCGCAAGATCAGCTTGCAGCCAGCTAAGCATCTCGCTATCAGCACTCATGCTGCTGGCCTGTGTATCGAGCATAATGAAATGCACATTGGCATAATCAAATGAATAATAATTTTCGGTTGCTGATGCCAGCCCTCCCGATTCTGCCTGGGTCGGGAAGCTGAAAATATCAAAAAAAGCCCAGCGCCGTGCATCGTGATTTCCATAGGCCAGCCATACCGGCGTGTTTTTTAAGATCATCTGATACGGTGTAAAAAAACCTTCCTGGAACTGTTTATTACTGCCGGAGCGATAGGCGTTATCACCAGTCGTGAGCAGTAAATCCAGAGCGGATCCCGGCGTATCATTTAGCTTATCAGTGCGCGGATTATCCTTAAGCCAGCTCAGCAGCGATTCTCGCACCTCAGTTTGCACTGGCCCGGCATAGCCGGGATCACCGAGAACAGCAAAACGCACGGGAATCGATATTCCCGCACGGGGCGATGTGGTGAACCAGTAATCTTTACCACTATAAATACGCTTATCTGCCTCTCCGGCTATACGATTTTCTATCTGATAGTAATACCGGGTAGCAGGTCTCAACCCTTGCAGACGCAGCTCGTGTTGTTCCGATACCAGGGTCTCGGTTAACAGTTGATCCAGTTTTTCCGCTGAACGACCAAAGCGTAGCAGTCCGGTTCCTGCGCTGGCCGTTTGCCAGCGCAGGGTCATGGCATTCTCGGCAGGCATCATCAAATAAGGAGCACGTGCACCGGTATAAAAACTGCCGGAATAAACATCGATAAAGCGACCCACGCCATAAAGCAGCAACAGGGCACCAAGGCCAATAAGAATTCGTTTCAACCAGATTTTCACTTTTATGCTGACTCCACAATATTTTGAACCTTAAATGTCCTCCCCTGAAACAAGCAGGCGGGGTATTTTAAGGTGTAGTCTGCCGATAGGTTTCACTTTGCTCTACCCATGCTACTATTTTTTGCTACAGGCAGCGGGTATCTAGATGGAAATATCACCTCCACCACATTATTTTAACCTGTGACCGACTAAACTCTGCTCACCCCGTTACCGGTTCCCAGCATAATAATAGTCAGCCATCATAAAAAATGTGATCTTACCCCGGCGCACCGGTAGAATAGCGCAAACACCGACCGACAGAAAACTGAATCTATGCAAAAACTTCCACGCCTATTACACTTTTTAATCAATCTACTGCTGATTAATCTAGCCCTGTTCTCCCTGTTCCGATTGGCATTCTGGGCTTACTTCAAAACTCCGGCGGATCTCATTCCCGCTGAGATGCTGGTGAACAGTTTTTATCTGGGATTCAAATACGATCTGCGTCTGGTATTACTGATGATTCTGCCGCTATTTTTACTCGGCGGCCTGCGTCTGTTAAGCCCCTTTGAATCCCGGCTCATGCGTAATCTCTGGTTCATTTATCTAGCACTGACCTTTTTCGTTGTTCTGCAATTCTATTATCTGAATTTTGGTTACTACGCCTATTTGCAACAACCCATGAACGCAACCGTATTGCGCTTTGCCTATAATTTCGGAACCTCGATGCAAATGGTTAGCGAGAGCTATCCCATAGTCTGGATAACCCTGTCCATGCTGGTGCTACTCGGCGGCTATATCGGACTGATGCACTGGCTACTGCGACGCGCGGCTGACTATGCTAATCCATTTTTTCATGGCTGGCGCAAAACCATCGTCATCAGTCTCAGCAGCCTGCTGCTGATCCTGGGCGTATATGGCAAAGTCTCCTGGTATCCACTACGTTGGAGCGATGCTTTTGGTAATGCTCACCACTTCGCCCCGGCTGTCACCCTGAATCCGGTGCTCTATTTTTTCAATACCCTGAAAAATAAAAATATTCGCGTTGATGAAAATAAAGTCCGCCAGCACTATGCACTCATAAGTGAGTTTCTGGGAGTTGATAAGTCAGATGAAGCTCACTTAAACTTCCAGCGAGTCATTTCCCAACCCGGCACTTATGCTGAGCAACGTCCCAATGTTGTGATGGTTTTTCTTGAATCCTTTGCTTCCTATAAAACCGGCGCTTTTGGCAACCCGCTCAACCCGACCCCCAATTTTGATAAGCTGGCCAAACAAAGTTTGCAATACAGCCGCTACTATTCCCCGCATACGGGAACCGCACGCTCAGTCTTTGCCGCCATTACCGGCATCCCGGATATCGAGCTCAACAAAACCTCATCACG
>VAPK010085643.1_pt1 | contig 10480 bp, 7 predicted proteins | sample 3395031 | NCBI WGS metagenome assembly VAPK01 (sample SAMN08290443, study PRJNA428436) | hydrothermal vent metagenome | isolation source: Deep-sea hydrothermal vent chimney 1 | place: Pacific Ocean: Juan De Fuca Ridge
TCTGACAGTGCCTGAGCATGGTAATCATCTTCGATTTGTTTTTGTAATTGATGTATTTCTTCAACTTTATTTTTCTCTTTATCCCACTGCTTCTCCTGTTTTTTCAGGTGAAGTTCGCTTTTCTGAAGATCAGCTTTTAACTCACTAATTCGTTCTTCACAATTACCCAGTGTTGCATTTTCACGCTCAAGTGAGTTTATGTTAGTTTGGTATTGAGTGATATTTCGCCGTGTATCTTCAACGGCTGCCGGGGTCGCACTTTGGCTGAGGGAAACGCGTGCGCAAGCAGTGTCTAACAAACTGACGGATTTGTCGGGTAATTGCCTGGCGGTAATGTAACGGCTAGATAAACGAACCGAATCAACAATGGCATCATCCATGATTTGTACACCATGATGATTTTGTAACATCACAGAAATAGCACGCATCATATTAATGGCTTTTTCTTCATTGGGTTCTTCTATTTTTACAATCTGGAAGCGGCGGGTAAGGGCAGGGTCTTTTTCAAAATATTTTTTATATTCTGCCCAGGTTGTCGCTGCAATAGTCCGCAGCTCTCCTCTTGCCAGTGCAGGCTTTAATAAGTTTGCGGCATCGCCTTGTCCTTCTTTCCCGCCGGCACCAATTAATGTATGTGCTTCATCAATAAACATGATGATGGGTTGTGGAGATGCTTTGACTTCTGCGATAACGGATTTTAAGCGGTTTTCAAATTCACCTTTGACACTGGCTCCAGCTTGCAGCAAACCAAGATCCAAAGAGCGTACTGATATTCCTCGCAATGGCTCAGGGACATCACCTGATGCAATTCTGAGCGCAAAGCCTTCTACGACGGCTGTTTTACCAACCCCTGCTTCCCCTGTGAGGATAGGATTGTTTTGGCGTCTGCGGATCAGGATGTCGATAATCTGTCGAATTTCTTCATCTCGACCAAGTACTGCATCAATTTTTCCCTGTTTTGCATCATCGGTTAAATTCACCGTGAATTTATCCAAAGCCGGTGTTTTGCTGGGAATCCCGGAAGCTGATGTTCCCGGTGTGCTGGTGTCGCTAGCTGCGGCAGTTTCGGATTCTGTTGTTGTTCCCACAATAGCGCGCACAACTTCACGCAGAGATTCGGGTTGAATTTTCTTCAGTTCACCGGATGTTGCTTCTGTCGTTCTACGAAGGTTGTCATCCAACATCAATGCGGCAAGAATATGGGCTGAAGTGGCGACGGGGTGAGCGTATTCAACTGAGGCCAGCATCCAGGCATTTTTGGCAATATCAACAATAGTGGGGGAGAGGGCAGGTGCTCGGGTGTTTCCTGCTTTGATTCTATCCAGCTCCCGGTTTAAGTCCTGTGTTAATTTTCCCAGATCTATTTCAAATTTATCGATAATGGACAGTATGTCACTATCTGGAATTTCTAATAATTTTAAAAGCCAGTGTTCAATTTCGACATTATAATGCGAACGGGACAAACATAGTCCTGCGGCCCCTTCCAGCGCATTGCGTGTTGGTTCATTTAACCTGCCAACTAATGATTTTAGATCAATTGTTATCATGACGATTCTCTTTTATTTTGAAGAAATGCCAAATCATATGCATTTCAAAATTATTAGGTATTGCATTTTATGGTCCGAAAATAACTCTTTCAGAAATATTATTTTTAATAAAGCCGCCTTGAGGATATAGGGATGTCTACGGTTTCATTCAGGTCTGTATTGCTGTTTTTCTTGCTGGATAGCCAGCTGTTCCACCCTATGGTAACGGGTTTGTTTTTATTGAGCTGGATTTTTCCAGGAATGTCTTTTTTCTTTATCTTCATAATGAAATCGTAATCATGTTCAACACCAACGTACAAACGTACTATTTCATCAAGTGCTTTCAGGGTGTTTGTGCCCGGCGCAAACTGATTGAGTTGTAATTTATTGAGTGGCCCTAAAACAATTCTTATTTTTCCTTGAGAAAACCAGCCTTTTCGGCCAAGCATGACAGACTTTCCAAGGCAATTATTAAAACCAATACGTTTTGTGGATAATCGGCTTCTTACATCGGGAATTAAATCCTGCCATTGCCCTATGAACTCTTTTACTTCAACCGCAATGCCAAAATGGCTTTGAAGCATCTGTTGTAAGCCAGATGCTGTGCGTATTTTTTCTGTTAATAAACCGGAATAAAATATCAGTGATTCATCTTTTGTATATAGTCGATTTGATAGATATTTTGTACCAAAACCAATCAAAGAAAGAATGGCTTGAGTATAATTATCTGATACATCACTTCCATTGCGATTTAGTTGTTTCTTTTCATAGTTTATCGGGAGATTATATTTGCAAGATGCCTGATAAAACAATGAGGTGGTACGGTGATTAAATATATTAAAGAAGTCTGCCATTGAGCTATCTTTAAGTTTTAATCGTTGTAAAACCGTTTCTGTGTAGTGAAAAGGCAGAATTCCATTGCTTCCGGTCAGGCTAATAAAATTTGTTTCCATTTTCCATTGGTGGATGTTGGTATCTATCTTATATTTTTTAATGGTTCTAATATCAGATGACGGAAATGAAAAGGAAGAATTAGCATTAAAGCGTACAAATTCTGAAGAAGGAGGCATGTATTTTGCGATGGGTTTATTCGCAGGATGCTCAGCCCCCTTTTTTTTTGTCAAAACAGACGAGCGCTCTAACAAACGTACCGCCTGACTAAAGGAGAAGTCGAAAGGTCGTTCAGTAAGATGCTTAATTATAGAAATGTTTTTTCGCCGGATCTTGGTGGACATTTTTTAAAATAGCCTTCTTTGCTTTTAATTTTTACGAGTAGCCGGGTGAATGAATTGATTGAGCAGTATAATGCAAAAAAATGTTCTAATATGGTCGAAAAAAGATAGGCGCTGCTTCCTGTGAGGAGTGAGTCATCCAGTTCTACTTCAATTTCCATTCCTCGACACATGGTTGCATGCCCATCTATATTTAACGGTGCACTGATTGGTTTGGCCTGAACTTTTATGATGGATTCAATCACTGCACGAGTGACAAAAGACTCTTTAAAGTCATATAAGCGAAGTATTTCCTTTAATGCCATTGTTGCATCGTCACCACCCGTTAATGATAGGTGATTCAGGTTAAGGTGCGATATTAGTCTCCAGCGTGCATGGTCGCGCAGCGGGGCTCGAATCACCTGGGTTGGTCGTGTCAGACAACGGATATTTGAGCAGGGTGGGGCGCTGTCCACACACTGTAACATGGGCTGATCTGATGAAAATGGAAGCTTTCCTGGTAAATCACGGTTACTACATGTGGTTTTGAGTGTAATCGTGTGCTCTTCAGATACATTAGGGTTAAATTCCAGATCGACCAGCGACAGGTACATGTCAGTTCCTTCATCGCGGGAAAATAAGCCGGACTTTGAATTTTTTCGTGTTGCAAACCAGAATGAATGTGTACCGGTATTATTTTGACTATGATTCATGCCATAAAAAGGGGTGTAGTGTTCTTCTTTTCCTGAAGTAGAAGTGGCAACGACTTCATCGACAGAATAAATTTCATAGCCTATGGGACGACGGGCGTCTGGAATGATCTGATATTCATGCTGGGTATGATCCAGTTTGATTGGGTCGGTGGTGTGCTCAAACAGATTGATCATGGGTGTACAACCCAGCAAAAACCCTTCTGCGGATACATTGTGTTCCAGTTCTATGTCAGAAGAGTTCAAATAAATGTATATATCAAGCGTATTGCCCGCATTGTCTGGAATTTTATCGGCAAGCCCTGTTAAGTCAACAAACATAAACTTTTCCGGGAAAGTGAAATATTCTGTCAATAAGCGATATCCGATAAAGGATGAGGCCGGATAGGGGAGCAAACCATCTTCACTATCAAAACCAACGGGCTTAATGTTCTCACTACCCAGAAAAACAGGTGCAGTATCTGTTTCTGATAAAGCCAGTACAACGTTATTGCAACTATTCAGCAGCATTTGGTAAAGGGGATTGACGTGTTGAGCTTGACCTTTAAGATGGAATCGTAATTGTTCCGGGCGTAGCTCTGAAAAAGACATTTCCTCAGTAAATGTTGATAGTGATAATTTTAATACGCTTTCAGCGCCTGATATTTTTGCAGACCCCGGTGTGGAGAAGGGGCGACCGATCAGTGTTGCGGAAGTAACGGTAATGGGCCACAGTTCTGTATCGTATACGGTTGAAAAGCGGCAGTTCTCACCTTGAAATTGTGCTGTTTCAAGTAAGGATTTTCTGGAGATGGTGTATCGCGAATCTAGCAAGTCTACATTTGCCTCAAACTGTACGATAGACATTGACGGTATGGGGCGCTGATAATGTGGATACAAAATGCTGAGTAAAGCATCGCTTAGTTCAGGGAAATCGTCATCGAGCTTATGTTGGATTCTTGCATTTAAAAAAGCAAATCCCTCAATGAGTCGAGAGACATGCGGGTCTTCAATCGTATCACTGTTAATGCTTAAACGGCCGGCAATTTTAGGGTGCTCTTTTGCAAATTCAGCACCTAACTGGCGTAAGTAAGCGAGTTCTTTTTCATAGTAGGGTAGTAATTCATCAGCCATGACTTATTTCCTTAACGCTGACCGTTCTGGTTGCTGATTCAAGAATGGAATCAAATACAACAATTTCCGGCAATGGGTCCGCATAAATAACGGCATCAATTCTAAACCGTAATGTTCGGTCGGTTTTCTCGAAGTTTTCCAGGAAAGATACTTTTACAGATTTAAACCTGGGTTCAAAATAGTTGAGCGTCTGCTCCAAGTTTCGGGAAAATTCATTCCGCTTTTCAATATCAATAATATTAACGGTGGCCAAATCAGGGAGGCCATAGTTTAATAGTGACTTGTTGAGTTCTGGAAAATTGTCAGGTGGCTCTGAAATATAAAAGCGTGTATTAAGCAAAGACTCAAGATCCCGGCGAATGCTGTTGCGTAATTGTTTTAACAGCTGATGATGATCAGGGTCATGTTCTATTTTGTTATGGGTTTCATTATCAAAGAGCCGATCCAAAACGGAGGGGCGTAATTTTTTTGTTTTATCGACTCGTGCCATTGTTTAATTTCCCAGGGAGGCGAGTTCTGTAACAAGCTCTAACTCTGACACCATTTGATCGAGCTGATAGTGTGGCTGTAAGTGGATAACACACAGGTATTCCCCAGGCCGTGCAGGGTGCTCTTTTACACGTACTGAAGCTTCCTTTAATGGGTATCGGGCCTGCTCTTCCCAGTCAAGGTCTTCCCGGCCTGTGGTATATTCAAGCAGCCAGTCCCGCAAAAAACGTTCACAGCGGTCGGCGTTTGTAAAAGACCCAATTTTATCCCGAATCATTACCTTTATATAATGTGCAATACGTGAGCCACACAATACATGCTGTAACATTCCGGAGAGTTGTGCATTGGAATTTGCAGAGGTTTGTTTGTGTGGGGTGAATTTATAAATTGACTGATTGTTATAATAGGTAGCATGAGGGGATAAATAAGCCTGGCACAGGGGTATAAACCCCAGTTCACTTATTTCTTTTTCAGCAGCATCAGTGACAACAACATCGGTAATCGGTTTATGGGCAATGGCTTGTGTGTCGGCCTCAAAATGGTCAACAGGCAATTCAGTAAGAAGACCGCCGGAAGTATAGTTGCGCGGTACTCCACGTATATGGCCGAACCAGCCTACATTGGTAAATTCACGAATAAGTATTATTGCAAATGCATAGCAAGCATTACCCCATAGGTGACTTTCGCCATTTTTAGCGGGCTTTTCGTAGAAATAAATGCCTTTGTGGCTTCCCGGTGTTTTTCTGTAGGGCTGTCTCATTAAAATCCGAGGCAGTGTTAATCCGATAAAGCGCGAATCTGTTTTTTCCCGTAAAGCATGCCATTTTATATATTCTTTTTGGCTAAAAATGGTTTTTAGTTTAAAGGGAAGTCCTAAGGCTGAAAAATTTTCCATTCCGAACATTTCACTGGAAGCTGATGTAATAAAGGGTGCTAACGCAGCAGCTGCAATTTGCGCCATTCCTTCCAGTGTCGCTATGTCATCATGTGGACTGTTTTTTGATATCCGGTGGCTGATTGCATAATCACCAATAATGACGGCATAGGGTTCGCCGCCCGGTGTGCCATATTCTTCGCTGTATACTTTATGAAATAATTGGCTTTGGTCAAATTCTAAGGCTCTGTTAATGTCCTTTACAACCTCTGACCAGGAAATATCGAGTATTCTGATTTTAATATTTTGTTTGCCATCAGCCTGTCTTGCCAATAGCCAAAGTCCTCGCCATGATGCTTCAAGCTTTTGGAATTTGCGATGATGTATTATTTTATTTAATTGCGTATTTATTTTTTCATCTATATCTGCAATGACTCCAAACAATGTGTTTTTGATGATTGATGTTGATGTCAATTTTCCCTTTGCTATAAATGTTTCAGCAGCATAGCGCAATGCTTTAGCATCATTTTCCTCTTGGAGAAAGTCGTTTAAATTAGTGACATACGCTGGCTGTGAAAGGATAGTGTCAAAATCGATCCCGTTATGTGTTTGTTTAGTCGCTGAGGTTTGTTGTTGTATTTTCGACACGGATCTACCATTAGTTCAGAGGACTAACAGGGTGTAAATTATTGGATTGGCTAATAAAGCCAACTGCTCTCATCCTTGAGAGCAGTTGATCGCATTAACCCGCTTTAGGAATATTGGCAACGAGTCTGAGTGACGCTGTCAACTCTTCCATTTGCAACCATGGTCGCATCCAGGCAATGGCACTGAAGACGCCAGGCTGTCCAGGTATTTCTTTGACTTCTATTGAAGCTTCTGCCAAAGGGTAACGTGCCTTCATTTCGGGGCTGGCATCAGGGCTGTTATTAACGTAGTTAGATATCCATTTATTAAGCCATTCTTCAGCTTCTGAGGCTTCCATAAATGAGCCCACTTTGTCACGCGCCATGACTTTCAAAAAATGCGCGATGCGTGCCGTTGCCATAATATAGGGTAGGCGAGCCGATATTTCCGAGTTTGCGGTGGCATCCGGGTCGTCGAATTTTTTCGGTTTTTGTGTGGTTTGCGCACCGAAGAAAACGGCGTAATCTGTATTTTTATAATGACATAATGGCAGGAAGCCTAGTTTGCTTAATTCAGCTTCCCGTCGATCAGTAATGCCGATTTCTGTCGGACATTTTTGATCCATGTCACCGTCGTCACTCATGAAGACATGGCTTGGTAACCCTTCAACTTTACCGCCACTTTCGGCACCACGAATACTGGTACACCAGCCGTATTCGGCAAACGAACCAGCCAGGGTGGTTCCCATGGCGTATGCGGCATTCATCCAGCAATAGTTATCGTGTTCGTGGCTCACTTGTCGTCCATGGTTATCAATACTGCCTTCTTCAAAATTGAAGGCTTCAATGGGTTTTGTATCTTGGCCATAGGGCAGGCGTGCAAGGACACGCGGCATGGTCAGAGTGACAAAGCGGGAGTCAGCACTGTCACGGAAACTGCGCCATTTGATGTATTCAGCAGAGTCAAAAATTTTCTCTAAATCACGGGGCTTTGATAATTCTGTGAACGATTCAAATCCAAACATTTCAGGTGCCGTCGCGGATATAAACGGACAGAAACCCGCTGCTGCAATATTCGATATATTGGAAAGCAGGTCAATATCGTCCGGGTGTGAGGAGAATTCATAATCACCGATCAAAGCGGCATAGGGTTCACCACCAGCAATGCCAAATTCACTTTCGTATATTTTCTTGAAGGTTTGGCTTTGATCAAACTCAACGGCTTTGCTCAGATCCTTCGCAATTTCAGTCTTGCTGATATTCATGACGCGAATTTTAAGCTGGGAGCTGGTTTCCGAGTTCATGACCAAGTGGTTCAGTCCGCGCCACGAACCTTCCAGTTTTTTGAATTTTTCATGCTGCATGACGGCAGAGAGCTGGCTTGATAACGCTGTATCAATAGCATCAATGGCTGAATTAATGGTGACTGTCAGATTTTTGTCCCAGGTAACCGTTCCCTTCATGGCTTCCTGAGCTAGGGTTTTCAGCAGTTCTTCGGTTTCATCTCGGGGTGTTTGTTTAGTCGCGCCAATCGCTTGCTCGAGAAAACTGACTTCTGCGGCGGCTTCGGTTTCTTCCTGTGCGTCTATTTTTTGTTCTTCACTCATTGTTTGTCACCTTCATCATTGCCACCATCTTTATCAGCAGTGCCTAATTCACCTGATAACGATGCCAGGGCTTCTGTATTGCTCAAAATATCTTCCAGTACATTTTCGAGTTCTTCCGACCGGTCGGCTTTACTTAATAGGTCTCGCAATTTATCACGGGTTTCCATGAGTTTTTTTAATGGCTCAACTTGCTCGATAATTTTATGGGGCTCAAAATCTTCCATATTTTTGAAATCAAGCGATACTGACATTTCACTGCCGTCATTTTCCAAAGTATTGCCGACTTTCATGCTTAATTGGGGCGCTGTTTTTTCCATGATTTCATTGAAGTTGTCACGGTCTATCTGTGAAAACTTTCTGTCTTTTAGTGCTTTTTTGTTTTTGGTATTGTCTCCGGAATAATCGCCCATCACGCCCATTACGAAAGGAAGCTCCTTTTCGCTGACCGCTCCGTTTGTTTCCACATCATATGTAATATGCACGCGTGGTTTCCGTACCCGTTTTAATTTGTCATGTATGCTGTCGGCCATTGTGTATTCCTCCGTATATAACCATTATGTAAGTAATTGTTTGATCTGAGTTTTGTTAATTGTAACTGTTTTAATCGTCGTTCGTCCGCACACCGGTTAGCGAGCTATAGGTTGTGCGAGAGGATGAATCCGGTATTAATTCACTGATTAACTCATCGAGTGACATTCCACCCCAGGTTACTGCCCTGTCAAGAATATATGATATGGGTGAATGGGGTTCTGTTCTACGGAAAAAGTCCGAAATACTGGCCAGTTGCTGAAAAGCTTCCTCACGGGAGCCTGGGACACCGGCAGGAATGACAGTATCAGACTCGTGGGGGGGGATTTGCTCGTCGTCGGATGAATCATCCTTGGCAACGGGAGCCACCGGGAACTTGTGTTTTGCAATATGATTGACTGCGCCGAGTGTTTCTTCCAGAAGCTCAGTGATTTTACTGGTGGGTGGTGCATCATGGCTTCCACAATACTCACCTAACATGCTGTTTATGTGTCGATATTCCGTGAGGCATTCCGTCACATCGTCTCGCAGGTCCCCAAAATACGTGGATGAGGACTGCTCAACGGCCCGGTCGATATCGTCCATGCTGAAGCCGATTTTTGATATCTGCTCTGAGCGGGCTTTGTCATCAGAAATTCGTTTTATATCAACAGCTTGTTTGTATTGCCAGAGACTGAAGGGCCCCGGTTGGACATCATCGGTAATGTAAGTGCTTCGAATAGGGGCGAGTAATACGCCATCAGTGCCTTCACCGTTCAGGCCGGATATTGCGGCAACGCGCGTTTCAATGCCATCCTCATCTTCCTGTGGATATAAACCTTCATGCCAATATTGTTCGATTAAATGCCGAATGAGACTCAGCCCACCCCTGAGTCCTTGAAAACCTGCTTTTCGTAGCAGTGCCTCTGTATACCAGCAGGCAACTTCAAGATCTTTGGCCTCATTCGTTAAAATTTGAGGGGCGAGTGTTGAAATTTTATTCCAGTTTTCAATAGCTTCCGTACTGCCACCATCAAACATGCTGTTACGTTCAGCGGCTCTTGCGGAATTTCGAGCGCTTTTTATTTCTGAGTACAATGATGAGGGGGAAGGGTTGTTCCGAATATCTTCACCAACGGCATTTTCTTCAGATATCGGTTGCATCAATGTATTGATATCAATAAGTGCTGATGATGACATTTACCCTCCTGCAATCCCGGTTCACCGGGAGCTTGTACTTGAATATTGTTTTGAGAAATTGGGGACGCATTAGCAATGATCCCGAGACTTCCAGAGCTGCACAATTATACACAGATAGTAAGCCCACATAAATTTAATCAAATTCGTGCATTGCAAACCCGTCGTTTGTGATGCACATAATTGGTGCAGTGCGAGTTCATGCACCCTCTCTGTGATGACTTTGTGACGATGTCATCACGTTATGCTAATAAATTTAACCACTTAACCCCATTAACTAGTGCTGTTTATAAGGTATCGTGGGAGCTAAGTAAAGCCTTGCACGGCGCGAAATATAATGGTTTGCACTTTTTGCTGGTGTGCAATCTCGGAACAAACGGAAGATGACTTCTCAATATGGCCGGAGCATCATAGATGGTAATGAGTAATCGAGTATCTGACTACTGTAAAATAGTGGTCATATGCACGATTTGAGTTGGTTCGCATAGCCGCAGTTCTAGTCTATGCATCTGATAATCTTGCTTTTGGGAACGAAAGTATTTTATATTTAGTAAATAAATACAAAGGCTTAACTTAAGTTTGTGTGTTTTTTGAGCAGAAATATGCTGCATTAGGCTGCA
>VAPK010239010.1_pt1 | contig 10480 bp, 9 predicted proteins | sample 3395031 | NCBI WGS metagenome assembly VAPK01 (sample SAMN08290443, study PRJNA428436) | hydrothermal vent metagenome | isolation source: Deep-sea hydrothermal vent chimney 1 | place: Pacific Ocean: Juan De Fuca Ridge
GAAGGGGCGTTCACCCGAGCTGTTCAGAAGTTTAGTGGGGAACGGTCGTAGCCCGCGCCTGGTGGGTGATATGATGGGACAAGTGGGTGGTTCTGAAGCCACTGTACTTATTCTCGGTGAATCTGGTACGGGTAAGGAAGTGGTTGCTCGAAATTTACACTATAACTCGACGCGTAGAAATAGACCATTTGTGCCTGTTAATTGTGGTGCGATTCCCCCCGATTTGTTAGAAAGTGAGCTATTTGGGCACGAAAAAGGTGCTTTCACTGGAGCCATTAGTGCTAGGCAAGGTCGTTTTGAAATGGCAGAAAGCGGCACCCTTTTCCTTGATGAAATTGGTGATATGAGCTTGCATATGCAAGTGAAATTATTGCGTGTTCTGCAAGAGCGAACCTTTGAGCGAGTGGGTAGCAATAAAAGTATTCGCACCAATGTACGTATTGTTGCAGCGACGCATCGCGATCTTGAAAATTTAATTGAAGATGGTAGATTTCGTGAAGATCTATTTTATCGGCTAAATGTTTTTCCTATTGAGATGCCGCCATTGCGGGACCGGATCGATGATATTCCACTACTAGTAAACGAGCTTATTGCGCGTATGGAAGCAGAAAAACGAGGTTCAGTACGGCTTACGCCAGCAGCGGTGATGGCGCTTTGTCAATATCGGTGGCCTGGAAACGTGAGAGAATTAGCTAATCTCATCGAGCGTCTGATTATCATGTATCCTTATGGTGTGGTTGATATTGGTGATTTACCTGAAAAATTTAGATCAGAAAGCAAAGTTTTTGGAACAGATTCCGTAGCGACAGAAATAACATCTTCAGAAATGGTGGGTTTGATGTTTGAGGAGCAAGAATTATCAACTCGATTGCCAAGAGATGGGCTGGACCTTAAAGAGCATTTGAGCACGTTAGAATATAATTTGATAAAACAAGCATTAGAGGATGCGGACGGAGTGGTTGCACATGCGGCAAAGCGGTTAAAAATGAGGCGTACTACGTTAGTCGAAAAGCTTCGGAAATATGGCTTGCAACGTGTGTCTGAAATGCCAAGAATTTGACAGGATTACCGGTAGATATTACATAATATTATGTGCTTAAACCTACATTTCGAGTCTGAGTACATCGATCTTGCTTGATCCTTGATCTCATAATGCTTTTTCTTCGCTCAGTAATACAACCAGTATTCGCTTTACTCAGGAAAATTATTGTGAGATCAAATCTCGTTGTGATTTTCACCTACTCAGCTGTGAAAGAGGTAGGCGTGAGGGTTAAAGGTATGGATTTTGCTCCTATTCTAAGGCTGGATATCAATTCGCCTGCGTGGGAGCAACTCAGTGGAAACAGTACACTCTACCAAAGATGGCCTGACGCCGAAAATCGAATTTGAAGATTTTAACAATCTTACTGAGCAGTTATCAACTGCCTATGCCGTTTTAGAGAAACGCATAGCACAACTTAATGATGAACTCCAAGAAGCGAAACGGGAGCGAGAGCATCATTCCTATGAAAAAGATCGATTAACTCAACGTCTATCATTGCTGCTTGCTGCGCTGCCAGCAGGTGTCATTGTGATTGATGGCGCAGGGATTGTCCAAGAAGCAAATCCAGTGGCAATGGAATTATTAAATATTCCATTGGTTGGTAAACTATGGCGTGATATCATCACGACTGCCATTCAAGAAAATTCAATTAGTGGTACAGAAGCTACCTTAGTTGGTGGTCGAATTGCATCCATTTCTACCTGCCCATTGGGAAAAGACCCTGGCCAGATTATTCTATTAGCTGATGTAACTGAGGCTAGGGTACTTCAGACGACACTCGAGCGGTATAAGCGATTATCGGCCATGGGGGAAATCGCCGCAAAAATTGCTCATCAAGTAAGAACTCCTTTGGCGTCGGCTTTGCTTTATGTTTCAAGTTTGCAGAAAAAAAATTTACCGGAGTTAGATCGGCAACGGTTTGCTGATAAAGCATTAGCACGTTTACGTCATTTAGAAAATGTAATTGATGATATGCTAAGCTTTACTCGTCAAGGTGTGGTCACTCAACGTAGTTCTGTTTCACTTTCTGTTCTTATTGATGATTTACGTCACATGATGGAACCGCATTTAGAGCAAGCCAGCGCTCATCTTTGTGTTAAAAATATTGCCATTAATGTGATATTGTTGGCAAATAAAGATGCGCTATTAAGTGTTATGCAAAATCTAATCAATAATGCGATTGAAGCATGTGCTAATGGTGTTGCTATAGAGATAAATTGTCATTGTGCTTATCCTTCCCAAGCAAAACCTACCGTAGATATCTCAATTAAAGATAATGGCCCCGGTATTGCCAAAGAAATAAAAGGGCGATTATTTGAACCATTTTTTACCACTCGTTCTCAAGGAACCGGCTTAGGTCTTGCTGTAGCAAGAGCAGTTATTCAATCCCATGGTGGCTGTATTTGGTTGGAATCAAGTTCAAATGAGGGTAGCGATTTCATCATTCGTTTACCGGTTTTAAGCAAATAAAGCGCAATAGCTGATAGCCTCGGTTAAGAATCTGCCTTGTTGAGAAATATCAAAGAGGAGTGATGAGGTGCTGCTCTCAGTATTGATTTTTTAGTGGGATACGTCTTAGTCATTGTTATTTAATTTTTGGTATGATCGATAAACAGCGTGAGTCAGATGAACAATAGAAATCTAAAACATCAAATTATGATTGTCGAAGATGATGAATCATTGCGTGAAGCGCTCAATGATACACTACAAATGGCCGGTTATGATGTCGTAGAAGCAAGTGATGGAAATATGGCGTTAGCATTGCTTGCAGATAACGATGTAAATATGGTTATCTCTGATGTGCAAATGAGCGGTATGGATGGCCATCAGCTATTAAGAGAAGCGAAAAATAAGTTTAGCGAGATTCCTTTTGTATTAATGACTGCGTTTGGCACGATACAAAAAGCAGTAGAAGCAATGCATGATGGTGCTGTCGATTATTTAGTGAAGCCATTTGAAGCGGAAGTGTTAATTAATACCATTGCGGACTATTTGCCTAATGATGAATTGCTTGGTGGGTCTTTGATCGCAGAGGATCCAAAAACCATTGAGATGCTAAAACTGACTCAGCGGGTGGCGCAAAGCGATGCAACGGTAATGATTTGTGGAGAAAGTGGTACGGGTAAAGAAGTTTTTGCTAAGGAGATACACCGAAGCTCAGTAAGAAATAAGATGCCATTTATTGCGATAAATTGCGCCGCTATTCCTGAAAATATGTTAGAAGCCATGCTTTTCGGTTATGAAAAAGGGGCATTCACTGGCGCCTATAAATCATCGCCTGGAAAATTTGAGCAGGCTAATGGTGGTAGCTTGTTGCTAGATGAAATTTCAGAGATGGATCTTTCACTTCAAGCAAAATTGTTGCGCGTATTGCAAGAGCGTGAAGTCGAACGTCTCGGTGGCTCGAAAACTATTTCGTTAGATGTTCGTGTTATTGCAACGACTAATCGTGAAATGAAAAAGGAAGTAAAAGAAGGTCGTTTTCGAGAAGATTTATATTATCGGCTTAATGTTTTTCCTATTATGTTACCTGCATTGAGAGATAGGCCGGGTGATATCATTCCCATTGCGAGGCATTTGATTAGGTGTCATCTCGAAGCGAACAATAGAGTCGTGCCTAAAATGGATCAGCTTGCACAAGCGATGCTAAAAAATTATGTATGGCCTGGCAATGTAAGAGAATTAGATAATGTTGTGCAACGAGCCATTATCTTGCAAACTAATAATATTATTAGCACTCAACACATTATGTTTGAACACTCGATATCAGATGAAATGATAGATCAAAAACTAAGTCAGGAAGTACTATCGTCTGTTAATCATCAATCAAATACTTTGGATAGTAGTTTAAAAAATCAAGAGTTTAATTTAATTGTTGAAGCGTTAAAAGAATCAAATGGTAGTCGAAAAAACGCATCAGAAAAGCTGGGAGTTAGTCAGCGAACTTTACGTTACAAAATGGCTCGCATGCGAGAGTGTGGCATCGAAATTCCCAAGGCATATGGAATAAATGATTAAGAACATAGGTCTTAATTCTGAATGTCGGTTAAAAGGAAAAGTTGGTGGATAGCATAAATAATAGCCGTTTATTGGCTGAATTAAATACGATGTCTGCATTGGCAAATAAGCAATCGATTAGTGAAACAAATAATCCACATGGGAATTTTTCAACTTTATTTAAAGAAGCAATAGATAGTGTTAACGCGCTACAAAAAACATCGGACAACATGAAAACAAAACTTGAGCTAGGAGTGCCTGGTGTTGATTTGCCAGAAGTCATGATTGCTTCGCAAAAAGCATCTATCGCCTTTAATGCAACAATTCAAGTAAGAAACAAACTATTAGAATCCTATAAAGACATTATGAGTATGCCGGTTTAAAATTAGTAACTAATTAACTTAATTTAAGAGTATTTTATATTCGATGGCTACTGCAAATGCAGATAATTTACCAGATGCTAATGTTCCCTCGACTGGGGTATCTAGTAGTGTGCCTGTTGATAGCCCAATGGCTATGCCTGAAGCAACACCTGAAACATCATCCAACATCTTATTGCAGGGTTATAATCGCTTAAATCGTCCAAAACAAGTACAGCTATTGGTTGCATTGGCTGCTGCGCTTGCTTTTATTGTTATCGTTATAGTTTGGTCGATTGAGCCAAATTATAAGTTATTGTTTGGTAAATTGTCTGAGAAATCTTCTGGAGAAATTGCACAATTCCTAAAACAACAAAACATTCCATACAAACTGGATGAAAATTCAGGGGAAATATTGATTCCCGAAGATCAAGTGCATGAAGTACGATTGCAATTGGCGGCAGAAGGGCTACCAAATGCAGGTAATGATGGTTTTGAGATGCTGGATGAAAGTTCAGGATTTGGGACAAGTCAGTTTATGGAGAAAGCGCGTTACCAGCGTGCTATCGAGGGGGAATTAGCACGATCGGTAAAACGATTGCAAAATGTGGAGTCTGCCCGCGTACATTTAGCTATTCCTAAACAGTCGGTATTTATCCGAAATCGAAAAGAGCCGTCAGCTTCAGTGTTGGTGAACTTAGCACGAGGAAAATCGCTGAATAATGATCAGGTTTCAGCGATAGTACATTTAGTCGCTGCAAGTATACCAGATTTAAATGCAGAAAAAGTAACCGTGGTTGATCAAACGGGGACAATGCTAACTAAGAAAAATATTCCTCAGGATATGATATTGTCGTCCGCTCAGTTTGAGTACAAGCAAAAACTTGAAAGCTATTATGTTGAGCGTATTGAACGAATTTTATCGCCGATTGTTGGTTTTGAAGGGGTTCGTGCAGAAGTGGATGCAATGGTTGATTTTTCGGTTACTGAAAGTACCCAAGAAACATTTAACCCGGATTTGCCGTCTGTACGTAGCGAAAATATCGTCGAAGAAGAAAGTCGGGGCGGAGGCGTTGGCGGAATTCCCGGTGCATTAACTAATCAGCCGCCGGGTGCTGCAAGAGCACCGGAAAAAGCAGGTAAAGGAAAAGCGGGTGAGAATGAACCACCTTCAAGAAGAAGTAAACGGTCTTCTTTTAATTATGAGCTCGATAAAACCATTAGTCATACTCGATTTTCGCCGGGAAGGTTACAGCGTTTATCGGTGGCTGTGGTTGTTGATGACAAGAGTGTGCTTAAAGACGATGGTACGATTGATAATATTTCTTTAACCCCTGAGGAAATAAATCAAATTACTTTGCTAGTGAAAGAGGCCGTTGGTTTTGAATTACAACGAGGCGATAGTCTGAATGTGACCAATGCATTTTTCCGGGAAGAAAAGCCTGTGGCTGAAGATCCCGAGTTGCCTATTTGGCAGCAACCTTGGTTTTTAAATCTAGCAAAGCAAGTATTAGCAATTTTTGCAATACTGATGGCGATTTTATTAATTATACGACCTGTGATTAAAGCGTTGAAATACCAGGAAATCACGAAAGAAGAAAAGAAACAATTGCCTCAGCTTGATGAAAATGGTGATCCAGTTCCTGAATCAGAACTGGAGGCGACGCCAGCAGGTAAGGAAAACGTTGCTAGTGAAGAGGAGGAAGATGAAGAAGAAAATCAAAAACGCTTAGAGGATGAAGATAATGATAAAATTCTCGAAATTATTCGAAAACTAGTGCAAGATGATCCAAAATTCGTTGCGCAAATAGTAAAAAATTGGTTGGGTGATGAGTAACGAAATCGATAATAAAGTCATTGAAAATTTATCTGGCGCGGAACGCTCTGCGATTCTATTAATGGGTTTAGGTGAGGAAGAAGCGGCGGCAATATTGCAACACATGAGTCCTAAAGAAGTGCAAAAAATTGGTCTATCAATGGCATCATTAAGTGGTATTACTAAACCACAGTTACATGCTGTCGTTAAATCATTTTATGGATTAGTTAGGCACTCAACGGCTTTAAATATGGATGGAGATGATTATGTTAGAAATGTATTGGTTAGGGCGTTAGGTGAAGGTAAAGCAAGTAACTTAATTGATCGTATATTGCTTGGTGGAAATATTCGAGGCTTAGAAGCTTTTAAATGGATGGATCCTCGTGCGATTGCGGACATCATACGTAACGAGCATCCGCAAATTATGTCGATTGTTTTGTCCTTTTTAGAGCATGATCAGGCTGCTGAAGTACTTGCTATTTTTCCGGAACCGGTTCGAGTTGATATCATATTACGGATTGCCACTTTAGAGGGGATACAGCCTTCTGCATTGCAAGAATTAAACGAAATCCTTGAAAAACAATTTGCAGGAAACCAAAATGTAAAATCGTCTTCTGTGGGTGGTATTAAGACGGCGGCAAATATTTTAAACTTCATGGATAGCGCTATAGAAAGTGAGATTGTGGATAGTATTAAAGATGTGGATGGTGAATTAGCTGATAGTATTCAAGATCTCATGTTTGTTTTTGATAATCTTATCGAGGTGGATGATCGAGGAATTCAGGGATTGCTCAGAGAAGTGTCTACGGAAGATTTAGTGTTGGCGTTAAAAGGATCTTCGGATGAGCTTAAAAATAAAATTTACAATAATATGTCAAAACGGGCAGCGGAAATGTTGCAAGATGATTTAGAAGGAAAAGGGCCGGTGAAACTCAGTGACGTGGAGTCTGCTCAAAAATCTATTGTGGCCGTCGCTAGGCGCATGGCTGAAAGTGGAGAAATTACATTAGCTGGTGGTGGCGATGAATTTATCTAATTGATATTGCTGCTTGACATGAATAATAACTTAACGAAATAAAATGCCCCAATATACACCTAAAGTTATATCAAAAGAGAATGCTGAGAAATTAAAAGTATGGGTGCCTCCCGATATGAGTCATGGTGAGTCACCGATTGCTAATGGAGAGCTGAAGCCGGGATTTCCAACAGCTGAAAGTATTGAAGAAATACAAAAGCAAGCGAGACAGGAGGCTTATGATGAAGGGTTTTCTCAAGGCCGACAAGAAGGGTTTGACTCAGGTTTTAAAGAAGGTGTAGAGCAAGGTATTACGCAAGGCATACAGCAAGGCACTGTACAAGGTGCACAACAGATACAGGAAATGGCTAATCAATGGCAACAATTGATCTCATGTTTAGCCGAACCTTTGGTATCGCTAGATAGACAAGTGGAACAAGAACTCGTTGCGCTTGCGATGGCGGTTGCGAAGCATTTAGTTCGACGCGAATTGAAAATAGATCCAGGCCATGTCATTGCTGTTGTGCGAGAGGCGGTATCCGTGCTTCCCGTTTCTGCTCGAGATATCTGCGTACTTTTACATCCTGAAGATAAAAAATTAATCCAAGAATCATTATCAGTTGATTTTGACGGGACAGAATCAGATCACCGATGGCGTATCATTGAAGATCCCATGTTAACCCGCGGTGGTTGTAAAATAGAGACAGCCGTGTCGTTTATTGATGTGAGTGTAGAAGCACGCTTGGCGACCATTATTACGCAAGTACTCGGCGGTGATCGACAGTCCGATAATGTATTACCCCCTAATGCTGACGTTCAACAACCAGAAGAGGTTGTACAATCCTTGTTAGAGAATACCACGGAATGTCAATCTCACTCTGGTGAACCGATTCATGATATTGAGCAAAATGACTTAACTACGGACAGCTAATATCAGCTGATCATGTGAGTGAAGTTGGTTTTTAATTTCTGATGAGCAGAATATACTTCATGGTGAAATTTGATCGATCCGCGATTTGGTTAACGAATCTAAAAGGCTATCGTAGGCAGTTGGATCAGGCTGTGCCACTTGTCATCGAAGGTAAACTTACACAAATGGTTGGCATGACAATGGAGGCGATGGGATGTCAAGCGCCGATTGGTTCTCGGTGTTTTGTGGTGGGGCCTAATGATACAAGAATTGAGGCCGAGGTGGTTGGTTTTTCTGGTGAGAAATTATTTTTGATGCCCACCAGTGAATTACGGGGAGTGGTGCCAAACGCCCGGGTTATCCCTAGCGCCCACGTTTACGATACGCCGGTTGGTGATGAATTGTTAGGTCGTGTACTTGATGGTACTGGTCGGCCATTAGACGGTAAAGGTCCGTTGTTAACGAAAAAACGCATATCGATACATGGTGAGACCATTAATCCATTGAATCGAATGCCTATCTCAGAGCCATTAGATGTGGGGGTCAAAGCCATTAATGCCATGTTGACGGTGGGGCGTGGGCAACGAATGGGATTATTTGCGGGCAGTGGTGTGGGAAAAAGTGTTTTACTCGGTATGATGACGCGTTTTACTGAAGCCGATGTCATTGTGGTTGGCTTGATTGGTGAGCGGGGGCGGGAAGTTAAGGAATTTATCCAAAATATTTTAGGGACAGAAGGCATGGCGCGTGCTGTGGTTGTTGCTGCGCCGGCAGATTGTTCGCCGATTTTGCGGCTACAGGGTGCGGCATTAACCACTAGCATTGCAGAATATTTTCGTGATACTGGTCGCAATGTGTTGCTACTGATGGATTCCTTGACCCGCTATGCGCAAGCTCAACGAGAGATTGCGCTTGCTATTGGTGAGCCGCCCGCTACGCGTGGTTATCCACCGTCAGTCTTTGCAAAAATTCCCAAGCTTGTTGAGCGTGCAGGTAATGGTGATGAAGGTGGTGGATCGATTACCGCTTTTTATACGGTGCTTGCCGAAGGTGATGATCAGCAAGATCCCATTGCGGATGCGGCACGAGCCATTTTAGATGGACACGTTGTACTGACGAGGCAGCTGGCGGAGGCTGGGCACTATCCCGCCATTGATATTGAGCAATCCATTAGTCGTGCAATGACTGAAATTACCTCCGATGCTCATCAGCAGGTTGCTCGTAAATTTAAACAAGTTTTTTCTACCTATCAACAAAGCAAGGATTTAGTCAGTGTTGGAGCTTATGCGCGAGGTAGTGATGCGCGTATTGATGAGGCGATCAAGATGCAACCTCATCAAATGAATTTCTTACAACAAGGTATTAATGAACCGGTGAATTTTCAGAAAAGTATTGAAATGTTACAAACGGTGATGACGCCTCAAATCAGTCAACCAGCTAAATGAAAGCTTCAAAGCGATTGCATCGAGTAATACAAATTACTGAGTTTCAAGAAAATAATTCGGCGCGTATGTTGGGAGGCTTACAACAAAAATTATTAGCGTATCAGGCGCGTCTCAATGATTTGTCCAAGTATCGGGCTGAGTATGGTCAGCGGTTTATTGATTTAGGGCAAGTGGGCTTATCCGCGCTACAAATGCGAGATTTTCAGTCTTTTATGATGAACCTTGATGATGCTATTCGCCAGCAAGAAGAGGCAATTAATCAGCTTGAATTCGAATATGATGAGAAAAAACGGCAATGGTTAGCCGTTAGAAACAAAACTAAGGCGATTGTGAGTATCAACCAACGCTATCAACAGAAAGAACAGCAACAAGAAGAAAAAATAATTCAAAAAGAAATTGATGATCGTCAAGCAAACGCTGAAAAAAAGCGTAATAATATTACTTAGTGTATGCTAACTGATATGTGCCCTCTATCTAGCTGATTCTTCTTTAGTTAACTCCACCTTCTTTATTTTCTCTCTAATCGATTGTTACTCAGTGACGTATTATTCTTGATCGTTAGACAAAGCGATATGAGTTATTGTGTTGTGCGATGATGGGGATTTTTCATTCACAATGAAAGATGGTATAGCGTTTGCTGATGTATGACCGTGTTACGGTAAATGGCTTGTGTTAATTTTTCAAAAGGAATTGGTTTAGACGCATGGTATATGAAGTCTTTCGCAAACGATAACAAATTTTAACGGCGAATGGTTTTGTTAGCAAAGCGAGGGAAGCGAGGGAAGCGAGGGAAGCCAGGGAAGCGAGGGAAGCGAGGGAAGCCAGGGAAGCGAGGGAAGCCAGGGAAGCCAGGGAAGCCAGGGAAGCCAGGGAAGCCAGGGAAGCCAGGGAAGCCA
>VAPK010171912.1_pt1 | contig 10479 bp, 11 predicted proteins | sample 3395031 | NCBI WGS metagenome assembly VAPK01 (sample SAMN08290443, study PRJNA428436) | hydrothermal vent metagenome | isolation source: Deep-sea hydrothermal vent chimney 1 | place: Pacific Ocean: Juan De Fuca Ridge
CACGTTTCTTCTAATTGCAGCCGCAAGGATTTACTTAAATTACTCATCAGGCTTATTTCAGAAATTCCAGCTTGATGTATCCATTTAAGTACTTGGGTAGCACGGAAAGTCTTTTCGCCTATTTTAACAAAAAAGGACGCTAGTCCCTTTCTGTCAAAATTGAGCAAATTGATGCTATCAGTTTTAGCGTGTACGGGGGCAGAGTTCATTGTCAGAGAAAAAGAAAGCTATTTCTTGTTCAGCCGTTTCAGGAGCATCAGAGCCATGTACCGCATTTTCATCAATGCTGTCAGCAAAATCTGCCCGAATTGTACCTGCTTCAGCTTCAGAAGGGTTGGTTGCCCCCATTAATTCACGGTTTTTTGCTATAGCCCCCTCGCCTTCAAGTACTTGAACAACAACTGGGCCTGTTATCATAAAGGCTACCAGATCGTTAAAGAAAGGACGTTCTTTATGTTCGGCATAAAAACCTTCTGCTTGCGCTTGTGTTAAGTGCAACATTTTAGAAGCAATCACTTGCAAACCATTTTTTTCAAATCGGCTGTAAATTTCACCAATTACATTTTTAGCCACTGCATCAGGTTTTACAATTGAAAAGGTACGTTCTATAGCCATTTATTTGAGCTCCATATTGTGTGTAGATAATGTTATTAAGGTGGTTAGGGAATAAAGTTATCAACCTTGCTTGCCTTGTATTTCTGAGCAAACAATCTCAATCTTCACATAGAATAACTATGCACTTCTTGAAATCGTTGTTCAGTTCAGTCATGAACAAAAACACTGTACAATTTTTATAACTTTATTCCACCAAACCAACTAAGGAATCGATTATTTTTAGGTTTAAGGCATATTATCAATTTCATCGCCTTCTCTTTCTGGCAACATCAAATCGTCTTTACTGATGCCCAACGCCAAAACTATAGGGCTTGCTATAAAAATTGAAGAATAAGTACCAATAATCACCCCAATTAACAGTGCGATTGCGAAATTATGAATGATTTCGCCACCTAAAAATGCCAAAGCAATTAACACCAAAATAGTTGTGAGTGAGGTCACTAGTGTTCTGCTTAGGGTTTGTGTCAAAGAAATATTCATAACTTCTTCGGCAGAACCTTTTCTTAATTTACGAAAATTCTCCCTAATGCGATCATACACAACAATCGTATCATTTAAAGAATAACCAATCACCGCTAAAACAGCGGCTAAGACTGTCAAATCAAATTCTAATTGGAATATTGAAAAAACCCCCAAAGTTATCACAACATCATGAAGTAATGCTCCAACAGACCCTAAAGAAAATTTATGTTCAAATCGCCAAGCGACATAGACCAAGATAGCAAACATCGAATAAAGTAGGGCTAAGCCGCCATCTTCAGCTAGCTCATCACCAACTTGTGGACCGACAAATTCAACTCTTCGTAATTTACCCGGCACTGCTAAATTTTTATTAACTGCTTCAAATACCTGGGTACTTAATTCTGCACTACTTAAATCTTGCTTCGGTTTTATTCTAATTAAAACTTCTTTTGCAGTACCAAAATGTTGCACGGTGGCATCTCCAAACCCACCCTCTTCTAAAGCTGAACGTAGAACGGTTAGATCAGCTGCTTGATCAAAACCTACTTCAACAACGGTTCCCCCAGTAAAATCAACACCTAATTTCAAACCGTTTATCGCAAGCGAAACAATTGAGGCAATCAGTAGCAATGTGGAAAAAATCATTGCTACTTTGCGTTTTCCTAAAAAATCGATAGTTTTCTCTGACATTTTAATAAGTCCTAAAAATTATTATATTGATAATTTCTGGACACGTCGTCCACCATAAATCCAGTTAATAATCATCCGTGTTCCCAGTATTGCAGTAAACATGGAGGTTAAAATACCAATAGACAAGGTTATTGCAAATCCTTTGACGGAACCCGTTCCGAAACCGAATAAAATCAAGGCAACAATCAAGGTGGTTACATTGGCATCAAAAATTGTTGAAAATGCTTTCTCGTAGCCGATATAAATACTCGACTGGGGTGAATTACTAACGCGTAATTCTTCTTTTATCCTTTCGAAAATCAATACATTCGCATCCACTGCCATACCCACCGTCAAAACGATCCCAGCTATACCGGGCAAAGTCAACGTTGCCTGTATCAAAGATAAAATTGCGACAATGATCACCAGGTTAAACGCTAACGCCATATTAGCAACCAGCCCAAAAACCTTGTAATACACGGCCATAAATATTAATACCAAAACAAAACCCACAACCACTGAAATCAGCCCTTTCTTAATATTATCTTTTCCTAAACTTGGGCCTACAGTTCGTTCCTCGACAATATCGACAGGGGCCGCTAATGCGCCAGCTCTGAGTAATAATGCCAAGTTCCTAGCTTCAGTGGTACTATCCAATCCGGTCGTTTGAAACCGTTTACTAAACGTGTCGCGAATGGTTGCAATACTGATTACTTTTTCAATCTTCTTTTTGTTACGAACTTTTTCGCCATTAATTATTCGTGTTTCGGTTTTATATTCAATAAACACCACAGCCATAGGCTTGCCAATATTCTTTTGGGTAAACTGCCCCATTTTCTTGGCACCCACACCATTTAGCGAAATAAACACGGCTGCCGATCCATTCTGATCCAGACCGGAAGAAGCATCAACAATTTGATCCCCAGTAACAATAATGCGCCTTTTTAATAAAACAGGATCACCATTTTTTTCATAATAGAGTTTAGAACCAATAGGTGAACGTCCTTTTAAAGCGAGTTGAACATCATTCTCGGTATCAACTAATCGGTATTCCAGTGTTGCTGTTGTTCCTAAAATCTCCTTAGCTCTTACTGTGTCTTGAACTCCGGGTAGTTGAACAACAATACGATTATCGCCTTGTCGCTGAATGACAGGTTCCGAAACACCTAACTCATTTACCCGATTTCTTAAAGTGGTAATGTTTTGTTCCAAGGCGAACTTTTTTATTTCTTGTACTTTGGTTTCTGACAGGGCAGCCAGCAATTTCGTTGGATCATCAGATGGATTGAAAACATCTAAATCACGAAATTCATTATTTATAACCGTAGCCGCGTCATTAGCGTCTTTTTCTGTTTTCAATTTAACATTGATGCTACCTTCATCTAATGCAACTTTTTGATAACGAATTTTTTCTGCTCGTAACGCTGAACGAATATCAGTAACATAGCGTTCCCTTGCCTGTTTCACCGCAGCGACCATGTCCACCTCCAGCAGAAAATGTACCCCACCACGCAAATCCAGACCAAGATACATAGGATCTGCTCCAGCCGCTTGCAACCAGCCCGGCGTCGCAGGTGCGAGATTTAAAGCAACAGTATATTCATCACCTAATTTATCCCGGAGTATATCTGCTGCTTGTAATTGTTCATCCGTGTTTTCAAATCGAATCAGAGCTTTGTTTTTCTCCAACTCAGTCGGGCTAGGTTTAAGAGATGTTTTGCTTAAAATCTGCTCTATTTGTTTTAACTGGCTATCCCCTAATTCAATTTCCTTAACGGGAGAAATCTGAACAGAAGGGTCGTCGCCGTATAAATTAGGCAATGCGTAAAACAAACCTATTAAACAGGCGATAATGATGAGTGAGTTTTTCCAAAAGGGGAAATGATTTTGCATTTTATTTCCAATAAATAATGCGTTATGGAGGCTAGATTTTAACTGGCTTTACAACTAAAACTAAGGTTAAAGTGATTCAAAATATTTAGTTCGCTATATTCAGCTCCAGAGCAACAAATACTCTATTGTGGAGCTGAAAAGTAGTGGCCTATTATATTAAGACCTTGATTTTCTTGCTAATGCCTTAAATGTTCCTTTCGGCATCAAGCTGGAGACGGCATGTCGCTGTACCCTGATGGTACTATTTTCACCTACTTCAAGATGTACAAAGTTATCATCAAGATCAATCACTTTCCCTAAAATACCGCCATTAGTGACCACCTCACTGCCCTTAGATAACGATCCAATCATTTTCTTTTGTTCCTTAGTCCTTTTAGCCTGTGGACGAAGAAACAAAAAATAGAAGAACACCAAAATACCGACAGGAAGAAGTAACCCCTCAATCCCAGGAGATTGTGCAACTGGGGCAGCTTCTGCAAAGGCATCAGAAATAAAGAAACTCATATTTACCAACTTTTTAAACGATTAAAAAAAACAGATTATTATGACACAATCGGCGCGTCTTTGCTTCTTAGTTGATAAAAATTCCTAATGAAATCGTCAAAATCTTGGTTTTGTATGGCTTCTCGCATCTGTTTCATTAAATCTAAATAATAAAATAGGTTATGAATGGTATTTAAATGCGCCCCTAGTATTTCCTTGCATTTATCAAGATGTCGTAAATAGGATCGGGAATAATGCTGACAGGTATAACATGGACATGAATCATCAAGCGGGCCAGTATCAAACTGATATTGACTGTTCCTGATTCTCACGACACCTGTGCTGGTAAAAAGATGGCCGTTACGGGCATTGCGTGTCGGCATTACACAATCGAACATATCAATACCTCGCCGAACCGCCTCAACCAAATCCTCTGGCGTTCCTACTCCCATTAAATAACGGGGTTTATCCATGGGCATTTTGCGATGAACAACATCCAGAACGCGCATCATTTCTTCCTTGGGCTCGCCTACAGACAATCCGCCAATAGCAAAACCATCGAAACCAATATCCACCAGGCCAGCTATGGACTCCTGTCTTAAGTGTTCATACATGCCACCTTGAATAATACCAAATAAAGCCGCAGGATTATCACCATGAGCCTTTTTGCTGCGATCTGCCCAGCGCAAAGAAAGTCGCATAGAATCAGCCGCTTCATTTTCTGAGGCCGGAAACGGTGTACACTCATCAAAAATCATCACAATATCAGCGCCTAAATCACGCTGGACTTGCATAGACTCTTCCGGCCCCATAAAAATAGCACTGCCATTAATGGGTGATTTAAAAGTTACGCCTTGTTCAGAAATTTTACGCAAATCACCCAGACTAAAAACCTGAAAACCACCTGAATCGGTTAAAATTGGCCCTTGCCAATGCATGAAATCATGCAAATCCCCATGTGCTTTTACCACTTCCATACCGGGCCTTAACATTAGATGAAAGGTATTTCCCAAAATAATTTGTGCATTCATGCCTGTTAATAGCTCTGGTGTCATTGCTTTAACAGAACCATAGGTACCCACTGGCATAAAAATAGGCGTTTCAACTATGCCCCGCGAAAACTGCATCTGTCCTCTACGCGCATAGCCATCTGTGTTAAATAATTGGAATTTCATGAATTAGAATTAATTTAAATTCAAAGTAAATCACTTTTAAAAAAGCTAAGTAAACATATACTTCGCGCGGTCACGGATGCGGATTTTATAGCGAGTTGATTTTTTGTCGATAGCTAGGCGCTGAATTGGACGCATCGCAAGCTACGCAGCTATTTTAGCAACACAGCCTATCGGCAAAAGTAACTGATAGAAAACCGCACCATGACCGTGCGAAGTATTACCCTGCTTTGAACAAGAATTTTACTTTACAACACCACTGTAAATATAGCGATTAAACAGACTCTCTCGCAATTCCTGGCGTGCGCTGATTTTCTCAGGTTCACCTTGGCTAGCCGCCCAGTTTTCAAGCTCATCCAAAGTTACCTTTCCTTTTAAAATTTCAGCTCCGATACCTTCTCTGTAGCCAGAATAGCGAGCTTCCAAATAGTTATCCATTTCACCGTCCTGAATAATCTTATCTGCGATTAATAAAGAGTGGGCTAAGGTATCCATACCACTAATATGTCCATAAAACAGGTCAACTGTATCAAAACTGCCACGCCGTACTTTAGCGTCAAAATTGAAGCCCCCTGTAGTGAATCCACCCATTTTCAAGATAATCAACAACGCCCAGACATTATCATAGAGATTAGTAGGGTATTCATCAGTATCCCAGCCCAGTATGGCACCGGCATTTGCATCGACGCTGCCTAGCATACTCGCTGAAGCCGCTACCATCAGATCGTGCGCGAAGGTATGCCCAGCCAGAGTGCTATGATTGGCTTCAATATTCAAGCGAAAATCATCCATCAAATCGAATTCCCGCAGAAAGCCCAGCACTGTTGCCGCATCGTAATCATATTGATGGGTCATAGGCTCACCGGGTTTGGGTTCAATATAGAGAGCACCTTTAAAACCCTGGCTGCGAGCATAATCCCTGGCCATACACAGGAAGGCAGCCAACTGCTCACGTTCCTGCTTCATATTAACGTTAATTAATGAAGTATAACCCTCTCGCCCACCCCAGAATGTATATCCCTGGCCGTTCAACTGGATAGTTGCGTCAATTGCGTGTCGTACCTGGGCTGCAGCATGCCCCATCACCAAGGGATCAGGATTTGTGGCTGCACCATGGGTATAACGGGGATGTGAAAATAAATTAGCAGTCCCCCACAATAGCGTGCAACCGGTGGCTTTCTGAAGAGCATCTGCGTGATCAACCATTTCTTGCAGATACTTCGCACTTTCCGCAATACTAGATCCCTCAGGAGCAATATCACGATCATGAAAACACCAGTGTGGCACGGTTAATTTTCTAAAAAATTCAAACGCCGCATCCAAAGTATAGCGTGCAACATCCAGATTCGTACTACCCTGATTCCAACGGCGATCATAGACGCCTCCGCCAAATGGATCTGAGCCGGTACCTTTCATGGTATGCCAAAAGGCCACAGCAAATTTCAGATGCTGCTTCATGGTTTTTCCGGCAACAACTCGATCAGCATCATAATATTTGAACGCCAGGGGATTATCACTGCCCTGCTCTTCATACTTGATACAATCAGAAACTTCTGGAAAATACGGTTTAGTAATGATTGCTCCCACTAATTTTAGTCATGATCATGGATTAATTATGAGTCATCGCTTATGCCGCCTAGCAGGGCTGGTATACGAAATATTTTTGGTGCTTTTGGCCTGCCGGAAACGGCCAATAAGGTGGGTGTTTCAGCGTTCTAATCAGGAGAAGTTGACCTTCTAGCCTCAAATTATCGTTCAATACCGAATTAATATCGCCGAGGCAACATGCATTCCCCACACTCCTAGGGCATCTGTATTCCAGATAATACAACGCTGAAACCTCACCCGGCTTGTTTAAAAATAAAGACCGAAGCAAGCGCATCAACAATAAGTAATGCGCTTCTCTCCCACACCAGTATTTTTATAAACAGTACAACTCAGTTTGGTTGCTGAGGTTAATTAAAAGTACTACCCGGTGTTCCAGGTAAAACCGGCATTTTCTGTTTAGGAAATTCTCCAGTAAGAGCATTCAAAAATGCCACAATATCAGCAACTTCTTGTTTAGATAGGTCTGCGCCCATCTGTAATTTAGCCATCATTTTTACTGCCACATCCAGAGACTTGACTGAACCATTATGAAAATAAGGTGCCGTCAAAGTAATATTACGAAGCGTTGGCACCTTCCACATATGGGCATCAGCACTATTTTTAGTCACCTCTTCTCTGCCAAGATCTTTATTGATTTTGTATTTTGCTGCAAAAAAACCGCTGTTGATTACAGGGAATTTTTGGTAGGTACCTGGGCCATTAAATGCTGGACCACTGTGACAACTGCCACAACCTGATTCGGCAAATTTTTCCATGCCTTTAACTTGCTGATCTGTTAGCGCATTTTTATTACCCTTAACATATTTATCATAAGGGCTATTAGGCGTAATTAAGGTTCTTTCATAGGCGGCAATTGCTTTAGTTGCATTATCTTTAGATATTGAATTTTTTCCGAATGCTTTTTCAAATAAACCTTCATAACCTTCAATAGACTTCAAGCGGGCAACCACATCATCCCAACTTTTCATGCCCATTTCGATAGGATTGGTCACAGGGCCTGCAGCTTGATCTTCCAGACTAGCCGCTCGGCCATCCCAGAATTGCACGGTATTAAACGCAGAATTCCAAACCGTTGGTGCACTACGGCCACCCGTTTGCCCGTTAACACCCATAGAATTAGGTCGATTGTCTTCTCCACCTAGCATGGTGTTATGGCAAGAAGCGCATGAAACCGTACCCGTCGAAGATAACCTTGGATCATGATACAAAATCTGCCCTAAAGTAACTTTTTCTGCTGTTGTTGGATTATTTGCCGGTGCCGGTGCTTTGTTTGGTAATGCTTCCCAGGCCGATGCCACTGAAACACTACCGATTAAAAAAACCGCACTTACCAGCGAACTAATTTTAGACATACTATCCTCCTGTTATATTTGTTTTATTGCCACTTGATGATTGTAAGGGATGCAGCAGGCCAGGTAAAATCGAATTTGATCTACGGTACCTTTTAGCTTTGTATTAAAACAGCAGCTTGCACCGCTACACCTTCTTTACGGCCTTCAAAGCCAAGTTTTTCAGTCGTCGTTGCTTTAACATTGATGCAATCTATTTCTACCTTCAAGTCATCAGCGATATTTTGGCACATGGCAGCAATGTGCGGCGCCATTTTTGGTGCTTGGGCAATAATAGTAATATCTGCATTGACCAGATCATAGCCTTTTTTCTGGACGATATCATAGACATAACGCAACAGCACCCGACTGTCAGCACCTTTAAATTTAGGATCAGTATCAGGAAAATGTTTACCAATATCGCCTAATGCAGCTGCCCCCAACAGTGCGTCACATAAAGCATGGAGCACAACATCACCATCGGAGTGAGCTTCCAGACCTTGTTCGTAATCAATTTTAACACCGCCCAAAATAACATCGCCGTCCGCCTTAAAGCGGTGAACATCATAGCCTTGCCCTATTCTAATCATTGTTGCTCCAAATAAAATGTGGCCAGAGCCAAGTCTTCAGGTCGGGTGATTTTGATATTATCCGGTCGCCCGGCAACTATTTTGGGTTTTAAGCCTTGAAATTCCATTGCACTTGATTCATCGGTAACCACTGCTTTCTTTTCTGCTGCATCTAACAACGCATATTTTAAGTCTGAATAACGGAACATTTGTGGAGTTAGCGCACGCCAGATAGAATTTCGATCTATCGTAGCTGTTATTTCATCCGACTCAACATTTTTCAACGTGTCATGGGAGGGTAAAGCTAGTATCCCACCGACTTTATGTTCTTGCACTGAATTAAGTAATAAACAGACATCTTCGGTAGTAATGCATGGCCTGGCGGCATCATGAACCATAACCCAATCACTATTTACCGCCCTCCCTTCCAGAGATTTCAAACCTGACAGAACAGAATCTGCCCTTTCCTTGCCACCTTCAGCCGTTAAAATTTTTTCGTTTCTGGAAATTTCCAAATCTGGCCAATAAGGGTCTTCTGGAGATATTGCGACAGCAATGGCTGCAAAAATTTTGGTATTAAGTAATCTTGATAAGGTATGCTCGATGACCGTTTTACCTGCCAAAGGCAGATATTGTTTCGGCCGATCAGCTTGCATACGTTTGCCTACACCTGCTGCCGGAACGATACCCCAGAATTTTTCTGCTGAATTCATTTCAATATTTCTGTAACCGGTAGGAATATAACGAAACTATATTGCTTACTCATACGCCTAATAGAGGTAGATTTTTTCTACTGTGATAAGTGAGAGACAGTAAAATGCAATGCTTTAATTCGGAAATGGGAATTTCGTCGTTTTCAAAAAACACGATAGCTCTATTACCTTCAAAGTTGAATTTATCATTATAAAGCTCTTTAAAAGTGTCTACCAATTTGGTTTTACAATGAAAATACATGGCATATTGCTCAGGTTTCGATTCTTTCCAATCCATCCTGATGGTACTGCCTCCCACAGTAAGATAGCTAGGCTCACCCCATTTAAGTGTTTCTTCCAAGCTATTGACACTCTCTATTTCAGTTGCCGTTTCTAAAACTAATTGGCGAAGCGCCATTAATTTTGGGCGAATGCGTTGCGGATAACTATTAAAAACTTCTGCAACTTTAGGGTTTTTAAAATCATCCATCAGTGGTACTACATCTTATTCAATTACCTGAAAAAAAGTTTCATTTTCCTTAATCATGCCCAAATTATGCCGGGCACGTTCTTCTATCGCCTCCTTGCCTTTTCTTAAATCCAGCACTTCCGCATAAAGCGCATCATTACGGTCACGTTTTTTTTGGGCTTCCTGCTTCAAAACATCCAGGCGTTGTTGATATTGCAATACCTGTTCGACACTGCCATCTCCAAACCACAATCGATATTGCAGATGGACTATTAATAAAAAAATAACAACAAGAAGAATTTTGATGATGCAATCCTCTTAAATATGGTTTTCGCTTTTTAACTTTATTAAAAATCAAATGTAGGTTGGGTTAGCGAAGCGTAACCCGACATAATTCATTCGCTTGTCGGGTTACGCTTCGAGACTGTGAAAGTATTCCGATATTAGGTAAAAAATCACATTCCAGCAACCAAGTATCAATAACTTATAGTTATTTTTGGACTGTTTTTGATGTTTTTA
>VAPK010003101.1_pt1 | contig 10474 bp, 12 predicted proteins | sample 3395031 | NCBI WGS metagenome assembly VAPK01 (sample SAMN08290443, study PRJNA428436) | hydrothermal vent metagenome | isolation source: Deep-sea hydrothermal vent chimney 1 | place: Pacific Ocean: Juan De Fuca Ridge
ACCTCCTCTATATAAAGTCCAAGGTATATATGCTTTATACCATGACGACGGGCGTAATCGACCATATACAGGATATTGAAGGTTCCCGGGCTGCGATGAGCCGCCTCTGGATCAAAATAAAAATAAACCAGATTAATGGCGTTTGTGTAGATATCTACAATGGATATCCCTATTAATTGGTCATGCAAGCGGAATTCCACTTCGTGGGTATAACCAAGGCTGTTAATAAAGAAACCAGCGTAATATTCCAGGGCCGTATTGTCCCGCCCAGGAAAGCGGCGGCTCAGGAATTTATCACAGAGGTTGAGCTTTTCAGAATTGATCCTTAGAGGCGATATTTTAATTTCTAAATCCTGATTGCGTCGCCATACCCGGCGCTGATTACGATTTTTTTTGAAGGTTTCGGCCTCGAGACGAATAGGGATACAGGCTCGGCAGTTCCGGCAGCGCATGGTATAAAGATAATTACCATTACGCCTGAAGCCGGCAGATAGAAAAAGCTCCAGCGTCTCCATGGGTAGAGAATCAAAATAAGCCTGATGATAAACAGCGGGACGCGCCGTACCATATGGGCATTCTACCTTTACATTTTGGAAGCAGCGCTCAAATCTCTCGCTCATTGACCACCACCTTTTATAATCTGTCAAGGGTATCTATGAAAATTTCCAGATCGTTTTTTGCCCCTGGCTGGTAATTCTCTGGATAGAGAAGGGCGGCCATATAAAAGACACTATCCAGGTGCAGAGCCTTAAGGGCAGCATGGGAGAATCCACCCAGGCGGTCACGAAGAAGCTTCTGGAGATCAATATTGAGATCCGAGGTTAAATCCCGGCCAAGATCAGAAATATCATGAAGGATTTCGGCTTTTTGCTTTAAGAGATCATGGTACGTTCCTAAATCATAATTGTCGGCGAGAACCGCAGCGGCCTCTGCTTCTAATCTTCTGATCTGACGGGCGCATCCCCGCAGTTTTTTTATCACAGGTGGTAATGGCATCATACTCCTCAATGGTGTAGGGTGGGCCAGAGCCGTATTTCCCTTACGATATATAAAAATCAAAGGGGAATCAAGTAATTATGACTCATTAAATAAAAACGACCGGCAACGGAATGTTATAAAACAACTTAAATAATTTATTTTATAATTTTTTTTTGGTAGGATATTAATTAAATAAACTGTAACTGTTTAAACCCGTCTGATTTAAAAATGTAAAATTGTCCCAGGGTGTTATTTAAAGGAATAACCATGACCCATGAATGTAATCATAACCGCCTGTCCTGGAGACATATCTATGTCCGGTTTAAAATCAAAAAATCGCGGAGAGAATCGTAACAGCACGAGATTTCAGGTGCAGGATAACGTCTTTGCTATTTTGAAACAGCCCCAGTATCGGGAATTAGGTAAAATTCTTGATATAAGCGAGAGCGGCATTTCCTTCTTGTGTATAAACGAAGGAGATTGGGATGAAAATCCATTCAGCATAGACCTTATTTTCAGTGAGGAAAAGAAATCAGGCCATATTGCCATGCTGAAAGACATCCCGCTGAAGCCCATCTCATATTGTAAAAAAGATTATTGCCCTCCAGAGCCCAGACCGCAAAACATGTCTTTAGACCGCCAGTTTAAACGTTGCGGAGTGGCCTTTGCCGATCTTGATAAAGAGCAGAGAGCTCTGCTGGATGTCTTTATTGCCAGCCACGCCGTAGCCAGGGCCTGAACATCAATATTATCTCTCTAACGAAGCGTCTTTTTAAAAGAAGCTGGTTATTGGCGGAAAAATATATTATAAAATCTGTTTTTTGAAACAGCTGCATATATCCACTGAACAGTTACCATGCCCATGAAATTAAATAGTGTCGGGGTGCAGGATATCCATTGCCCAATTCGTCTGCGTGAGAAGGGCGGCGGTCTGCAGTCAACCGTAGCCAGTCTCAGTCTGCGGGCCAATATGCCCAGCGGAGTTCGAGAAACCTGCGTGGCCGTTATTCTTGATATTATAAAACGCTATCAGGATGATATAAGGCCGGATATTTTCCCGGATATTGTAGATGAACTGAGGTTGCAGTTGCAGGCCGATGAGGCCATGATTGAGATGTCATTCCCTTATTTTATCGAGAAACACGCTCCGGTCACCTCAACCCCTTCCCTCATGGAGTACGCCTGTAAGTTCAGCTGCCGGATGAGTGAACGGCAGGATTTCACTATTTCCGTCTGGGTTCCCACCACAACCCTTTGCCCCTGTTCAAAAGAAATCAGCCGTTTCGGGGCTCATAATCAGCGGGCCGAAATTAACCTGAATGTAAAATTCAAGAAATTCATATGGCTTGAAGATCTCATTGGACTGGTGGAATCTGGGGCCTCCTGCGAAGTTTACAGCCTTTTGAAACGCCCGGATGAAAAGCATGTCACTGAAAAGGCCTATGAAAACCCGATGTTTGTTGAGGATGTAGTTCGTAAGGTGGCGCAGTTAAGTATGGCCCATCCCGATATTTCCTGGTTTTCCGTGGGGGTGGAGAGCTTTGAATCAATCCATAAGCACAGCGCCTACGCCTTTACCGACTATCAGGCCATCATCTCTTAACCTGCGAAATATTTATTAAATGCCTCTTGCAGATTCGTACTGTTTAAGACGGTTAATGGTTCAACTTCGGCCAGGACAGGACAGCGGCCGTACTCCTCAATCGCCCTTCTGTTGCCGGCGTTTTTCTTGCCGTTCATAACTACTCCCAAGACAGGTATATGCCGTTTCTGAAGCGCCTCAAGACTGAGCAGGGTGTGATTGATGGTGCCTAAGCCGCTTTTAGTGACGAGGATAACCGGCAGTTGCAGATGGCTGATGAGGTCAATCATCAGCGAATTATGATTGATGGGCACCAGCAGGCCGCCGGCCCCCTCTACCATGATATTTGGGTTGTCGGCCGGCAGATTAAGGTGGCTGAATTCAATTTCAACTCCCGCGGCCGCCGCTGAAATATGGGGTGAGGCCGCTTCAGGCAGGCAATAGGCCTCTGTCATAAAAAAGCTTGAGCTCAGGCCGCTTAAGCGGCGAACGACGCTGGTATCCGTCTCCTCTTCCATACCGCTCTGAATTGGTTTCCAGTAGTGATATTTAAGTCCAGCGAGAAGAATAGCGGCAACTATTGTTTTGCCAACTTCAGTACCGGTACCGGTTATGAAGAATCTGGCCGGAAAATCCATTATTTCACCGCTCTTAGATATTGGATATTATAGGTCATTACCAAAGGGTCTCCGCCAAGTTTGAGCTGCCAGCCTTTGAGGAGTTTTCTCATCTCGGAGCTGTTTAATCTCAAGCCCTTGAGTTGAGTCGCGGCTCCGGTTTTCTTCAGGGAATAGAAAAAATCCCGCGCCGTGGCGTACTCAACGTCAATATCTTCACTCCAGAGTTTAATGTCTTTAAACTTCCTCTCTAATAACGGTAACAGATACTGATGGTCGGGGAGGGGATTAATGGTGCATGGTAATTGTAATTCAGCGCAAATCTGCCGCCATTGGGGGCAGGAACCAGCCCCAATATAAGAAAATAAGATCTGCCCCCCATCCCGTAGAAGATCTCCAATATCACCCAAAGCTGAGGACGGATCATTAAACCACTGCATGGTAAGGCTTGAAACAATCATGGCGCAGCCGCGGGCCGCCAGGGCCTCGCCGTCCATAATCAGCCAGATGTGGCGTGGTGTGTGAGGGATTTGAGTCAGATGCCGCCGGCATTGTTCTATCATGCCGGATGCCATATCTGTGAAGATAAGGGAACGATTATGGAAAACGGTTGATAATTTCCGGCTCAGTCTGCCGGTACCACAGCCAATCTCCAGTATCGGGCCTGACGGCAGCTTGTGGGACAGGGGAAGTAATTCCCCCATAGTTACGATACTTCTTTTTTGCACCAGGGCAAATTTATCGTAATCGGCGGCCGCCTGGGAAAAATTGCTGGCAATACGTTTCTTCATTGGGGCGTGTTTGCACCTGATTCAGGAGGGGAGAAAATTGCCTTCGGCCATGATCAGCCGCCGGCATTCAGCGCTGTGGGTGAAGGGCAGGCCATGTCCGGCCCCTTGTATAATTCGCAGACGGCTCATTGGTAATAATTCATGCAGGGTATGGGCTCTAACCTCGGGGACAATGCGGTCGTCAGAACCATGTAATATCAGACAGGGTTTTTGAATCAGCTCTCTGCAGTCAAGTTTACTTTTGTCTAAAAGCTCAAGGTCATTTTTTAGACGTTTTATATTAAGTCTGCCATCAACAGGGGGGGGAAGCGGCGAGGCGCAATCCCGATAAAAATCGGCCAGCAGGGCCGCTGGATTATCGGCAAGGCGCCGGCTCATTCGTTTAATATGCCGCCGGCTGAAACGTCCTTCTTTAATTCCGCTGCCGTGAAAGTGAATAAATCCACTTATTATCACTAAAAAATCAATCCTGCTGAACCATGGTTGACAAAAATGGAGCCCCAGAGAATGACAGATCATTAAATTCCGCCCCGCTTTATTGAAAAGCGGCTTATTATCATACCCCTCCCAATAACCCCGGTCAAGGCAGGTCGGGGTGTAATCTTTAAGCAGTACAGCCCAGGGCTGCCAGGTAGCGGCATGCAGGCCCCAGCCGTGCTGAAAATAAATATTTCGGAAACGTTCCATGAACACCATACTGCACGCGCTTAAGTACCCCAACATACAGGGAGTATAATTGGGGGGCTTAAGCGCGTGCAGTATGGCGCCCCTGAAACACTCACACCTCGAGAGGGGATCATTCCCCAGAGTGTGGTTTGTTGATTGTTTACAATATTTCTACGCATGGCTGGCAAGGGCGTCAAGCAGTCTGTCTAAATGGTTTTTGGTATGGAGAGTCGAGAGCGCCAGTCTTATGCGCTCCTGAGCAGATTCCACGGTGGGCGGCCGGATGGCAACCCCAAGGATGCCTTGCTCTTCGAGATAGTTACTCAGCTCAAGGGCTCGCCCTGCGGCTCCAGTATAGAGCGGAATAATCTGGCTGGTGGATGAGCCGGTGGAAAAGCCCAGATTATGAAGTCCTTCTCTTAAATAACGAGCTGATTCCTGGAGATAACGACGCTCTTTATCAAGATGGGGCAGGAGATCAAGGGCCGCGGCAACAGCCCCGGCTGCCGCGGGCGGCAGGGCGGTGGAGTAAATAAAGCCCTGGCCGTAATTTATGAGATATTCCCTGACCAGCCGTGGACAGGCAAGATAGGCCCCAAAGGAACCACAACCCTTGCCAAAGGTACCCATGACCAGGTCTGCTTTTTTACCATCGCAGGCCAGTCCCATACCGGAGGGGCCAAAAACGCCGGTGGCATGGGCCTCGTCAATGTAGAGAATTGCCCCGTATTCCTCTGCAATTTCATGTAGTTCCGTAAGATTCGCCCGATCACCATCCATACTGAAGACGGATTCGGTGATAATCAAAATTGGCTCTCGCGGGGTAGAAATACCCTGCATGATGGTACGCAAGTGATCGCAGTCATTATGATTAAAGCGCAGGAGACGAGCCCGGCTGAGAATTGCGCCCTGGATTATGCTGTTATGGCAGAGGCGGTCTGCCACAATTAAGGCATGACGATGAGCCAGGGCGGCAATAATAGAGACATTGGCCTGAAAGCCTGAATTGAAAAGCAGGGCGCTTTCCTGACCTTTTAGCCGGGCCAGGCGTTCTTCAAGGGCTTCAAAAAATGAAAAATTACCGCAAACCAGTCTCGAGGCCCCGCATCCGGCGCCAAAACGCCTGAGGTATGATATTGCCCCTTCTTTTATTTCAGGCCGCCGGCTTAGACCAAGGTAATCATTGGAACTGAAATTAATTAATTCCCGGCCGTTGACCATGAGCGTGGCCGGGCCGCCAGGCTCTACCGATCTCAGGGATCTGAGCTGCCCGTCTTTACGCCGTTTATTAAGCGCCCGGCGTAAAAAAGAAAACTTGTTATCCATCAGAGGCGCATTATTTTCTGGCCGACTTCTTGGTTCTTTTCTTTTTGGCCGCAATTGATTTTTTAAGATTTTCCGGGATTCCACGTGCCTTGCCGGCCTTTTTACGTTCGCTGGACAGGGTCTTGCAGCACAGAGGCTGGCGTAATTTAAAACCATACTTAAGGCGGTATTCTCTCGGAGTTAAACCGTGGGTGCTTAGATGCTTGCTTGACAGCATTTTGAACTCATTGCCGCAGTCCAGGCAGATAATTTTGTTTTTGAGAATTGATTTATCGGGGCTTATGTCGGGCGCTTCACTTTGCGGTTCAGCAGGTTCAGTGGATTTTAATTCATTGTCCTGCAATATTTGCAATTTGGCATAAACAGTTTGCAGTGCCGCGGTTATTTCGTCTGTATCCATAGACCTGGAAGAACTCTGAGCCTGGATAATACCGGCGGCCATTTCAAGTAATGTTTTCCCCATGTTTAGTCTCCTGGTAGAATTTAGTATCTTGTAAGAGTTCATCAGCACCTCATCTCCGTCCGTTTCATCCCTCTCACACATGGCAGGGAGTACAGGCTATAGGGGGCGGAAATAAATGGATCTAAGGCATTTCTGAGCAGTTACATTCAGTAATTATTGCTATTCTTGACATCATGATGAATAGTTACATAATCTCTTAAAAAGATATAACTAAAATGTAATATAACCTATGCAAATAAATTATTATGGTCAAAATTGCAACAAGAAATAATCACGATAGTTTAAAGTTCTACTAATTGATTTTTATTGCGAGGATAATACCGACAACTAACAGGTTGAGAATCTAAAAGATGACGTAAATATAGGCAAACAGAAAAATACTGATCAGCAGATTGATGAAAATGAAATGACGCAGCTTGATAATTCCTTCAAATTGCTCAAGGCAAAAACGCCAAAGTATATAACAGGCGGCAATACTGCTGTTAAGCATTAAAAAGGCGGACATTATCTGTACCGGAAAATCAGGAATACTAAAGGTGAAATATTCTAGAAAATGCCAGTTGATCTGCCTGCCGATAGTGGGCACAAAATCTCCTAAACCGTCTGCCATATATGCCATGCGATACACCAGTTCGCCGCTGAAGGCCATGGGAATCAGGATGGGCACCATGGGCGAGAAGCGGCCGAAGAGAGAGGCCTCCTGGTGGCCGAGCAGACGGTTGCCCAGCCGAATCCCGGCCAGGACAATAATATAGGCCAGCAAAAGAATTATAGTGAACCCCAGGGCCTCTGAACGGCAGAAACGGGCGAATTGATGAAAGACCTCTTTCTGACGGAAAAAACGCGCCAGCTGCGAGGCGATCAAGAAGGGAACAATGTAGTTACTGGTGATATAACGGCCCTTGTTCTTAATTAATTCAGAATAGGGATTACGCAGGAGAAATTGTGGTGAATCCCGGTCGCAGTTTGGAATACAATGACCGCAGACTAAGCAGTGCAGATTGTTTTTTACGGCATAGGCGCCAAGATATACCGGGCAGCCCCTTTTACCGGCCCCGCCCCGTTGACAGGCAAAGGTGGTACAGCCCGCGCAGCGCTCGTGATTGGCTCGGAACTCGGTGATGGCCAGAGTAGCGGCAGCGCCGCTTATTCTGCCGAGCGGGCAGAGGTGCCGGCACCAGGCCTGACCGGCATACAATATCCCCAGGATGGCAGAACCCAGAACGATGGTCAGGATTAACCAGGAGGTACCCTGGGGTGAATTGTCGAGCCCGCCGACGATCTCTACCCAGATTATCAGGGCAAATAAGAAAACGGATAGATATACCCCGTATCTTTTTAAAAAGTTGGGTACCGGCCGTGAACGGGTAAAGCCTTTACGCTGTAAAAAAAGTCCCAGGCCGGGAAAAGGGCATATACCGCACCACATGCGGCCGACAAAGAACCAGGAGAGGACTATAATCGGCCACAAAATACCCCAGGTTAAAAAAACGGCCATATTGTTTCGAGCCTCGGAGGGGCCGAAAAAGCCGGAGATTAAAACCAGAACAAACATCAGGTCACCGGCGGTACGAAGCTGGGCGTAATGGTGCCTGCTGGCCAGAAAACGCCTGAAACCGGGGAATACCTTGAAGAGATCAAGACGATCATTATCCTCCGAAGAGATAATGGAGCGCATGGCCTTTGTCCACCAGATCAAATCATAATCCTCTAAAAGTTATCTTGTCGGCCAAATACTCAGTGTAACAAAAGGATGGCTGTCGTAAAAAAGGTGGTTGTCCCGATAATATCCATGGTGGTCGCCACAAAAGGGCCGGTGGCTACCGCGGCATCAAAGCCCATTTTTTTCATTACCAGGGGGACAAAGGCCCCGATGGAGGCCGCCAAAGTCATTTCGAGAACTACTGAAATACTGGCGACGAGAAACAAATGACTGGGGTCAGGAAGGGCCAGAAAGACCACTATGGCCAGGAAGAGGCCGTAAACCCCGCCCAGCAGCATGCCGACTTTCATCTCTTTAAAGACTATCTTGAATACTTCCTCTAAGTTTACCCGGCCGGTAGCAATCCCCCGGACAATAATGGTGCTGGACTGGTTGGCAATATTGCCGCCCATCCCGTTGATAATAGGTAGAAAGGAGGCCAGAATTACATATTTCTGCAGTTCACCGGAGAACAGGGCGATAATGGTGGCGGATACAACCCCGCCCAGCCAGCTGGCACAGAGCCAGGGCGCTCTGGTAACGGCATTGGAGCGGATGGATTTCATCAGGATTTCATCATCTTTACCGGCACCGGCCATCTGAAAGAAATCTTCGGTGGCCTCCTTACGGATAACATCAATAACGTCATCCACCGTCACAATCCCCAACAGTTTACCGGCGTGGTTAATAACCGGTACGGCCAGAATATTATAACGTGAGACCATATGGGCGACTTCTTCCTGATCGGTCTCCGGATTAACGGCAATGACCTTGGGATTCATTATATTTTTCAACTGGCGGTAGGGCGGATGCATGAGCAGTTCCCGCAGGGACAGTACACCGGTTAACTGATTATTTTCACGGACAATATAGAGATAGAAAACCATTTCCAGGTCTTCACTCCGTTCCTGGATGGCTCGAATGGCCTCGTCAACGCTCAAATCCTCATGCAGGGCCATGAAATTGGGAGACATCAGCCCGCCGGCGCTCTCCGGATTATATTGCAGGAGTTCATCGACCTCCTCCCGGTCGGCTCTGGCCATAAGCTTGCGGATATTGTCCGCCACCTCAATGGGCAGAGCCTCGAGGAGATCAGCCGCGTCATTGGAGGCCATCTTCTTGAGAACGGTGACCATGAATTTAGGCGGCAGATCATCAACCAGTTCCAGCATGATCGACTGATCAAGTTCGCTTAATATTTCGCCGACCTGATCGGTCTGAGCGATTACATTAAAAACATTATGCCGCTCTTCCGGAGTCAGATAACGTAATACCCAGGCAATATCAGCGGGATGGGTCTTGTTGACCAGTTTAAGTAGATGGGCGACAGCCTTACGGCGGTTGAGGCGGCGCACCGCCTCTAAAAGCACCGTCCCCTCACGGCCGACGACCTCTGGTTTAATTGTTTTTTTCATGGCCGGTTTATCCGTCTCTTAACGTCTTTTTAACTATTGCCTCAGCCTGCTCAGGGGTAAAATTATTCGCCATAGAGGCAGCCCCGCCTTCCCTGCCGGGGGGAGGAGCTGAATTTTGTTCGTTATCAGCGGTGATATCGGTGGATTCATCTTCAAGAATACCATTTTCCGCTTTTAACTCTTTTAAAATACGTTTCTGATATTCAATTTTACGATTAGCAGCCAAATAATTAAGCAGGGGCCTAAGAACAAACGCCAGAATGAGGATAATTAGAAAAAGATTAATTAACTGACGTAACACTGGTTCAAGGTTACCAATAAAATCTGCCATAATTTTCTTTTACCTGAAAATCCGCCTGGATTTATGAGGTTCTCCACTAAACGCTATCGCTGTACTTTTCCAGCAGTTCATCAATCTGTTGCTGGGTAATCATAACCGGGCAGGTTTCCTCGGCGTTTAAGATTACGGCTTTAAAAGAACGGGCCAGCTGCCTTTTCATCCTGATACGTTTTTTTATCCTGGCGGCCGCGGCTAATCTGTCCTGAGTCGAGGACATTACATCAAGCTCTGTCACTGAACTGAATTCCGCCGGGTTAAAATCGGCAATATACCTCTTTATTTCCTCAAGTTCCGCGGAGGGCATAATTTATCTGTTCAAAATTACTTTTTTTCGGCTCTTCTCAGTATATCAAGAGATTCCTGAATGGCAGGATCGGCGTTTAAACGCTTTATAAATTTTTTCTTCTTCTGAGCCGGGGTTATTCTGCCGGCTTTTTTACCCTGGCCGTAGTTTTCGCCATGGAAATACGGGCTGTAGGGCTTATCGCCGGCTGCCTTACGGATAGCGGCCATTTTCTGCCGTTCATGACGCTGAGAGGCCAAATCTATATCTATCATGGTGTGCTGCTGGCGGTCACGGGCCTCATCCGCCTC
>VAPK010072690.1_pt1 | contig 10474 bp, 6 predicted proteins | sample 3395031 | NCBI WGS metagenome assembly VAPK01 (sample SAMN08290443, study PRJNA428436) | hydrothermal vent metagenome | isolation source: Deep-sea hydrothermal vent chimney 1 | place: Pacific Ocean: Juan De Fuca Ridge
AGACAATGGAGTGTTCCCAGAAAAAGTGGGGACCGGTTTTTCGGTTCGGGAATGCGACAAAATAAAGACAATGGAGTGTTCCCAGAAAAAGTGGGGACCGGTTTTTCGGTTCGGGAATGCGACAAAATAAAGACATTAGAGCTTGGTTTTTGCTAAAATAAAAACCTAAGCTCTAGAAATCGGGTTGATATATATATGTATGATGAAAATTATCCCGAGCCGCTAAGCGCACAATCGTCTCGCGGCAGTTTGTGGCGGGTCATTTTATTGATCGTGTTCTTTGTTGCGGTTGCAGGATATTTCGCATTTTTTGGTAATCAGATCCGTTCAGAATGGTTATTGTTGTTTTTGGGGGGATTGGCGGTCGCTGGCGTATTTTGTCTGTTTGCTCTGGCCTCCGGTCTGTTTGTAATTGGAAGTGGTGCCGAGGGGCGCACGGTTTCTCGTTCATGGTTGGACAGCTCTCCTGACGGTGTGGTTATCGCCAATAAAAAGGGCGAAATTTCCTATGCCAATCGCAAATATCTGCAAATGTCTGAAAAAATCAGCGCTGGCGCACCGGTCGGAGTAATTCGATTGTTTGCCAATCAGCCAGAAGCCGCAGAATCCATGCACAGGTTAGCGCTGGCAGCTAGAGAAGGGCGCCATGCCATTGAAGATATTCGCCTTACCAGAAATTTTGACGGCACCCGGGTTAAAGAAAGCAAACCCATATGGAACCGTATTGCTGTGCGATTGCTACCGCCGCTGCAAAGCAAAGGTGAAAGCCTTTTAGCGTGGACAATCAGCGATATTTCAGTGGATCGGGACCGGCAGGAAAACGCTTTTTTAGAGTTACAACGGGCAATCGATTATCTGGATCACGCTCCGGCCGGGTTCTTTTCAGCCAATAAAGAGGGCAGCGTGCAGTATATAAATGCCACTCTGGCCGATTGGCTGGGCATTGATCTGGCTGAGTTCGAACCCGGAGATTTGCGCCTTGATCATCTGGTGCGCGGGGACGGGGCCAATCTGTTGATGGGGGGGCGCTCTGACGGAGAAATAAAAACCCAGATTATTGATATTGATCTGGTTCACCGCAATGGCACCAGTTTTCCTGTTCGACTGTTGCACAGGGCGGCCCGTCTTGCGGAAGGTGAACTTGGCGAAACCAGAACTTTGGTGCTTGATAGAGCGCGCGGGGACGAAAGTCTTGATGATTTGAGGGCTGCTGAGGTTAAATTCTCAAGATTTTTCAATGATACACCGTTTGCCATCGCAACCCTTGATGCCAAAGGAAAAATCGTTAGCACCAATGCACCTTTTGCGCGGATTTTTAATATCAGCACCACAGAAAAGGCTGTCGAGGGGGCTGGATTTTCTGAATTAATCGACAAAAAACACATGGAGGCATTTCAGGATGCCTTGGTGCAGGTCAATCAAAATCTCTCCCAAATCGAGCCGGTGGATGCAAATCTGGCGGGTGATGAGGAGCGATCTGTCAGGCTTTATCTGTCGGCCTCTGAAAAAACGGCGGATCTGGATGAGCAGGTAATCATCTATGCGCTGGATATGACTGATTATACAAGGCTACAGGCGCAATTTGTGCAGGCGCAAAAAATGCAGGCTATCGGTCAATTGGCGGGTGGGGTTGCCCATGATTTCAACAATGTGCTCACCGCCATTATCGGGTTTGCGGATCTTTTGTTCTTAAGGCACAAACCTACTGATCCCTCATTTGCGGATATTATGCAGATCAAGCAAAGCGCTAATCGCGCAGCGGGTCTGGTGAAACAGCTTCTGGCCTATTCACGCCAGCAGACTTTGCGTCCGCAAATTTTGGAAGTTACAACCCAGATTGATGATTATAATATTTTTCTGAAGCATCTGATGGGTGAAAAAGTTTCTCTTAGTGTCTCCCATGGTCGCGATGTCTGGCCGATAAAAGCCGACGCGGTGCAATTGGAGCAGGTGGTATTAAACCTTGCGATTAATGCTCGCGATGCCATGCCCGATGGCGGTGAAATTCAGCTTAGAACCAGAAATGTCACCGAGCGGGAAGCGGCAACATTCTCATATAAGGGCATGCCGGCGGCTGAATATGTTTTGATTGAGGTCGAGGATCAGGGGACCGGAATTCCAGAAGAAGTGCTCGAGAAAATGTATGAGCCATATTTTTCCACCAAGGAGCAGGGAAAAGGAACAGGGCTTGGGCTTTCCATGGTTTATGGAATTATCAAACAGACCGGCGGCTTCATTTATGCGGATACGCAGATGGGAAGAGGGACAAAATTCCTTATCTTCTTCCCAAGATATGTGGCCAGTAAAGAAGAAATGGAAAAAATTTCTCGTCCCGCGCCGGAAAAGAAAACAAAAGATCTGACCGGCAATGAAAGAATTTTAATTGTTGAGGATGACGAAATCGTCAGGGCAATTTCTGTGCGCACTCTTCGAACCACCGGGTATGAGGTGTTTGAGGCTGACGGGGGCGATGAGGCTTTGGAAGTTCTGGACGAGATCGACAATAAAATTGATCTGATGATTTCAGATGTAATGATGCCGGGAATGGATGGCCCCAGCCTGTTGGTGGAGGTGCGCAAGCGTTTGCCTGATCTCAAAGTGATTTTTGTTTCAGGATTTGCCAGAATGGAAATGCGCGATGGTCTGGCGGATGATCGCTCGGTTGAGTTTTTGCCAAAACCCTATAATTTTGATCAGATAAATTCCAAGGTTAAGGAAGTTCTGTCAGGTGTTTCGCAAAGCGAAGGCGGCGACAGTTAGGCTTTCTAACCCTGGTCGCCACCCTCTTTAGTGGGGTGTTTGTTAAACTTGTTTATTTCGCCTCACGCCAGGCGATATATAGCGAGGCACCAACGATTAGCGCAGCACCGGGCCAGAACCAGAATGTTGGCACCTGAGAGAGCAATATCCAGCCAAGCAACACATTGATCGGCAGTTTGAGGTCATCAAACGGTTGCAGGTAGGCGGCATCTGCCAGCTTATATGCGCTCCACAGCAGGTATTGTGATGCGGCGGTTATTAATGCCAAAAGCAAGATCCACCACAGGGCATTGCCCACGGGAAAGCTGAAATCAATTCCCGCCGTAAGCGTTGCGGGCAGGGTGCCTTCAGGCAATATAAACGTTAAAAAGAACAGCGCCGTGCCGATAATGGCGTGATTAATGGAGATCAGAAGCACCAGAGACAGCGTTAGTGTTTCCGCTGTTTCTTCACGCGATAAAAATTTGCTTATCAGGGTCGTTGCACTCCAGAACATGGCGGCCATTACCGGCAACAGGGATGCGGCCGTAAATGAATCCGATCCAAAGCCAACAATCAGAAACGCTCCGATGAAGGCAATAACGGACATGGCAATCCGGGTGGTGGTCAAGCGTTCTCCCAAAAACAGCACTGAGCCGATCAACACAAAAAACGGGCCTGTCAATAACAGTCCCACCATTTGCCAGACCGGCACGCCAGAGGCAAAGCCAAATACAAAAACCTGAGCGCCTAGTGCTGACGCAAGGGCGCGGATTTCGTGCAACATGGGGTGACGGGTTTTGAGTTTATCCAAACCGATCCTAAACACCAGCGGAAGAATAAAGGCTGTTGCAATCAGATATTGCCAGAACACGGTGGAGGAGGATGAGAGTTTTTCGCCCTCTAACATCGGGTTCCACGGGTTGGTCAATACGTCATAGGTAAAGTTTACAATGGCAAACATTGCTTGAGCGCCAAGCATGTAAAATGTGGCGGTCATTGCGTAGTTACTAGTAGTTTTAGAGGCTGTCTGGTTCATTTCTTCGATCCTTTCATCGCTTAAACCCGAACATGCCTCAGGGTAAAGCGGGATCGAATGAAGCTGGTAAAACCGCAAAAAAAGCGGAATTGCCCATAGCTGCGCCAACCGTTTCGCGTTCTCTCTCATCCGGACTATGACCGTCGGCTTTGGAGTTACACCAAATCTGCTGACCCGATAAAAACGTTCAAAAAAGAACATTGCTTTTATCAGCGCTCGCGGGCTTTAAGGAAAATCTCAGTTCAATTAACTGAAAACTTCCTCTTACCGCCGGTGGGGAATTTCGCCCCGCCCTGAGAACTTTGCCAGCCCAAAAAATTGGACTAACAATCTTTAGATAGTGATTTTTTGTGGTTAAGCAACCTTAATAATTGTTCCAAGGTAAAACCCGTATGAAAATAAATTGAAATTGATTGCTCTAAAATAAGGTGACCATGCCTGAAGTTTTGATAACGACGATTCGGTATTGGTCCTGCGCACTAATTTTCTAGGACAGATTGAAATAATTTAACATTTTCTTTCCTGTTGACAAAATAGAAACAAAATGAGAACAAACTAAGTACAATATAAGCATCAAAGGTGAAAATTCCACAACGCACTGAATGTTATCGCGCTTGTGAAAAATCACAATTAGTAAATTATGGGTTTTTGAAATAGGAGATTGGTTATGGCAAAGTCGTCACTTCGGGTAGTTGAGAATAAATCAATGGATAAAAATAAGGCGCTGGAAGCGGCACTTGGGCAGATAGAGCGCAATTTTGGCAAGGGCTCCATTATGCGCCTTGGTGAAAATACTATTCAAAAGGTCGAATCAATTTCAACCGGTTCTCTTGGTTTGGATATTGCCCTTGGAATTGGCGGTCTGCCAAGGGGCAGGGTTGTGGAAATTTTTGGCCCGGAGAGCTCGGGCAAAACCACTTTGGCATTGCATGTAATTGCAGAAGCGCAAAAAGCGGGTGGTATTTGTGCCTTTGTTGATGCGGAACATGCGCTGGACCCGGAATATGCGAAAAAATTGGGCGTTGATGTTGATGCGATGTTAGTTTCCCAACCAGATTCCGGGGAGCAGGCGTTAGAAATTACCGATACGCTGGTGCGTTCGGGGGCTGTGGATATTTTGGTGATTGATTCGGTAGCAGCTCTTACACCCAGGGCCGAACTGGAAGGGGAGATGGGAGATTCATTGCCGGGCCTTCAGGCTCGTTTGATGAGTCAGGCCATGCGTAAGCTAACAGGTTCCATTTCAAAATCGCGCACCATGGTGGTGTTTATCAATCAGATCAGAATGAAAATTGGCGTTATGTTTGGTTCGCCTGAAACTACCACCGGGGGCAACGCTCTAAAGTTTTATTCCTCGGTACGTCTGGATATTCGCCGGATTGGTACCATTAAGGATCGAGATGAAGCCGTTGGTAACCAGACAAGGGTAAAGGTGGTTAAAAACAAACTTGCGCCGCCGTTCCGTCAGGTCGAATTTGACATCATGTATGGAGAGGGAATTTCTAAAACCGGTGAATTGCTTGATCTTGGAGTGAAATCCGGGATGGTGGAAAAATCGGGTTCATGGTTTTCCTATAACAGTCAAAGATTGGGGCAGGGACGGGAAAACTCGCGCCAGTTCTTGCTGGAAAACCCGGAAATTGCCGATGAGATTGAACTTGGTGTTCGCCAGAGTGCCGGGCTGATTGAGGGAGAGGATGTTATAGATGCCAAAGGCTTGGTTGAAATTATTGCAGACAAGGGTGAAAAAGCAGACAAGGCTGAAAAAGGCGAATAGATTTAGCTGATTTTAGATACCGATAGTGCTAAATAAATGCATTGAATGGTGGAGATATCTCCTAATGAAGGTGGCCAAATTGGTCACCTTTTTTTAGTTTTAAGTGTGAATTTGCTTGGAGTGTTGATTTTTGAAATCATTCAGACCTACATGAGTACATTCAATTACGAGTGAAGTGATACTGGACTGCAAGCCATTGGCAATATAGAAGAAATTTGCTTGATTTCTCAGGATAGGTTTTCACCTGTCTATTTTTTTTGTAACGGACAGATTTTATGACTAGCGTCAACGACATTCGCCGCACATTTATTGACTATTTTGCCGCTGAAGGCCACGCAAAGGTTCCCTCGGGTCCTTTGGTGCCGCAAAATGACCCTACCCTGATGTTTACCAATGCAGGAATGGTGCAGTTTAAAAATGTTTTTACAGGCATTGAAAAACGCCCATATACCACAGCGGTTACTTCACAAAAATGTGTGCGGGCCGGTGGCAAGCACAACGATCTTGATAATGTGGGAATGACAGCGCGGCACCTGACATTTTTTGAAATGCTGGGAAATTTTTCGTTTGGCGACTATTTCAAAGACCGGGCGATTGAACTTGCATGGAACCTGATCACTCGTGATTTTGGAGTTTCAAAAGATAAACTTTTAGTCACGGTATATAACGAAGATGACGAAGCTTATGATTTGTGGAAGCGCATTACCGGTTTGAGTGAAGACAGGATTATTCGCATTTCTACCAGCGATAATTTCTGGTCGATGGGAGATACGGGACCGTGCGGTCCTTGCTCAGAAATTTTTTATGATTACGGAGACAAGTTTTGGGGCGGGCCTCCGGGCAGTGTTGATGAAGACGGGGACAGGTTCATTGAAATATGGAACCTTGTATTCATGCAATACGAGCAGCAGGCAGACGGGAGTAGATTAGACCTTCCAAAACCTTCGATTGACACGGGTATGGGGCTGGAAAGAATTTCGGCGCTTTTGCAGGGTACCAATAATGTGTTTGAAACTGATATGTTTCAGACGCTTATTGATGCTGGCGCGCAGGCAACCGGCTCACTTGCTGGTGGTGATAATCTGGTTTCTCAAAGGGTAATTGGCGATCATTTGCGTTCGATGGCGTTTTTGATTTCCGAGGGGGTTTTGCCTTCGAATGAAGGGCGAGGGTATGTATTGCGTCGGATAATGCGCCGCGCTATGCGCCATGCCTCCCTGCTTGGAGCTGATGATCCTGCCATTTATAAAATGGTGCCGGTGCTGGTGCAAGAAATGGGTCAGGCTTATCCCGAACTTGTTCATGGTCAGGAAATGATTTCAGAAACAATAATGCTGGAAGAAGAGCGCTTCTTAAAAACCTTGTCACGGGGTTTGCAAATTCTAAATCAAAAGACCTCGGTTCTTGGAACAGGTGATGTTTTGGATGGAAAAACCGCGTTTTCGCTTTATGACACTTATGGATTTCCGCTTGATTTAACCGAGGATGCATTGCGCGAACGCAAAATTGGCGTTGACAAGGATGGTTTTGATCAGGCGATGGAAGCACAAAAAACCTTAGCTAGAGCCAGTTGGAAAGGTTCCGGCGGTAGCGCTGATGATTTGATCTGGTTTTCTATATCGGATCGGGTCGGGGCCAGTGAATTTTTGGGATATGATAGTGAATCAGCGCAAGGAGAAGTGGTTGCCCTTGTTATGGACGGGGAAGAAGTCGATGAACTAAGCGCCGGACAAATTGGTTTTCTGGTTTGCAATCAAACTCCTTTTTACGCGGAAAGCGGTGGACAGGTTGGTGATACCGGAGAAATTGCCGGTGATAGGTCATTAGCAATTGTCAGCGACGTGCAAAAACAGGCAGGCGGTATTTTTGGCCACAGCATTAAAGTCAAGTCAGGCAAAATATCGATTGGCGATGCTGTTTCGCTGAATGTGGACAAGAATAACCGCACAGCAATTCGGGCCAATCATTCGGCAACTCATTTGTTGCATGAAGCATTGCGCAAGGTTCTTGGAACCCATGTAGTGCAAAAAGGCTCGTTGGTGGATTCAAAAAAATTGCGATTTGATTTTTCCCATAATAAGTCGGTGAGCAAAACAGAAATTGAAGAAATTGAACGGCTTGCCAATCAGGTTGTTTTGCAAAACTCACCGGTTGAAACCCAGTTGATGGGCGTAGATGCTGCGCGCGAAGCCGGTGCCATGGCGCTTTTTGGAGAAAAATACGGCGATGAAGTTCGCGTAGTTCGCATGGGCTACGAGCCTGAAGAAAATGCCGCGCAACATTCAAAAAAACCATATTCCATGGAATTGTGCGGTGGGACTCATGCTCGTCGTACGGGAGATATTGGAATAATTCGCATTGTTCAGGAGACTTCGGTGGCGGCTGGAGTTCGTCGACTTGAAGCGGTTAGCGCTGAGGGTGCACGTGATTATCTGGTGACACAGGATGAGACATTAAAATCCCTTGCCGGTAAATTGAAGTCATCGCCTGTCGAAGCACTGCAACGGGTTCAGTCTTTGATTGACGAACGTAAAAAGCTTGAGCGCGAGTTGGAAAAAACCCGTCAGAAAATTGCAATGGGCGGTGAAGGTGGCGACAAAAACGAGATAGAAACAATCAACGGCTTTAATTTTTCCGGTCGGGTTGTAAAAGGGCTGGCATCAAAAGACCTGCGCGGAATTGTCGACCAGACAAAAAAACAAATGGGATCGGGAATTGCGGTATTAATCGGAGTAACCGAGGATGGAAAAGCCGGTTTAGCCATTGGTGTTACCAAAGATCTGACCGATAAAATAAGCGCCGTTGATCTTGTGAGAATTGGCGCTGCGGCACTTGGCGGCAAGGGCGGCGGCGGTCGTGATGATATGGCTCAGGCTGGTGGCCCGGACGGTGCAAAAGCTGCGACTGCGCTAGAGGAAATTCGCAACAAAATCTCCAATTCATAAGTTACATTTTTAGTCTTGGCTTACTTTAAAAGCAGAATTGCGGATACAAAAATGGCGGGTGTTGCGCACCCGCCATTTTGATATTTTAGTATGTCTTAGGTTTTAAAAAACCTATTTCATTGCTTTTTGCAGGTTTTGCTCGATCGCATCCAAAAACCCCATAGTGGTGAGCCATTCTTGTTCTGGCCCAACCAAAAGCGCCAGATCTTTGGTCATTGAGCCGCTTTGAATGGTGTTGACCACGGTTTCTTCCAACGTGATGGCAAATTTTGCCAATTGTTTATTATCATCGAGCTTGGCACGGTGGGACAGGCCACGGGTCCATGCATAAACTGATGCGGTGGAATTGGTGGAAGTATCCTTGCCCTCCTGATGCTGGCGATAATGACGGGTAACGGTGCCGTGCGCTGCTTCACTTTCTACAACATTTCCATCCGGGGTCATCAACACTGATGTCATAAGGCCAAGGGAACCAAAGCCTTGCGCTACGATGTCTGACTGTACATCTCCATCATAGTTTTTACATGCCCAGACATATCCGCCTGACCATTTTAGAGCAGCGGCAACCATATCGTCGATCAGACGGTGCTCATATGTAATGCCAGCTTTTTTGTAGTCATCAGCAAATTCATCATTAAAAATCTGCTCAAAAATATCCTTGAAGCGTCCATCATAAATTTTCATGATGGTGTTCTTTGTGGAGAGATAACACGGAACTTTGCGTTGCAGGGCGTAATTAAGCGAGGCACGAGCAAAGTCGCGAATTGAATTGTCAAGATTATACATGGCCATAGCAATGCCGGAGGAGGGGGCATCAAACACCTCGTGTTCGATTTCTTGGCCATCTTCGCCAACGAACTTTATGGATAGCTTGCCCTTGCCGGGGAAACGAAAATCGGTGGCACGATATTGGTCACCATAGGCATGACGGCCCACGATAATTGGCTGGGTCCAGCCCGGAACAAGGCGGGGAACATTGTCACAAATGATTGGCTCGCGAAAAATCACTCCGCCTAGAATGTTACGGATGGTGCCATTGGGAGAGCGCCACATTTTCTTTAGGCCGAATTCTTCCACTCGTGCTTCATCGGGAGTGATGGTGGCGCATTTTACGCCAACGCCGTGTTTTTTAATGGCGTTTGCAGCGTCGATAGTAATCTGGTCATCACTGGCATCGCGAGCTTCAATTCCCAGATCATAATATTCAAGATCAATATCCAGATAGGGGTGAATCAGTTTGTCTTTAATTGCCTGCCAGATGATGCGTGTCATCTCGTCCCCGTCGAGTTCAACAACGGGATTGGCAACTTTGATCTTGCTCATGAAATTCTCCAAAAAACCGGTTAAATCAAATATCCTCGATTGCAGGAGAATATGTTGGCGCTCCTATAACATTAGAAATGGAGCAGTCAAAGGTAGTGGGTAATTATTTGGGTGGCAAAGCGCCAACAAATTTTGTCGCCAAGGCAATCCACTGGTTCAATGCTGCATCATCTTCAAGAGCGGCTTCATCGACAAACAACATGCCGCCCATTTTTTTGCCGGTGAAATCCATATCCATTGCACCGGGAAGTTTTCTGGCCTCTAGCTCAAGTTCCTTGCCGACTCGCACCATGAGTTTGCCCTTGTTGGTGTAACCGCAAAGCATATTGCCGTTGAGCATAAAGGCCACACCGCCAAACATTTTCTTTTCCGCGATATTGGGATCATCTCCCAAAATATCGCGCAGGCGATCTGTGCCTTCGATCATTGATGTCATAATTACATCTGCTCATGGGTTGTTATGGTTTCGTCAATTTTATCCCAATCCGGGCGCTCGGCATTATAAACAATAATTTCAGGTTTGAACCAGGAGCTGTCATCAAAACTGCCAACGGCTATTCCGATGATTTGCGGGGCGGCGGCGTTTTCAGAAAACAGACGTGATCCGCAAGTTGTACAAAAATGGCGGGTTCTTTTATTGCCCTTATCAGA
>VAPK010983842.1_pt1 | contig 10472 bp, 10 predicted proteins | sample 3395031 | NCBI WGS metagenome assembly VAPK01 (sample SAMN08290443, study PRJNA428436) | hydrothermal vent metagenome | isolation source: Deep-sea hydrothermal vent chimney 1 | place: Pacific Ocean: Juan De Fuca Ridge
CCGCCGACCAACTGCACATCGTAATGCCGCTCGCCAAGCACCCGGCGGGCCGCCTCGCGAACCACGGCAAAGGCCTCCGGCAACAGGTCGTCCAGCGATTCCCCCTTGGCAATCCGCTCCCGGAACTCGACGGTCTTAGCGGCGAGTTCCGCGTCACTTAGCGGTTGAATGGACGGCTCCAGATCGTTGATCATGGCCACGGTACGTCCCAACTGCTTGACAATTCGGTCGTTTTTGCTACCAAAAACCTTGGTGAGTGTCTTTATCATTTTTCAAGACCATCCTTCATGGTCAACAGTACGATACTGTCGTGTTTTAGTGCTCATCCGGAAGCGGTCGTTTTGCCTGGTCCCGGCGTTATGATCAAAAAATAATCCACGGAATACCAGCTAGATACCTGAGATTATTTTTTTACCTGCCTGGACCTCGAACAAAAAACATCGTTTCCGGACAGACACTCTCCAGTTTTCCATCATTTATTCCCGGCAATCCAGATCATCGCCTCTTCGTCACAGTCGGGGAACTGCGGACAATCCAGACAATCACTCCATATCTTGTGCGGCAGTTCGCGGTGATCAATCCCGGCAAAATTCAGCTTCAAGAAAAAGGACGCCTGGTAGGTCAGAGTAAAAGCCCTGCTGATTTCAAGGCGCTGCACTTCATCGAGGCAGGCATGCACCAGAACCTCGCCGATACCGCGGCCCTGTCTTTCTTCGGCAACCGCCAGTGACCGGATCTCCGCCAGATCCTCCCAGCAAATATGCAGGGCGCACACGCCCTGAACGCCATCATCCTCATAGACGATAAAATCACGCAGATGATCATACAACGAGCTGATGGAGCGGCCGAGAAGCAGGCCCTGGTCGGCAAAATGTTTCAGCAGGGAGTGGATTGCCTTAACGTCCCCCATGCGGGCGGGGCGAATGTTCTGTTTTACTGCTACCGAGAATGTCATAGCCAAAATAATGTATTTTACTCAGTCCGGGCAGGCAGGTCAAGAGCGCAGAAAACCGGCTGCCGGGATTCCGGTCGAACCATCTATCCGGTTGCCGGCTGCGCCGGCTTTTTCCTGGCCGACGGGACAAGGCTTTGCACCGGGGCTCCCGCCTTGGCATCATGGCCGGTACGGATGGCAGTCCCGGCAGGCAGCAGAATGGTCTGCCCTGCCCATATGCCGAGCAAAAACATCCATAAAAAAAGACAAAAACAGACCACCCCTATTCCGGCGACCCCCGCCGGGCTGAGCTGAAAGCGAAACGTTTTTTTGCTTCTGCGACTCTGTTTTTTTCCTGCCATGATGATTTCCGTATAACGGCTACATCTTCTCCGGGGCGTTCAGGCCGACCAGGTGCAAGCCATTGCGAAAAACTATTTTCATCGCCCTGCACAAACGGAGCCGGGCCGCAGTAAGGCCCGGATCGTCCGTAATCACCTTGTGTTTATTATAGTAACTGTGGAAGAGACCGGCCAGCTCCAGCAGGTAAAAAATAAGCCTGTGCGGGGCCAGGTCCTCGGCCGCCCCGGCGACCAGGGCCGGATAATCAGCCAGAGTCTTTAGCAACCGGTATTCTTCCGGCTCACTCAGCCGCTCAAGCGGAACCTTGTCCGGCATCACCGGCAACACCTTCTTTTCCGCGGCCTGTCGGTCAATGGAGCACAGCCTGGCGTGGGCGTACTGTACGTAATAGACCGGATTTTCCTGGCTTTCCTTGATTGCCAGTTCCAGGTCGAACTCAAGCTGGCTGTCGGGCTTGCGCATGAGGAAAAAAAACAGCAGGGCATCAGTTCCCACTTCATCCAATAGCTCATCCACGGTAATAAACGTGGCCTTGCGGGTGGACATCTTCACCTGCTTGCCATCCCTGGTCAGGGTCACGAACTGGTGCAGAATGACCTCCACCCGGGAATCATCATAACCAAGAGCCCGGATGCCGGCCAGAACATCGGGTACCGTGGCAATATGGTCAGCCCCGAAAATATCGATCATCCAGGCGAAACCGCGGCGGAACTTTTCCCGGTGGTAGGCGATATCGGGCAGCCGGTAAGTAGGTTCGCCCGTTTTTTTGATGATCACCCGGTCCTGTTCCTGGCCGAATTCCGTAGTCCGGAACCAGGTGGCACCATCTTTCTCATAGACCAGCCCCTTGCCGCGCAGCTCGGCAACCACCTCGTCGATCAAACCTTTGTCGTAGAGGGTATGTTCGTTGAAATAAGAATCAAAGCTGATACCGATCCGCTTCAGGGTTTTTTCTATATCGGCGAAAATCGCCGTCTGCGCCCGGTCCTTGAAGACCATGACATCGGCATCCTTCAGGCTGTCGCCGGACTCATCGATGATGGCGCGGGCGATATCGAAAATATAGTCGCCCTGATAGCCGTCCTCGGGGAATTCATTCTGCAGGCCCAGCAGCTCCAGGTAACGGGCCTTGGTGGACGAGCCGAGCACCCGCATCTGGCGCCCGGCATCATTAAAATAATATTCCCGGCACACATCGTAACCGACAGCTTCCAGCAAACGGGCAATGGCATCGCCCAAGACGGCGTTGCGGCCGTGACCGATGCTCAGCGGGCCGGTGGGATTGGCGCTGACAAACTCCACCATGACCTTCGTCCCCTGGCCGATATCCGCTAGGCCGAATTCCGCATCCTGCTCGCAGACCAGCGACAGCACCGACCGCCAGACCTGGTCCTTGAGAAAAAAATTGACGAAACCGGGACCGGCAACCTCGACCCTGTCGATGAAGTCCTGCCGGGCCGTCAACAGCCCGGCAAGCTGGGCGGCCACTTCCCGGGGCCGGCGTTTTTCCTTGCCGGCGATCACCAGGGCCATGTTGGTGGAAAAATCGCCCTGGCCCTCGTGTTTGGGCACCTCGACGGTATAACTATCAGCCGCGACATCCGTCCACAGCCCTTGCCGCACGCCATCCTGGAAACAGGTATCAAGATATTTTTTGAGTTGTGATTTAATCATTCTCATTCAAGTTGATGAAATTGGAACCGGCCATAAACCCGGGGGCCGGGCAGACTCTGCGTCTCTGTTCAATCCAGGTAATATCGTCTGTTCAGGTTGCCGAACAGACAGAGGACCTCGTAACTGATGGTGTCCATCCAGGAGGCGAGCTCATCGGCCGTAATCGTTTCGTCGCTCTGGCGGCCCAGCAGGACGGCCTCGCCTCCCCACTCTACCGGTCCTTCGACGTCCGTAACATCAATCAGGGTCAGGTTCATGGAAACACGGCCGACCACCGGCGCCCGCTGGCCGCAAACCAGGACCTCGGCCCGGTTCGAGAGACTGTGCAGATAACCGTTTGCATACCCCACCGGCAGCACGGCCAGCGTCGTGGTCCTGCTGGTGGTAAAGGCCCGGCCGTAGCCGAGAGCGGTGCCGGCAGGCACGGTTCTGACCTGGATAATCCGGGTAACGAAACGCATAGCCGGCTGCAGGACCTCCGGTCCGGCCCCGGTCCGGCCCGGTTCCCCCCCGGGATAATAACCGTACAGGGCGATCCCCGGCCTGACCATGTCCAGCCGGGTCATGGAGTAGCGCAGCAGGCCGCCCGAATTGGCAATATGAAAACAACAGCCGCTCAGCACGATATCAACATCATCGGCCAGGTCCTGAATCATGTCCGTGAAGCGGTCGAAAACCTGCCGGGTATTCGCCGGGTCGAGATCGTCCGTCATGGGAAAATGGGCCATGATGCCGTCAAGACGCAGGGCCGGCAAGGCCTCGATTTCACGAACCAGTCCGGGGACGGCCGCCGGCAGGCATCCCTGGCGCCCCATGCCCGCGTCAACCTTGAGATGCAGGCCGATTTCGCCCCCGCTTCGTTGGGCCTGGCGGGACAGTTCCGGCAAAATGAGCCGATCGACCACAACCGGGGTCAGATTATACTGCAAGATGGCAGAAATCATCCCGGGCAGCAGACCGGCAAGCACAAAAACCGGCAACTCCAGACCGGCCTCGCGCAGGGCGATTCCCTCCGCCACCTCGGCAACGCCGAAAGCCGCCGCCCCGGCCCCGGCAAAAACACGGGCGCACTCGACCAGACCGTGTCCGTAACCGTCGGCCTTGACCATGGCCATGACCGCCGCCCTTCCCGCCCGGGCCCGACAGAGCCTGAAATTATAACGCAGGGCGGCCCGGCTGACCTCTACCCTGTTCAATGAATCATACAACGATTGTTTCCAGCCTATTTCCGGAGCCAATGTAACCACGCCAACCAGCCATGCCGGCTGGACAGGAACAGGGCCCAGCCGATGGTCATGTACAAGGTCCCGATCACGATGCCCGGATGAAAGAGATGCCGCAGCGTAATACCACTGGCCATCATCAGGCCGACCAGCAACCACATCTTCCAGGAATAAACGGCACCGATACAGGTCCCATCTTCCATGTCGCTGATCCGGTGAATCGTACGCCGGGCCGTCTTATCCAGCACAAACAATGATTTAAAGGTCCCGAGTACCAGAGCAAGCAAGACAAACCAGCGGGCCGTGCCGGGCCCGGTCCAGATCCATCCCCTGAGCATCAGAACAGCACCTACCACGGTCCAGATAAAGGGCGCGGTGAACAGATGAGCCGCCCGGCTGACCCCGGGCTTCATTCTGGAAATACTCTGTTTATTCATTCCTGAATCCGTGACGGATTTTTACTTTAATATGCATAATGGTTTTGATTTACGGCGTAAGTTAAATTTCCGTAGTGTTTACGGAATCACTCCGACGACCTACGGGGCGAACGTACGCTCGCTCACGGACCCAGATCCTTGCCACCGGCCGAAGCCGGACTTCTAAACAACATAAGCCCACCCCCGGGTGGGGATGGGCTTATAATTCGACACTGTGAATCTGAAGAATCAGACTTCGGTGACGGTGATAGCCCCTTCGGGACAAACCTCAACACAGGTTTCACAGCCCAGGCATTCGTCCGCGTTCACCGCCTCTGATTTGCCGTCAACCATCTCGTAAACCTGAGCCGGGCAGGCATTCACACACTCTTCGTCACCTATACACTTGTCTTTATCAACCACAATCTCCCACATAATACAAACCTCCTGAAATAAATTAAGCTAAATGGATATAAACCACCTCAATCGCCAACCCCAGCGAGCTGCTCCGAGAGTCACGATGCCTTTTCTCTTATCGAAGCAGCTCCTGTTTGTCAAGATAAAAAGCACTCCGGGCAGACGCTCCGGCACGACAGCCAAGGCATGGAGAAAACAAAAAAAACACGAAACGACATATCCGGCAATAAGCCGTATTTTTTATTAAAGAAAAATTTGTATTGACCACCATCCCTGCAAAAGAATAGATTAACGGCAATCATTCATCAATATATAAGGTGCCAGATACAACATGACAATGAAGAAAGAAACACGGTCCCCGGAAAAAAGCGAACGGGCCATGATCGAGGGAATCATTGAGGGCAGTCCGGATGCCGTGGGCGTAGCGGTCATCCGTCTGGACTGCGGCTGCCGCAAGATGGCGGCGGTAGACAAGGAAGGCGAACCGGCCAGCAAGGTCATCATGTACCGCGACATGGCCGAATCCATCTGCGAACAGTGCAAAAAGGATAACGGCGATTTCAGACGAGTCACGGAACAGTTCATAAGCTGGGTTGGTCCCGAGCCGGCGGCCCCGGTCAAGGAGATGATTACCGGCAAGGTCCTGGGCACAAGGGAACCGTATACCAACTGAGCCGGCTCCCGCCACCGGAGCGGGACGAAATGGACTATCGAGAGGAAGAAGGTATCCAGACGGTTTCCGCCTTTTCGGCAATGCCCCGTTTCAGGACCTCGTAGTTGTAGGCGGCAATGACGTCCTGCCGCCTGATCATTCCCAGGACCCAGGGTTCCTCCTGGCTCTCGACCACCGGTATTTCGTCGATCCCCTTGATGTCAAAGAGCTGCATGGCATCGTAGAGATTGTCATCCGGGGTCATCATGATCACGTCCCGGCTGCAAATGTCACCCACCAGGTGACTGGCCCGCTGTGTCTCATCGTGCAGGATATTTTTCACGTCCTGCATGGAGACCAACCCGACCATCTTGCCGGCCTGGTTGACCACCGGGAAATAGAAGCTGTTCAGGGCAAGGCGGAAAAGTTCGAGCAGATAATTAATATTGGCGTTCTCGCTGATAAGATTGACATCCTCGGTGATCGCCTTGCCCACTTTGATCGACTTCATGATAGCCACTTCCCGACCCTCATGAAGATTGATCCCTTCACGGGTGAAATCCACGGTATCAATGGAATCTTCACAAAACTTTTCGGCCACGATGGTCCCGATAATGGATGTCAGCATGACCGGGATGACGATCCTGTAGTTGCCGGTCGTCTCAAACAGGAGGAAAACCGCGGTCAAGGGTGCATGGGATAAGGCGGCCAGGAAGGCACCGATACCGATGGTCGCGTAAGCACCCGCGCTTGCCGTATATGCGGGCAGCAGGTAGTGCATGACGCCGCCGAAGGCGCCGCCGATCACTGCGCCGATAAAAAGCGCTGGGGCAAAGACACCGCCGTTCCCGCCCGAGCCCAAGGTTATGGCCGTGGCCACGGACTTGAGTACGACCAGAGACATAAGGACATCTATCGTCCCCTGACCGGCCAGGGTTGTTTCAATAACGTGATAACCATCGCCCATGACCTGGGGAAAAACGATGCCGATCAGACCGACCAGCAGCCCGCCGATAATTGGCTTGAGCTGCTCATGGACGGGCAGAGCCCGGAACTTGTCCCGCACATAATAAAAAAACCGGACATACGCGGCAGCCAGCAGGCCGATAATAATGGCCATAACCGCGTAGAGCGGCATCTCCACAAAGGGGTTGACCATGCAATAGTTCGGAATCGGGAAGAGGGGGACTGCGCCGTAATAGGCCCGGGTGACAACCGTCGCCAAGGCGGAGGCAATGACCAGGGCGGCAAAAGATGAAATCTCGTAACTCCCCAGTAGGACGATTTCAGCCGCAAAGAAGATGCCGGCAATGGGCGCGTTGAAAATACCGGCGATTCCGCCGGCGCAGCCAGCTGCGACATAGACCTTCATCCGCTTGCCGGACACCCGAAATAGCTGACCTACCTGGGAACCCAGCGTGCCGCCGATCTGAGCGATAGGCCCCTCAACGCCGGCCGAGTTCCCTGAACCGATGGTCAGCGAAGCAGCGATGATTTTTATACCGATAGTCCTGGCCTTGATAACGCCGTTCTCCAGATTCACCCTGCGCAGAAACATGGGAAAACCGTAGCCGTTGACCTTGCCGGGAAACAGCAGCGACAGCGGAATGAGCAGGGCCATGCCGCAGATCGGCAGAAGCGGCAGCAAAAAACTGCGCCAGCCGCCCTCGCCGATACGGAGAAGCTCGTAGCCGTTGGTAAAGATATACTTATGGACCAGTGCCTCCATTTCCCGGAAAACAATGATGGAGATGCCGGCCATGATGCCGATAAAGGCCGCAGTAACGATAAGCCGGGTATTCTCCCCGGGCAGGAGAGACTTCCATCTCAATTTGGCATGCATGTCCGCTCCGGTATGTCACAGCCGATGGCATAGGCCTGGCGTAAAAAAAAGTCGTCCGTCATGCCGGCAATATAATCCCGGACAACGGCGGCCGGTGAATGACGCTGCAAGTATTCTTCCGCCATGGAATTTAAAAAACTGCGGCCGACCTCGCTACCGGCACGATCATGCTCGAGTTCCCGCCGGTAATGGCCGAACAGGCGTTCATAGCACTTATGGATACGGTCGAAATCCGGCTTAAAGGCCGGGTTCCGGTAAATATGACTGTAATTAAATTTTTTCAGCAACAGAAGCTGCGCCGCGACTTCGGGGCTGAAGCCGAGCCAATCTTTTCCTGACCCCCTTTCAGCGTCCCCTTCCCGTACCTGCCTGCTGTTGACGATCAGATCCGTGACCAGAGTATAGACAATGGTTCCATTGCTGGTCCCGAGCCGCTCTCCGCATTCGGCTGGAATGTCATCGCGGCTGATCAACTTCAGTTCGATGGCGTCTTCAATGTCCCGGCCGATGTATGAAATCGTATCGGACAGACGCACCACGCAGCCTTCCAGAGTCATGGGAAAGAGTCGTGTCCGGGGATCGTGCAATTTGTCTGCAATCTGCCGGTCAAAATCGGCAAAAGTTTTGTTTCGTTCGGGCCTGAGTTGCGGTTTATGCACCTCGCCGTCATGACAGAGAATACCGTCCAGAACCTGGAGGCTCAGGTTCCAGCCCCGCCCCCGGCGCTCGAATCGATCCAGGAACTGGACGCTTTGGACGTTATGCAGGAATGACTCCAGCCCGTGCCGCCGGCACAGCCTGGAGAGAATCAGCTCTCCTTCGTGACCGAACGGCGGATGCCCGATATCATGGCCCAGAGCGACGGCCTCAATCAGGTCCTCGTTGAGGCCCAGGAAACGACCGACGGTCCGGGCGATCCTGGATACCATCTGCACATGCAGCACCCGATGGGTAATATGATCATTCTCCACCAGTGAAAAAACCTGGGTCTTATCAATGTAGCGGGTAAAGGCGTGGGAGTGCAGAATCCGGTCCGCATCCTGGGCAAAGAGCTGGCGGTAGCCGGTCTTCTCTTCCGGACAGCGACGCAGGGCTTCCCGGCTGAGGGTGGCCAGGGGAGAATAACGGCCTTCTTCCTGCCGGTTAAGTTCCTCCTGAATTGCGGGTAGAACCCTATCGGTATCTATGGTCATCGTATCAGCATATTTTTTCTTTCCAGATAAAATTATTTATATTACTTTTTTTTTGGTACAAATTGCAATAAAAATCTTGGCTCCCACCATAGAACATTTTGATTTTTCAATTAAATGTAGAAAAAATCACGCCAGTCAGTGTCTGCCAGGAAACGAGATTGCTTGTCGAATTGCCATGCCGACTTGCATCATTACCGCGCAAGGCGGGAAGAATGATGGTGTTCTGGCGGCGGGATAATCTTGCAGGAAAAACGAACCGTCTTCGGTTGCCGGAAAAGATAAAAAGATGAACGGCGCAAACCGAAAAATGTTGAAAGAGATATATCCCGCAGTATATTCAATCTGAACAGTTACCGAGACTGAACATTAAACATTCTTTTACCGCAACTAACAGGAGCAACAGATGACTGAAGACAGCAAGCCAGATCCGGAACGAGTGGCCTTCCTCCGCGCCCTGCCCCTTGAGGTCAAGCAGGAGATTACCAGGGAAGAGGTGGATTTTTTCCTGTCCAGCGGAGAGATTCCGGCATCCCTGTATAAAAAAATCAAGGATCATAACTCTCAGGAATAATGCCCCTGAGACGGGACAGGCGATCTCCGGAGACTCCGGGCAAGTGCAGACTTCGGGAGACCGGGCAGAAACCGGGGGCGGACAGGTCCATCCCGACATGCCGGCCCAGGTCATCAAAAGGAGAATAACATGAATTATTTTATAAAGATAGGCCAGAAAAAACTCCTTGAGTTCATCAACCTGCGGCAAAAAAACGACGGAGGGTTTGCCGCGTTTCCCAGTCTGCCTCATACCCTGCAGGATACGTTTCAGGCGATTGATACGTTATCTGTCATAGAAAATCAACTTGGCGGGGGCAACCTGGTCGATTCTATAAAAACAAAGGAAACCGTACGCTATGTCACCGGCTCCCAGACCGGGGGAACGACCGGCTCAATGCGGCTGCAGTACTTTATTGCCGAGATATGCCGCCTGTTGAAGATAGAGAGCCGGCTGATTCCGGACGCCATAATCTATGATTCAGGCGGGGAGACGGATTATGAGTATGGATTCCATCGGCAATATTTTGGTTTTTCACCGGGAGACCACGGCCTGGATGTCGACGGCCTGTTCAGGCAAAAACATCTGACCTGTAAGGACCTCATGTTTTTCTTGAAAATAACCTCTGAACAGGACCGCGACACCCTGAAAAGCAGGGCGGCGGACTGGCTGAGAAAGTGCCAGAATGCCGATGGCGGGTTTGGTTTTTACCCCGGCACAACCTCCTACATTGAAAATTGCCATTATTGCCTCGAATCGCTGTCAATCCTGGGGCAATTACCGGTGTATGACGAAAAAACCGAAAACTTCATTTTATGGTCCCAGACAACCAGCGGGGGATTCTCAAGGAACATCAGGGCCGCGCCCTTCCTTGACTCGACGTGGCATGCCGTCATGGCGCTGAAGGCATTACAGCGCCTGCAGGATATATCCACCTGAATATCCGTGAGCGTTCGAGAACGGTGTAGCTGCAAGGCGGCAAAAATGTTGCTTATCAGGTGTGATATCAACGAGTTGCCAACACAGCAGATGCGCCGTTCTCGGGCGCCCCGCAGGGCGGCGCGGTGAAGACCGGAGAATGAGCTTATTCGGCATATAATACAATGACTGAAGTTTCCGCATTTTCAAATAACCAAGAGGCCTGTTGACTATGGGCTTTGGTTTATTTTTAACGGTATTTGCCACTGAAATAGCAAATACCCATTTA
>VAPK010001656.1_pt1 | contig 10466 bp, 9 predicted proteins | sample 3395031 | NCBI WGS metagenome assembly VAPK01 (sample SAMN08290443, study PRJNA428436) | hydrothermal vent metagenome | isolation source: Deep-sea hydrothermal vent chimney 1 | place: Pacific Ocean: Juan De Fuca Ridge
TGCTTTTTTACCGTCAAAATTGACTCTTTAAATTATATAAAACTTTTATTTACTTTAGAAATTATCTGATTTATTTAATATACTATTTAATTTTAGTAAAATTTAACATTGTATTTTAGATTTTAGTCTTCAAACATTATTAGCAAATATTTACTCAGGAAAGAGTGATGCAAAAAATATATCTATTATTATCCCTGATGTTAGCTCTTTTAATCATTGGATGCGGAGGAAGTTCTGCACAAAATAGTCCTAAAGTACTTGGAAATAATACAAGTTTCACAATAGCAAAAGATCCTTTGATGCATGATGTCATAAAACCATTTCAAACCTATACTCTCAAACTCAAAACAAATTACACCCTGGAAGATGATGCACTTTCAAAAGATATTATCTCTGTATATGGCACTATTAACGGAACAAATACCAAAGCACTTTTAAAACTTAATCACAACTACCCCACTGGTACACAAATCGTTATGGAAATCTATGATGCAAAAGATAATCTGATCATGACAAGTAAACCAACAGAACTTAAAAGTGATATTGTCAATCTGGGAGAAATATCTATAACAAAATAAGTATCTACTCTAAAAAGTGCACAATTCAAAGGAGGCATTGATTATGAAAAGGCTGTTTTTACTACTCTTGCCCGTATGGCTCCTGGCAATTCCAAATGCCCCGACACATCTGGAATTGACCGCCACAGCAACACAAGTTACACTTACCTGGCAGGATCGCTCCGACAATGAAACAGGTTTCAAAATATTCCGGAACAATAAATTAATTGCAGTCACTCCTCCTGATACAACAACTTATATTGACACGGGATTGTCTCCGCATACTACTTATACATACACCGTCAAAGCAACAAACGATACTTTTTATCTCCTGGCAAACTTTGAAGAAAATGACGAAGAAAGCCGCATAGCAGACCTCTTTGCCACTTATATCCAAAGGAGCACCGGTATTGAACTTGAACCTGTAGATTATTATGAAGAGAGTGAAGATGCAGTCTATTTTATTATCGGAAAAGATAACGATTATGCAGCACAACACAATAATAAACTGGAACGTTCCATATTGGGAGATGACGGCTTTGAAATTAGTAAAAACGGTAAAAATATAGTAATTGCAGGAGCAACAACCCGGGGAACACTTTATGGAGTATATCAATACCTCAGAGAATATATGGGCTGGGAGTGGTATGGAATCGATGATGACGCCACCCGGATCAGAAAAGTGAACAGTATCGTATTTCCAAAAACATTCAGACGCTATACACCCCGTTTTGTCTACAGGGAAGTTTTCAGTCCGGAAGGAGGAAATGGACAGGATGGTAACGACGGCTATCCATTTTCAGTCAAAAGCATGCTGAATGGGCAACTAGGTCACAGATATATAGAGAGTTACCTGAAACAAAAAGATGGCTTTGGTCTGGATTTTTGTACGGTACACAATATCCAGGATGCACCCATCATTGCCAACACACAGAGTGCCGTTCAGCGTGTGGTGGACGGAGTGGCATATGTCTATTCCGATGCGCCCCTGAACCAGAGTCAGGGGGATTTGTACAAACGTCCTTTTAATGAAGAAAAAGATGGTTTGCTTTCTTATGCTTTTGTACAGCATATTGATGGCTCTAACAGAAGTTTTGAAGAAAACGATATCATTTTTGCAAATACCCACCAAAGTGACGGTGCGCCTCTTTTTGAACTAACCCGTTTATCAGCCACAGCCATCAAAGAGAGTTTTCCTCATGTCAAATTACTGGCTGAAGCCTATTTATGGAGCTTAAAACCACCCCAAGACTTAGATATGGAAGATGCAGGCGTACTGTTTGCACCAATTGAGATGGATTGGTCAAAAGCAATCGATGAAGGTACCTATAACAGACGCTACTGGGAATACCTGAATGGCTGGAGAAAAGCAACCGACTATATAGTGACATGGCTTTATACAACAAACTTCCAGGGATATCTGCAACCCCTGCCAACTATCTACCCGATGATCCGGACTATTAAAAAACTTGCTGAAAATCCTGAAGTTAAAGGTATTTTCCTCCAGGACAGCTATACCACACCTGCAGGCAGTTTTGCAGCACTCCATGCCTGGGTATATGCCAAACTCATGTGGGATCCGTCACGCGACGCAGATGAACTCATCCGGGAATTTGTCCAGGGATATTATGGTCAAAAAGCAGGAGAATATATCTATACTTATATTCAGTTACTGCATCAGGCTGCAGCGCAACACCCTCAGCAGATATTGACCAAAACAGATATCTTACGAAACTATCTCAATGCAGACTTTATTATTAAAGCAGATAATCTGTTCCAACAAGCAGAAACGGCAGCAGAGAACGAATGGTTTAAAAAACATATTATGATTGAAAGACTTGGTATTGACTGGGTTATACTCCAAAACAGTGCAAAACTTAAAGCAGAAGCACAAGCGAAAGGTTTAACTTGGGTAGATCGTTCAGAATCTGACCGTCTCAATCGTTTGGCACGCTTTAAAGAACGTGTTTTAAATGTAGCACATATGGAAAGTTTTCAGGAAGGCGGAGACAAAGAGGCATTACAGGAGATGCTGGAAGCCCTGAAAGTAACCAGAACCATTGCACAAAAACCTTCGTTGTGTGAAGGAGTAGATGAGGAGAGCTGTGTTGATTATCAGGATATTGCATTTGTACTCGCCAGTGCACAAAATGTTGCCGACGCAGATGCTTCTGACAACAGTGCGGCAAGGATGCCCGGAAATACACCGGAATGGGGAATCCAAATTCCACTGAAAATGTTTCTTCCTGAAAGCGGTGCCTGGGATATATACGCTGTAGTTAAAATCCAGAAGAAAAGCCAGAATGAAAATGCCATTGCACTCACTATCGGTGTCGAACCAAACGGATATGAAGAGGAATACTATTTAAGAGATTTTGAGAACAATACCTATAAAACCATCAAAATTGCGGGCTCTCCATATCGTTACGACGCAGAACAGACAATCTGGTTTGCACCACCTGATAGTGAAGATATAACATACTTTTATGTAGACCGGATTTTTGCCAAAAAAGTTATATCAGAGTAACAGATACAAAAAAGGAAAAAGCTATGAAAATTTCAAACAACAAAATTACCCGTATATTGTCGGCTGTAATACTCACAACAGGACTTTTTGCAGCTGATTCCGAAGGAATAACCGGCACTATCACAACCCTTTCAGGAGATGCTTCTTTACAAAATATTGTCCTGCAAAAAGGGTGGAATCTTTTAGGTATCAATGCAAATCTGACATTGACAGAATTAAAAAATCAACTTGGAGATAACAATTTGCTGGTAATCAGCAAAGATGAGCCACTCTATCGTATAGATGATCCTGATAGCGCCGGCAACTTTACACAAACACATGAAAAAGAGGGATACTGGATTAAAATTGCACATGAAAGTGAACTAAAATATACCCCAAAAAACTATACAGATAAAACCATACCCCTGCATGCGGGATGGAATCTGATCAATCCGCTTTCAGAGCTTACTTTACTGCAGATACAAAACCAGCTGGGAAATCAAAACATTGAAGTTATCCAAGGTGCCGGCAAAATATACAAAAAGAAAAATCCCGATTTCTTAAATGATTTTACAATGTTTGAAGAACCATATGGTTACTGGATCAAAATCACCGAAGATAGAGAACTTCACTTTTAACCTCTCTATCTATCCCCCAAATATTTACAAATGCAAATCGCAGGAATATACTTTTCCTATTACTCTTATCATTTCAAATGACACACCACCTATACTAAAAAAGAGCTATAATTTTTTACAAATCTTTTATATAACCGTTACAATTATTAGAGTGTATTGGGCTACATAGTTTTAGTGTAAAAGATAACAACTCTCTCTTCATGACAACTACAGTTATTTTTTATTTATTGCTTTTTATTTAACTTTTGTACGAAATAGTCGATTTTACCAAGACAAGAGACTCTTTTTGGTGATCAAAGGAACATCTTCTATCAAGACAACCTTATGATCTTATAAACGCATATTAGTTTCAATAGGTGACAAAAAAGTATATTTTTTATTACTTTTTAACCAAAAGTTGCCTTATATGAACTTTTATGGTAAATTTATATTTATCTTTAATCAATTAAAAAGGAGAAAGTGATGAAAAAATTGCTTGTTAGTTTTGCAATGATTGCTGCGGTTCTATCAGTTAGTGGATGCTCTGTAAAAACTGTAAAACCTGCAAAAACAAGTCCTGTATGTGTAGGTTGTGAAAACCTTCCGGATTGTGTTCCTGGTCCACTTGGCGATTGTATCAAAAAATAACCCGGCTGTTTACAAAAAAGAGATATGGTACTCACAATACCTATATCTCTTTATTATTTCTCTCAAAAATTCAAATAATTTAATTTTCATAAAAAATATGATTTAATCTATATTTACAGTAGTTTGTTAATATAATACTATGTCTATACAAAAAATTATTTTATCCATTTTTTTTCTTTTCAATTATCTTTATGCAGCTACAATAGATCAAGCTTTTTTCAAAGGTGAAGATCTTTTACGTTACTATGAACAAGTAGAAAAAGAGATCAACAGCACTATCAACCAAAAGCTAAAAGATCCCAAAATTATTGAACTGGAACGCTCAACACTCCAAAAACTCAAAAAGCTGCAAACCCTTAAAACAGAAATCAAAACTTTTCCTGCTATTACTCTTTCCAAACGCCGGATTAGCCAACAGGAGTATCTAAACGCACTATATACCCTTAGCAAGCTTTCATCGGAAATAGAGCATCTTCAAAATAAATCAGAAGAGTTCCAGGAAAAACTGTTTGAACTCAAAAACCAGATCGAAAAAGAGGTAACAACAGCCAAACCGCAAAGTACTCTTCTGAGTAAACAAATGCAATATGCCTTTTATAAAATATCCAAAGAAAAACTGGGAAAATCACTCTCTCTTTATAGTGCTCTTTTCGATAGTGAGTTCAATAAATTTCAAAAAGCTCTTCCACGTGTTCGTTTTACCGCAACCTCCCAGGCAAAAAAAGTTATTCGTACCACTGAACAGAAAATCGATACGCTTGAAAAAAAAGATTTACTGCTGACAATCGATAAAGACAGCAAAATTCTTCAGCCCGACAAAACAGATAACAAAATCAAACAAGATGCCCAAAAAATCAAACAGGAAACAGATGAAACACTTACCAGGCGAATACGAACACATATTCTGCTTGCCCTAAAATTCCTGCAACAAAACAAAGAGACAAACTACCTCGAAACGATGCAGGCACTAGATCAGGATATTCAAAATCTTTCAAAAGAGAAACAGAAAAAATTTCATACCGTTACAAATATTATTATGAAACTGGCAGACAACCGCTCCAACATCACTTCGGTTGCTATCGCATCAACACAAGTCGGTCTTCAAAATATTATTGAAAATATTCAAAACTATATCAATAAAACACTCTTTGTCTATGAAGAAAAAGCATTTTCCATACGCACAATCTTTACCTTCTCCTTTATATTGTTTATCGGACTTTTTATCGCAAAAATTTATAAGAATTTTGTTGACAGTTTCCGAAAAACAAACCGTATTAAAAGCCTTTCAACAGCCAGGATGATGGCAAACAGCGGATACTACCTGATTATTCTGGGAACATTCTTTATCGCTCTGAAAACAATCGGTCTCGATATGCATACTATTTTTCTGGTTATCGGTGCTATTTTACTCTGGCTGGCATTTGGACTGCAAAGTTTTATCTCCAACTATGCAATCGGCATACTTCTCAAAATCGACCGTTCAATCCGTATCGGAGATCATATTGAACTAGATCCTCAAACTGCAGGGGACGTAGACGATATGGATTTTCGTTCGGTCACTATCCGTTCCAGTGACAATACCCGTACAACAATTCCCAACTCCAGATTTATCAGCGGTACTTTCATTAACCATACACTAGAAGGATTCAGCAGAAGATTGCATGTCCATTTCAGCGCCAGCAAATATATACCTCATGAAGAGATTGAAACAAAGATTTTAACAGCACTTGAAGAGAGTGACCTTCCCCACCTCAGAACCATAGAGAAAAAAGCAAAAATCATAATCATCGATATCAATCGTAAAATCGTACGCTATGCACTGCTTGTTTGGGTACCCAAAGAGCTCACTTATGATATGTCTGTTGCACAATCAACATTTTTAAAACTAATCCACAAAACACTCTATCCAGCCCCTATTAACAAAACATAGGCATCTTCAGTTCGAAAAATCTATATTTAGTTAATTGAAAAAAGCACCAGCATACTCTTTTGAAAAAAGTTGTCGTTGTCATCACTGACCATCAGATAAAGGTTCTTCCCCACAACAGTCAATCCCTCAAAATTATCCAAAGCCCAACCCTCATCAGTTGATGCATGAAAAAGTAGATCAGTTTTACAAATACCCTGATCTATATCATCTAAATAAATTTTTAATAACTGCAACGTAATATGAATATCTTTCCCCAGACTGAATCCCCGCTGAAGTGCAAGAAGATTTCCATCATGAAGTGTTTCAAGCTCTGTAATTGCCAAATCTTTTCCATGCATATGGATATAACAGAGCCTTCCCTTTTGGCTATAAATACCATGTAAACCGGATTTAGTTTTACGCAAAGGATATTCAGGCGTTGTAATCATTCCCTGTTTTGGTGTATAGGTTACTGATTCAAGCATTTTATTTCTTTTACGATATGCAAAATTTTTACGCAAAATCGGCGGTAAATGGGTCAATTTCATTTCATATTGTAAATCTCTAACACTTTTTTGTACAGGTTTAGCTAGCTCTCTTCCCTTTAAATCAAACGCCATAATCCTCGGATTTTGCTCAAACGAAATCAGCAGAAATTTTCGATTACCCTGTTTGACAAGTGTCATTCCCTCAGAATCACTGGATTTGACAAAAAACTTATGTCCATATTTGTCACGCAAACGCTTTCCCCATAGAGGTTTCAATAAAGTGATTTTATTGTTTTTAACTTGCAGAGAAAAAGCAAAAAGCCTGCTGCGGTCACTCAACATATAGAGAATCTTTGTATCGGGATCATAAACAAGTGCAGAAATACCAAAGAATTTTTCTCCATCAATTTTGTCAAAAGAGACTATTTTGCTATCCAGAATATGCACTTTTGGAAACATTGAACTGTTGTATTCAAGAGGTACCATCTGAAACGGCAACAACTCTGCAAAAAGAAACAGCGGGAAACAAAAAAGTATCAGATATTTTAACAAGTAATCCTCTTTACTGCCGCAGAACAAAGTGTCAGACCAAAAGTCCCCGTAACACCGACAAACGAACCAAGCTCTTTACATATAGGCTCTTCCGGTGAAAAAACAACAGGAAAATCCCCTTTGAAACCACTCTTTTTCAATTCATAGCGAAATTTTTTTGCCAAAGGATCACCATGTGTTTTCCAGATGGAAGTAAGTTCTATTTTGGTGGGATCAAGCTTTTTCGCACCACCTGTAGCACTAATGAGTTTTTCTGCAACTTGATGTGCCAATGCCACTTTCGCTTTCATATCATCTATTGCATCAATTACAAGATCATAGGGAGAAAAATCAAATTCTTCACACCATTGCGGTGTTACTTTAGTATAGAGCGCGGTAATCGTCGGATAGAGCATTTTGAGATGTTCTACTTTGACAGCACCGATATTTTCACTGCCTATTTGACGGTTTTGGTTACTCTCCTCAAAAATATCACAATCCACAATTGTAACATCTCTGACACCGCTGCGTATCAAACAATCCAGACAAAATCCACCTACACCCCCAACTCCCAGAAGTAATATCTTTGCTTCATGAAGCTTTTGAATATCAGCCCCCAGAAGTGACCTTACCCGACTATATCTCAAATCCACTTTTCCAGTACTTTAATATCTTCATACGATGTCATATCCAGGTGAATCGGCGTAATAGAAACATAGTTGGCATGCACCGCTTCCAGATCGGACATATGAACATCTCCGCGTTTTTCCCACTCAAATGCCGGAAGACCAATCCACCAGTACTCTTCCCCCCTTGGATTACGATGCAAGTGCGCGCTGTTGGCATAGACCCGTATGCCGGCATTGGTTACTTTATAACCTTTACACTCATGTTTAGGAACAGGAGGGATATTGACATTAAGAAGTTTTCTCTCTCCCAGAGGATAACTGCCATCCAACACTTTTTTTGCCAAATCATATGCCACTTCCGCTGCCAAATCATACCCAAAATCAAAAATATTTTGACACTTATCTTTACATACCTGTGAAATTGCAATAGAAGGAACTCCCTGAAGCACCCCTTCCATAGCTCCACCGACAGTTCCACTGTAAGTGATATCTTCTCCCATATTTGATCCCCGGTTAATCCCACTGACAATCAAATCAGGTTTCTCTCCCTCAGCGAAGTGGGCATTAAGAGCCAGAAAAATACAATCCGTCGGCGTACCGTCATCAAGTTTGTAAAAATCATCATCTATCTCGATAAAGCGCAAAGGGCGTGAAAGTGTCATACTATGTGCACAAGCCGATTTTTCATTGGTAGGCGCGGTAACAATCACCCTTCCCAACGGTTTTAACGCCTCTGCCAGAGCATGCAGCCCCGGACTTTCAAATCCATCATCATTGGTTATTAATATCGTTTTCTGTTTATTCATAACAATTATTATAACACAAAATTTACAGGAGTTCTTATAGTAAATTCTATGCATAGCGCAGGTATCTGCTATATATTCATGATGCCTGATTAAGTAAATAAAGCGACAAATCACAAGGTATAATAAATCATTCCTTTTACTTTTTGTAAAAAAAAAGAGAGTTTGATTGTTAAAATCATCTTACCTTTTGGTTTTCCTGATTAAAACTGCTATAATGTATAATAAAATAAAATCTATTCTCAACAGTAATCAGGAGAAAGAAGGGAAGGGATAGTATCACAATGCCAAAATACCAGTATACCATCAAAGGCACTCCTTATCAGAAAATCGATTTAAAACAAGAACTTGCCGCTTTAGTTTCCAAACATGCTTTATCTTTAGAAGTCAGAGCACATAAAACACGTTTTATTCTGGAAATAGAGGGAGAAGAAAAAGCTTTACATAAAATTGAACCCGAACTTCTTAAAACAGTAATTTCACTAATCAACATCCACTCATATGTCAAAAAAGAGTCACATAGAAGAGATAAAGAGTTTACATCCAAAAATAGTGATGCACCAGCTAATGCGACTGAACAAAATGTTAAAAAATCGATACAGCATTTAAGCAGAGGACATGTCATAGCAGTTAAAACATCCGGTACTTTTCACATACTCTGCAATGGTACAAAAACAAATGCAGTCAAATCCCTACGCTCTATCCTGAAACAACCTGCGAAACCACTTCCTGTCATCCTGAAAAACATACTCAGTATCCAAAAGCTGATCATACTTTCAAAAAAAGAGAAAGAACTTTTAACCTCCGAAAAACATCCTTTTGTTCTGGCAAAGAGAAGAAACCTGCACCGTTTGGAAAAAGAACGTTATAAAAATATATTGCTTTCACCACACATCAACCCGACTAATCATCGTATTGCCGTTGCCTTACCCCCTTCTCCCTACTATACTGCACTTTTCGAAGAGATCAGTTTCCCTATCATTTGTGAAGAAGCAAAAGATAACGAAGGTCAATTAATCACAGAAAAAGACAAGCTACTTGAAGTGTATGGCAATAATTTTGCTTTTATATTAGATACACTGGAAGAAGACAATACAACAAGAGTATTTGAACTATATCAAATAATATATGGAAAACCTAAACGTATTTTCCCTTATACTGAGATCAAAACTGAACCAGACACTATAGAGGTTCATCTGGATAAAGAGCAAAGCACTATCTCAGAATACCATTTTACACCAATAAAAGTTTTACTTGATACCAACGCACAGGAACAACCAAAGCTAAGTGCACTGAGCCTCCTGTTCAGCAAACTACCATTGGAAGAGATTACTGCACTTGATCTTCCCTTTGACACAACAGAGATAAAAAAGCTCTATTCTGACTGGGAAAAAGAGATCAATACCAAAGAATCCCATTCGTTGCTGACTCTTTTTGATGCAGTTGCCGCACTTTCCGGAAAACTATATGAAAAAAGTTTTGAGAAAGAGTCTATTTTGCTTGCAGAAGGCGCTTTTGAAGTATGTGAGGAAGACCTGTTCAAATACAAAATTGAAAATCAAAACATTACTATCGATATTATCTCCGAGTATCTTCGCAACAACTCATTAAAACATCTTGCAAGTACTCTTGTCAATACCATAAGCACTATTATCACTCAAATTGCACAGGAAAAACAACAAAATGTTACTCTCAAAGGAGAACTTTTTCAGTTCAGAGATTTGACAGAACTTACTATTGAAAAACTGGAAGATGAAAATATACTCTATTATTATTAA
>VAPK010185111.1_pt1 | contig 10463 bp, 10 predicted proteins | sample 3395031 | NCBI WGS metagenome assembly VAPK01 (sample SAMN08290443, study PRJNA428436) | hydrothermal vent metagenome | isolation source: Deep-sea hydrothermal vent chimney 1 | place: Pacific Ocean: Juan De Fuca Ridge
ATGCGCAGTCTGTAGGCGAGCTGTCAGGATCTGAAGATGGACCAGCTACGGCACTACTTCCGCACAAATCTCGGGCCTGCGCTACGAGTTCGACCGGTCAACCTCACTCGAATCGAAGCCATGCTCATCGTTGGATACTCAGCCGCGGCGGCCATCATCGGCTTTGCCACGGGGCTCTTCGAACTTGGGTTACCAAGTCTCGTTGAGGTCCTGATCCTGCCGCCCTTGCTTGTTGTGTATCCAGCCTTGATCGAAGAGCTGATTTTTCGTGGGCTTTTGCTGCCGCGCTCACTTGCCAAGGTGTCGGGTTTCAGACGCTTCGCCGCCCTCAGCGTTTCAAGCCTGGTCTTCGTGGCCTGGCATCCGTTCAATCACTATGTGATTGGGATGAGCGACACCTCACTCTTTGTCGAGCCAGGCTTCCTTGTCATCGTTCTGATGCTCGGCTATCTCTGTGGCCATCTCTACCTTCGGACCCAATCGCTGTGGCCAGCGATCGCTATTCATTGGGCCACGACTCTTATCTGGAACCTGTTTTTGGGGCGCCCATGAGCAACCAAGATGGCAAGCGGGCCAGAACCCGAGCCTCAAAACGGTTTCGGGAGGGACAACGATCTCGTCATCCCTCCCGTCACTAGATTCTTACTGTGATTGGTACTACGCCAGGTCGGCGAGAACTCCGTAGTTCTCAGCCAGCAGGTAGTAGAAGGTCACGCGTGACTTTCGCCTGTCGTCACTCATGGTCTCACATACGGCCTTGATGGCGGCGTCAAGATCCGCGTCGGACTCGGACCGTGCCAGCTTCTTCTTCAGCCAGCTTTCACGAACACGATCGAGTTCGGTGGAGTCTGAGCAAGAAACTAGCGCCGAGTCCGATTGTGCATTCGCCAGAGCGATTCCGAGATGCTTCACGATCCCAGTGATAGCTGCTTCGTCAGCGTCGGGTCGATACCCCTTTACACCGGGAATGAAGTCTGCTGCATCTGCCATTTGATTCTCCTTAGAGTCGAGGGCCGGTCGCCCGCGAAGAAGGTAGCCGAAGCTCGGGTCCTTTGTGCCGGATGGGAGCAAATCGACCAATCCGGACCTGGAGCCTGACAAACTCCGCTAACCGCTGACCGGTACCGGCACCCTGGTTTCCCTTTGCTGAAGAGCTCCGTGAATTGTCCGGGCGTAGCCGCTGACAACAATGAGACGTCCTCGCAATGAACCATGGTGATAGGCCATTTTGGATGTGGCCGAACCGTAGATTCGTGGAATCGGCACTTCGGCGAACCTCAACCCAGCCCGAGCTACGGAGAAGCACGATTCCAGCTCGGCTTCATACCCGTCTCCGTCGAGTTTTAGCGAGCCGAAGGCTGACCGAGAAAAGCAGCGAAATCCCGAGAAGGGATCGGTGATGACAAAACCCGTAATCTTGCTCACGGCCCGCACAACACTTGATCGTACGATCCTCCGATTCAGCGGAACGCGTCCCGAATGCCCGCCATCCAAGTACCGGCTGCCAACACAAAGGTCAGCCCTACCGTCTACAACAGGAGCCACGAGTTCCTCCAGGGACTCCGGACAATGCTGCCCATCACTGTCCATCCAGACCAGCGCTTCAAAGGCATCACCTCGTACCGCATCATGGGCGAGTCGCAATGCCGCCCCCTTGCCGCCATTCTGCGGTAATTGGAGCAGCCTGATGTCGGCCAGACCAGTTTCGCTTGAACGCTCAGACTGCTGGCGCACCTCAGCAACACTGCCATCGGTCGAACCATCATCGACGACTAGCACGGTCAACTTGTGCGCTCCGACCGACGCCGGCATCGCTGCCAGCAGGTCCCCAATCTTTCCTGCCTCGTTGAAACAAGGCATGACTACCGTCACTCCCACAGGTCGAAGCTAGTGACGCCGGACACGTCCAGCCAGGGCCTTAAGCCCTTTGGTCAGCCATTCTCCCTGCTGCGCTCCCGGAAACCGAACCGGACGACCAACTGGAGGGCCAGACGGTCGAAAACGGTGTCCTGGACCTCCAGTTCAAATACTTATGCAGCTAGTTGCTGAAGTCTTGTCTGGTAGACGGCGGTGATATGACAAAGAAGGTTGTCGAGATTCGCTGCCATTGACCAGGTCACGTAGATGACTTCCCACCCGCTTGCTGCCAACTCAAGGTCTCGGACATGATCGGATTGCTCAGCCTTTCGGCCGAAGTGATACTTACGAGAGTGAGCTTCGATGCCGAGCTTGACGCCGGGAAAGGCCAGGTCAAGGCGACGAGATCCGCTGGGCAGACACACTTGGTGTTGAAGGACCGGCTCGGGCAACACCCCTTGCCGGAGGCGTTTGGAAAGAAGTCGCTCGAACCACGAATCGGGCAGAGCACCCCTCCGGCTTGGATCGTCCAAGAGGCGTCCCAACATCGCCACGCCGCTTGGTCCCGGGCGGTCCAAGGCACGCGTAACCTGAGCAATCCAGAGGGGCGAGGCACCATCCCGCAAAGCACTATCCAATGCTTGTTCAACCCTGCTCGAAGCCACCACCATCCCCAATTGGCACAGGGTCGTCGCCACATTGGTGCACCGAATTCCATCCACCTCGATCAGGAGATCGTTGCTTAGCCCAGTCCACCGGTGAACAATCACATTGTCGCGTCGGAACTCATCAGTCCGATCGACGGTCAGCTCGATAAGTCCGGGGCGGAACCCGTCAAATCGGTGCAGGGCGGCGGCGCTGCGGTGGGACGCTGCTCCCCCAGCCATGGTCTGAGCCACAAGGCGCTGACGCCACGAGTCCGGAGTTGCGGCGACGATTAGAACGTTCTTTGAGGGTTGACGGAGTTCGCCCTTGAGCACGGCTCGTCGAAGTCGGCGGCTGGAGAGGTTGAGTTCGGCGGCCTGTCGTCGATGGAAAACGCCGTGTTGAGAGGCCGCAAGCTCAGCAACGGCGCTCCACGCGTCGTCAGCTTGCATCTGCTCATCTTGGCGGTGCTGATCCGATTTTGCACCAGATTCCCCAAATTAGAGCCAACTGGAGAGCCAGACGGTCGAAAACGGCGTCCTGGACCTCCAGTTGGGACTGAGTAGTTGGGACTGAGTAGTTGGGACTGAGTAGCTGGGGTTAGCCGTGGACAGACATGGAGGAGTTTGGGTTGATCTCTCGGTTGCGACTAAAGGCCCCCATCTCCAGATCCAAGCCGGTGTAGCGGCCACGGACCACGAGGGGATCCACATCATGGTCCAGGCCGTCTTCCACCTCCTCAATCAGCTCGGCCATCATGTGGCCAGCGACCGGGGCGTTCTTGAACTGATTGCCACTGGTCCCAATGGCGACATAGAAGCCATCAAGATTAGTGCGGTCATAAATCGGCAGCCAATCGCTACTCACGTCATACAGCCCAACGACACCCATCTTGCGGTGAGGAACACCCAGGCTTGGCATTCGCTTGTTGGCCCGAAGCACATGTGCGTCCCAGTTAGCAGCGGTGATCTCGCCGTTGAAATCATCAGGGTCGGCCCACTCGTGCTTGTCACATGCGGGGTCGCTACCACCGATCAAGATGTTGTTGCCCGACTGGGGACGGAAATAGATTCCCGTGTCATCATCGGCAATGTTCGATCCATGTTCACCAAAGTCGAAGTCCTTGGGGCCAGGGACCTGATGAATCTCGTGGCGCATCGGCCGAGTGGTTATGGCCATCGTGCCAGCAAGACCGGCCATCTCATTAACGATGGCGCTGTGGGGTCCGGCAACGTTGACAACAACGGGAGCCTTGATTGTCGATCCATCGGCGAGCTCGACCCCAGAACACCGTGAACCAGAACGCAAGATATTGACGATCTTGGTGTTGAACCGGAACTCACTCCCTTTGGCTTCTGCTGCTCGCATCAGATTGTGGGCAGACAGGGCAGGGTCATCGATATAGCCCGAGTCGGGACTAAACAGGGCACCAGATAGCTCCCCGACGGGGTCCTGCCAGAAGTTGTCATCATCCGGTCGAGTTGGCGGGCCAAACAATCCAATGTCGAACAACGGAAAGCGGTCCGACAGCTCAGCCGTCGTCCACTCCTGGTAGGGAATACCGACCTGGTTCCACAATGGCTTGATGGTGGCAGCATGACCATCATCGCCAACAGCCAACGATGCCATACCGCACTGGATGAACTCGATCAGGCCGCTCTCATCGGGGGCCTCCAGATAGTTCTCCCAGTCCTTCCAATAGTGCATGCCTTCCCACGCCATCATCACCCCGACTGGGGTGGAATAGCTGAATCGGATGATCGAGCCCGAGCTGCTGGTTGATCCGAATCCGGCAGCTGGTCCCTTGTCAATGCTGAGGGTGCGCCAGCCGCGCCTGGCCAGTTCATATGCAACCGCAGTGCCAATGACTCCGGCACCAATGATGATGGCGTCATACCCTGCCTCTGGATCAGCTTCACTCGTCATGGGCAACATCGTGCCAGAAACCCCAGCCATCGGCCATGACGAGCCCGCGGTTCAATTGAGTTGCGGCTGACATTTTGTCATACTTGAGTGATGCGTCTGGATATCGAATCGCTGCGAACCTTCCGAGCCTTGATCGAAACCGGCAGTGTGACCAACGCCGCCGCTCAGCTCCATCTCACCCAGTCGGCGGTCAGCTGGAAGATGAAGCGCTTGGAAGAGCGCATTGGGGCCACCCTGGTCACACGGAACGGGCGCGAGCTCATCCTGACCGAGATTGGGGTTGAGCTACTGGAACACGCGGAGCTGCTGGTCTCGGCCCATGATGTTGCCGTCGACAGCTTGCAGCGATCCCAGCTCAAGGGCACCGTTCATCTTGGCATGAACGATGAACCCGATGCCAACGACGTCGCCGGGTTACTTGCTCGTTTCAAGCGACGACACCCAATGGTTCGACTCCAAGTCAAGATGGGACAGAGCGACCCGATAGCCCAGCAATTGCGCGGCGGCCAGTTGGACATCGCCCTCATCCAAACCCTGAAACCTGAGGAGCGCGATCAGATCTTGTGGACCGAATCGTTACATTGGCTTTCGGCCCCCGGTTTCCTATTGCCCAATCAGGAGGCCGTGCCCCTCGTCGGCTTCGGACCGAATTGTCTGTACCGCTCCGCCATCCTCAGCGGGCTACAAGCCGCCGGACTCGGCCACTACTCAGCCTTCGAAGGCGAAAGCAGTCAGGCCGTTCGAAATGCCATCGTCGCTGGGTTTGGAGTCGGAGTCCTGAACGAACGAAGCCTGAGCAAGGAATGCAAGCCATGGACTCATCCTGGGCTCGACCAATCACTCCCCCAAGCTTCCTTTGTTTTGCGAGTCAACAGTCGGTCCCGGTCCTCAGCCGTTCGAGCCCTGGTGGACGAGATCGCTGAGTCGACCTTCTAGCTACGCATTCGGGCGCCTGTCGGGTCGAACGGCGGCTGCTCAAGACGAGTGGCGGGACGCCGAACACCGAGGATCTCGATCTCAAATCCGGAGGTTGCTTGAGCGAGCGCATTCGGAACATAGCCAAGAGCGAGCGAACAGCCAGAGTGGTGGGCGTAGTCACCAGAGGTGATCCAGCCAACAACTTCACCGCCATGCCAGATTGGCTCATCACCAATGGCATCGGCGGCCTCTCCACCGGTGCCGACCTCCACCTCAAACAGAACCAAGGAGCGCTGTGGTCCGGCCTCGGCGACAGCGGCGCAGGCGTCTCGTCCGATGAAGTCCTTGGCCAGCTTGACTGTCCAACCCATGTTCGCTTCATAGGGGTCATAGATCGGTCGGAACTCCTGGGACCAGGTTCCCCAACCCTTCTCAATTCGCAGTGACTCCAACGCCCGGATCCCGAAGAGGCGAAGACCAAGCGGCTCGCCTGCTTGCATCAGTATGTCGAACAGCTCCTGTTGATAGCTGGCCTGGCACCAGATCTCATAGCCAAGATCACCGGTGAAGGTGACACGGGCCAGGGTGACGGGGACCAGCCCGATCCAGGTTTCAACAATCTGCCGGAAGGGAAATCCATCATTGGAAATATCGAAATCAACCAAGGATTCAAGCAGCTCTCTCGAGCGAGGTCCGGCAACTGACAGGCCGGTCAGTTCATTGCCAAGCGCCCGATAGCGCACCTGGCCAAGACCAGAAGGAGCATTGGCGATCTGTTCATCAAACCAGCGCTCGTGGTAGCGCTGCGCAGGGCCCGAACCGGCAATCATGAACCGATCCTCGGCCAAACAAGCAACGGTGAAGTCACCGATGATCTTGCCCCCATGGTTTAACATGGGGGTCAGAACCAGGCGGCCAACCTTGGGCATGGTGTTTGTCATCACATGATCCAGCCAGGACCGGGCACCGTCACCCACAACCTCGTACTTGGCGTAAGCAGTGATCTCCAACATGCCAACCGCCTCACGAACAGCCGCCACTTCTTCGCCAATGAGGTCAAAGCCATTGGATCGACGGAACGTTGGTTCCTCAAGCGGTTCTTCGCCCTCGCGCTGAAACCAGCGCGGATACTCCAGCCCAAACGCCGCACCGAAGACGGCGTTGTGACTGGCTAGACGATCATAGATTGGAGACTTCATCACGCCCCGAGCAGCAGGCAACTCTTCGTTGGGGAAACTGATTCGGAAGCGTCGGCTGTAGTTCTCCCGCACCTTGGCATTGGTGTAGCGTGGGGTGGCCCAATCACCAAAACGTGCATTGTCCATCCCCCACACATCAAAGCCGGGGTCACCCTCAGTCATCCAGTTGGCCATGGCCAAGCCAACCCCGCCACCCTGGCTAAGGCCCGCCATTACCGCGCAGGCCAACCAGTGACCTCGTTGTCCTCGAACCGGTCCGATGAGGGGATTCCCATCTGGGGCAAAGGTGAAGGGACCGTTGATGGTCTTCTTGATGCCGACATCGTTGAAGATTGGGAAGTGCTCGAAGCCAACTCCCAGGTTCTCCGACAATCGCTCCAAGTCCGGCGGAAGGAGCTGAGCGCCAAAATCCCATGGGGTGCTTTGCGGCGACCAAGGAACTCCATTTGGTTCATAGGTTCCAAGCAGCAGGCTGTCACCTTCCTGGCGAAGATAGATCTCACCACCAAGGTCCATCACATGAAATCCGTCCAGCGTTGACTGCTCAGCCCAGCCCTTCAACTCGGGGACTTCCTCGGTGAGCAAGTACATGTGTTCCATGGCTAGAACCGGGATCTCCAGCCCCGTCATCCGACCGACCTCGCGGGCCCACAACCCGCCAGCATTGACGAAGTGCTCACATCGAATGGTTCCAAGGTCTTCGTCGCGACGGGTGTCATGCAGATGTAGGTCCCATTCGCCATCTGGTGTTTGGGTAATGGCATTGACCCAGGTATTGCGGTAGATCTCCGCTCCCCCCTTCTGGGCCGACTTGGCGTAGGCGTGGGTCACGCCCGATGGATCGACATGGCCTTCATGAGCATCGAACATTGCTCCTTCGAAGAAGGACGGCTCCAGGAAAGGCACCATCTTTTGGGCTTCGGCTGCGGAGATGAGGTGTGAGTCCATGCCAAGATAGCGGGCCCGCGCGTTGGCCATCTTCAAGAAGTCCATACGCTCGGGCGAGTCAGCCATGACCAGGCCACCGGTGAGATGGATACCACAATCGTGACCCGAGATGGCCTCGATTTCTGCATAGAGATCGACGGTGTACTTCTGCAAGGCGGCAACGTTTGGGTCGCCGTTGAGGGTATGCATACCGCCGGCCGAATGCCAGGTTGAGCCATGGGTCAACTCTCGACGCTCGATCAAAACGACGTCGGACCAGCCAGCCTTGGTCAGGTGGTAGAGCACCGAGGCGCCAACCACACCACCACCAATGACCACAACTTGCGCTTGCTTCTTCATCGTTCTGCCTTTTCTTTGTGGATTGTGGGTGTTCGCCCTGAACTAGTAGTCGGTTTCGACGCCGCCCTCGGCGATGCGCCGATCAACGAATTCCCGGAGCTCTTCCTCAATCGATTCATCGATCGGGGGCTTTTCGTAGTTCGCCAATATTTCGCGAGCAACCCGATTCGCCCGGGTCTTGGCGTCGGGTTGACCGGCTTCGCTCCACGCCTCCCAGTTTCGCCAGTCCGAAACCATTGGTGAATAGAAGGCTGTTTGGTACCGCGCTTGAGTGTGCTCTTCACCAAAGAAGTGCCCGGCAGGACCGACCTTGGCAATGGCATCAACCGCCAAGGCATCATCACTCAAGTCCAAGGGAGCAAGAAAGGCAGAAACCATTTGCAGGAGGTCAGCGTCGATCACCATTTTCTCGAAGCTGGCATGCAAGCCGCCTTCCATCCATCCGGCACCGTGCTTGATCATGTTGGCTCCGCCTTGGACCGCGCCCCACAGGGCAAAGACCGATTCGTAACCGGCCTGGGTATCCACCGCATTGGAGGTGCTGACGTTGGATGATCGGTAGGGAATGCCGTAACGCCGGGCTAACTGGCCTCCAAGCAAGCATGCCTTGGCGTACTCGGGGGTCCCAAAAGCCGGCGAACCCGAACGCATATCAACATTGGAGGTGAACCCGCCGTACATCACCGGTGATCCGGCTCGAACGACTTGGGTGAACACTATGCCCGCCAGGGCTTCGGCGTTCTGCTGCACCACCGCACCAGCGATGGTGACTGGTGCCATTGCACCAGCCAGGGTGAAGGGCGTGATGACGATGATCTGGTTGCGGGATGACATCTGCAAAATGCCCTCCAACATTGGATGATCAAACCTCAGGGGTGAGCTGGAGTTGATGATCGAGAACAAGCTCGGCTGCCGATCCAGAGTCTCCTCATCGATCCCGCGGGCAATGCGGCACATTTCCAGTCCATCAAGATTTCGCTGTTTACCCAGGCTGTAGACGTGGAATGCCTTGTCGGTCAGGGTGTGAGCATCAAAGGTTGCCTCCAAATGACGAATGGATGGATGCAAGTCAACAGGTTCGACCGGGTAGCCGCCAAAGAAGTGAACGGCATTGAGCATCTGGCCAAGCCGCAAGAAGTCCTGATAGCCAGCACGGTCACCGGTCTTGCGCTCACCGTCGAGGGTGACATAGTTCGGAGCGCTAGCCACTGCTCCGTTGGCCACCCAATTGTCACCTATGTCGAGGTCACGCTTGGGCGAGCGTCCATGAAACGTGAAGGAAGATGGAGCGAGGCGAAGGTAGTGGTCGATCATCTCGGGATCGAATCGAACCCGCCCATCGGCGACCGTTGCCCCCGCCGCGGCCAAAGCAGTGAGCGCTTCCGGGTGCAAAAAGTCGATACCAGTCTCACTCAGAACACGAAGCGAAGCTTGGTGGATACGTTCCAGATCATCCTGGGAAACAGCGCTGGTCGGCTCGGTGAGAAGCCGCGGCTGAGCAAACGGAGGTTGCTCAGCAACAATGCTTCGCGTCCGCTTCTTTCCTCGTTGCCGTCGGCGACTGGTGGCCATTGACACACGCTAAGCCAAAGAACCGTCACGAAGAGGTGGGAAAGCATGACAACTCTTTGATCTTGCCTGACAGCTCTTTGGCTCATGCCAACTTTAGAGCCCAGCCAGCCCCAAGTGATGAACGAAGTCAAGTGACCGAGGTGCCTTTTCAAGTCCAGCGCCCCCCTCGTCGATACAACTTGCATGGACCTCTTCGATCTCTATCAACAACAACAAATTCGGGGACAAGCTCGTGATCTTCGACAAACCGAGGAGAACATCAGTCGCAACCGGCGACACACCAACGATCAGGTTGAAGAAACGGAAGAGCGCGTCGATCGACTACTGCTGCTGTGCGAGGCAATGTGGGAGCTCATAACGGAGACGACCGCGCTCACGACCGAGGACCTGGCCCGCAAGGCCTATGAGCTGGATATGTCTGATGGGAACAAGGATGGACGCCGACAACGAATGGCCGCCACTTGTCATTGTGGCGCCAAGATCAACCCAAAGGCTGGCATCTGTCAGTTCTGCAGTGCTCCTGCACCCGAACGCTCGGCTTTCGAAGCCGTGTGATCCGGTCCGAGGGTCCAGCCAGCTCCACGCCTAGGGGCGCCCCGGCACATCTTGAGGGATAGCCCCCATGGCCTCGCTCGCCAATCCAGCCGATCATCTGGGCATGGATATCAACACTGCAACCCAAACCGTTCATTCGCCAGCCTTTGTCGCCCAGACCTGGATCGCATTCGGCTCATCCTTCGGGGCCACCTTGATGGGAATCTTCTATCTTGACGTCGACCCGTGGCCTCGAGCTTTCCTGGCAATGGGACTGGCAATGACGGTCTCATCCTCCTTCACCCTGGCCAAGTCCATTCGTGACGTTCACGAAGCAAACCAGTTCGTCAAGCGGGTGGACAACGCCCGAGTTGAAAAGATGCTGTCAGATCGTGAACCTCCACCGCCGCCCGAGTCGCTCGTGTGACCGCTCGTTCTGACTGGTTGGCCGAGTCCCTCCCTCTCTCACGCTGCATGAGGATCAAGGGCTCGGTCCAATCGGCTTCTGTTCAAGCCAAGGTCACG
>VAPK010792012.1_pt1 | contig 10463 bp, 8 predicted proteins | sample 3395031 | NCBI WGS metagenome assembly VAPK01 (sample SAMN08290443, study PRJNA428436) | hydrothermal vent metagenome | isolation source: Deep-sea hydrothermal vent chimney 1 | place: Pacific Ocean: Juan De Fuca Ridge
CTGATAAGAAATATCAACCTGAATTTATATGTACATAACTACTGACCTCAAAAGATTTTTTTGAAAGGGACAAATGCAAAGGGAGCAAAATGTTCAGGTACCTTAAAAAGGGCAGGCCGGAAAGTAAAAACTACCCGGCCTGCATCAACCAAAACCTATCATTAATTGCTGGTTTATTGCTTGCGCTTTTAGCCTTGCAATAGAAGTGCCAGTTTTAACAATCCGTTGGACTTTATTGAGTTGAATGTTTTTCACAAGAAATCAGCATCTTCTGCAGCTAAAATTCTTATGATTCCGGAAAAAAACCGGAATAATCCTATACGTTATCGGAAGGTAAATTATGGGAAGATGTTCTGAAGCTTTATTTACTATATCAATTTTAAAAAACAAAAGTCCCGTAAAGGTCGTAGTAATCTGATTTCGTGATCTTCACATCATAGAAATTCCCTGCCGCAAGATCGAGATTTTCAGCAGGAATAAGCACTTCATTATCTACTTCAGGTGAGTCAAATTCAGTACGACCAACAAAAAATTCGTCTTCTTTTTTATCAATAACAACCTTAAAGATATTGCCTTCTTTCTGGTTATTCAATTCAAGGGAGATATTTTGTTGCAGCTCCATCAGACGGTTCTCGCGTTCCTGTTTCACCTTCTCAGGAACATCGTTGATAAAGCCAAATGCACTCGTATCTTCTTCCGGAGAATATTGAAAAACACCCAACCTGTCGAAACGAGTTTCTTTTACAAAATCAAGCAGTTCCTGAAATTCATCTTCCGTTTCACCGGGATATCCCACAATAAATGTCGAGCGTAAAGCCAGATATGGAATTTGCTCTCTCAATGATCGGACAAGCTTCAAAGTTCCATCACCGTCCAGACCCCGCTTCATGGATTTTAAAATCCGGTTGTTGATGTGCTGCAAAGGAATATCAAGATAATTGCACACCTTAGGGTTTTCTTTCAGTAATGTTATCAAATCTGTTGGAAAACCGGCAGGATAAGCATAATGCAGCCGAATCCATTCAATTCCGGGAATTTCAGAAATCCTTTCCACCAGTTCAGCAATCCGGCGTTTTCCGTACAAATCCAGACCATAATAAGTCAGATCCTGGGCAATGAGCAAAATTTCTTTGACGCCTTTTCCGGCAAGCTTTTCTGCTTCGGCAATAACTTCTTCAAAAGGTTTGGAAATATGTTTTCCGCGGATCAGGGGAATAGCACAAAAAGAACAACCGCGGTCACATCCTTCCGACACTTTCAGATAAGCATAATGAGAAGGAGTTGTCAGGAGGCGCTCACCAACAAGTTCCTTTTTAAAGTCAGCCTCCAGCGCTTTTAAAATCTCCGGAAGATCATTAACGCCAAAAAAAGCATCCACTTCTCCCATCTCATCCTTCAGTTCTTGTTTATAGCGCTGCGACAGACATCCGGTAACCACAATTTTCTTAAGATTTCCAACTTTTTTAGCTTCAATTGCAGACAAGATCATATCCACAGATTCTTCTTTGGCATCCTGAATAAATCCGCAGGTATTGATAACAACTATATCTGAAGGTTGGTCTGAATCGTGAATAATATCATATTTGTGGTCAAGTTGCCGCATCAAGGCTTCTGAATCGACCAGATTCTTCGAACAACCCAGCGTAACCACATTTACTTTTTGTTTTTTCATAGAGATTGAGCAGTGGTTTAAGAGAACAGGGTCTCTACAAATTCTTTCCGGTTAAAAACCTGAAGGTCTTCCATCTTTTCGCCCACACCAATATATTTTACAGGAATTTTAAAAGTGTCTGAAATGCCAATGACAACACCACCTTTGGCAGTTCCATCGAGTTTTGTGAGCGCCATAGCGGTCACTTGTGTCGCTGCCATAAACTGCCTTGCCTGTTCAATGGCATTTTGACCGGTTGACGCATCCAGAACCAATAAAATTTCATGCGGAGCATCCGGGATCAGTTTTTGCATCACTTTCTTAATTTTAGTGAGTTCGTTCATCAGGTTTACTTTATTGTGCAAGCGTCCTGCTGTATCGATGATGGCTACATCGGCATCCTGAGAAATCGCTGATTTTACCGTATCGTAAGCTACGGAAGCCGGATCCGAACCCATTTGTTGTTTCACAATGGGAACGCCCACGCGTTCCGACCAGATGGTCAATTGGTCCACTGCCGCAGCACGAAAAGTATCGGCAGCCCCTAAAATCACTTTCTTATTAACTCTATTAAAATTGTACGCAAGTTTTCCGATAGTGGTTGTTTTGCCAACTCCATTTACTCCGACAACAAGAATTACATAAGGTTTTTTGTCTTTAGGCAGTTCAAAATCGGCTCCGTCGCCGCTGTTGTTTTCCTGCAAAAGGTTGACAATTTCTTCTTTCAGAAGAAGATTCAACTCATTAGCGCCAAGATATTTGTCTCGAGCAACACGCGTTTCGATGCGTTCAATAATTTTTAAGGTGGTTTCTACACCAACATCGGAAGTAACCAGGACCTCTTCAAGCTTATCCAAAACGTCGTCGTCAACCTTTGACTTTCCGGCAACAACTTTTGATATTTTCGCAAAGACGCTTTTTCGTGTCTTTTCCAGCCCCTTATCAAGATCGTCTTTCTGCTGTTTTGTGGATAAAAAGGAAAATAAGCCCATGATTGCTGTAAAATTATTTTTAAAAGTAATTTAAAATCAAACCATTGTCAAAAAAAAAGCCTCTTCCCATGCAGGAAAAAGCTTTTCAAAAATTTACCTGAATGATCAGGTTTATTTCTTGGCAAAATAATCTTTTACCTGGTCAGTAGGAATAATTTCTTCTTTAAAAGTATACGATTTGGTAGCAGGAGATTTCACCATCCTGATAACCTTTGCGTAGTCTTTTCCTGTGCTTTGTAATGATGCAACTGTTTTCTTAGCCATGGTTCAATTATTTTATTTCTCTGTGAATAGTCATTTTTTTCAGGATGGGGTTGTATTTTTTCAACTCCAACCGGTCAGGGGTATTCTTTTTATTTTTGGTAGTAATGTACCTTGAAGTTCCCGGCAAGCCACTCTTTTTGTGCTCCGTGCACTCCAGAATAACCTGAATCCTCGCGTCTTTACTTTTCTTAGCCATCGTGAATTGCTTTTAAAAATTTAGGTCGGCAAAAATACAAACTCCCGCGTTATTATCCTAATTTTTGCTATTTTTTTTCAAAGAAGACCTTCAATCTTTTATCTGTTTAATTTGTAGTATTTTGAAAGGATAAAAAAGAATTACTTCCCAAATATTGATTTTCACTAAAATCTAATGCAACATAGCTTTTACAAAGGGAGTTACTCCTGAAAAGAAAAATTCCACAGCAATGATCATCAGGATCAAACCCATCAATTTAGTCATGATTTTGGTGCCCTGCTTGCCTAATATTCTCAAGATGGCTGAAGAGCTTCTCAAAATGAGCAATGAAACCGCTGATACGAGAAAGATAGAAAGAATAACCAGGCCTTTATCTATCCAGGTGTGACTTTCACTCATCAGTACCATTGCATTGGTAATGGAGCCAGGACCGGCGATCAGAGGGATTCCCAGTGGTGTAAAAGCGATATCGCCTACCACATCAGATTGATCTTCTTTCCCATTGGTAGTTTTTAACCGCCCAATCTTGGAATTCAACATATCATATCCCATGATAAAGAAGATAAAACTTCCCACAACTTTCAGTCCTGCAATAGAAATATTGAAGAACTCAAATAAATATTTCCCCAAAATAGCAAATATAACAAGCGTCAGGAAAGCAGTTATCATAGCTCTTGTGGCAGTATTTTTTTGTTCCTTTCTACTTAGGTCATCTGTGAGCCCTAAAAAGACAGGAACCGCTCCCAGGGGATTCATCAGGGTAAAAAAGGAAGTGAAATATAGCAAAAATATAGTAAACATAATTTTTATCGTTTAACAGAATGCAAATTTAATCTCCTGAAAATAATAAAAAACCTTTTATTCAGATTTTAGTTCAGAGACTGGATTTTTTGTTCTACCGTCTCCAGTATTTCACGCTGGCAATTACGGGATTTCTCCATAATTTCAGTTCCCTTTTTCAGCAAATCCTTTTTAAATTGCTGATCATGAATTCCTCCGGCATTGATCTTCACATTCAGAAAAGCTCCTTCCACCGCTGTCAAGGCGCACAATGCACCTACTCCGGCATCGGAAACTGAATTGGGATTCCCATTCTCGGCCATGGCGCGCAATACTTGCATGGAATGATAGGATTTCTGCATTACGGCAAACGGAATTTCCATGGCATGTTTTGAAGCTGTTTCAATTTCGTTTTGACGGAATATTTTTTCTTCTTCTGTTTTCTTGGGTAAACCAAAAGCATTCATAATCCTATTAAAGGCTTTTGTATCTTCATCTACAAGATGGAGCAGTTCATCTTTCAGTTGCTGTCCTTTCTCTGCAACATCGGAAAATTCCTTCCACCGGTCATCCCAGCCTTTTTTGTGTGATGAAAGGTTAGCCACCATGGTTCCCAGAGAAACGCCCAAAGCTCCCACATAGGCTGCAATGGAGCCACCTCCGGGAGCCGGAGATTCTGACGCAGTTTCGTTGGCAAAAGCAGTCAAATTTATATCCACCAATTTCTTTTCACGCTCTTCCAGCAGGAATTCAATGATCTTTACTTTAGGATTGAAAGGCTTCAGATCATTTAATCCGAGTGATTTAATAGCGATCTTCAACAGTTCATCCTGATCCACACCCAAAGAACGCTTCTGTTTTTTAAGAAAATACCGTCCGGCATCCAGCATGGCTTTCAAAGGGATTAATCCCACCAATTCAGAGCCTGTAACCCGCATACCACGCTCTTCAGCCTTATTGCAGACTTCGTCAAAAGCAACATGCACAGGTGTGATATTTATGTTGGTCAAATTGATGGATATCTGGGCAATGCCATATTCTTCAATATACCAGCCAATGGCTTTCACTGCTTTTAAAGAACCGGGGATCATCACCTGTTTTCCATTTTCATCTTTTACAAGTCTTCCGTTCACCGGATCGCCTGCGCGTTTGGCACGGCCCCGCTCACGAATATCAAAAGCAATGGCATTGGCACGGCGTGTGGATGTAGTATTCAAATTTATATTATAAGCCACGAGAAAATCACGCGCTCCGACAGCTGTAGCACCGCTTCCGGCAACTTGTTCATTAAATTCGGCAGGGCCAAAATCAGGTTTCCATTCCAGATCGGTGAATTTTTCAGCCAAGCCTTCATATTCTCCGGAACGGCAATTGGCCAGGTTTTTCCGTTCAGGCGTAAATGCTGCATTCTCATAACAATAAACGGGAATTCCCAGCTCTTCACCCACTCGCTGTGCCAATTTCCGGGCATATTCAACTGTTTCTTCCATCGTAATATTGGAAACCGGAACCAGCGGACAAACATCAGTCGCGCCAAACCGGGGATGTTCGCCTTTATGATGACACATATCAATGACCTCGCGGGCTTTGTCTATGGCACGAAAAGCAGCTTCCAAAACGGCATCAGGTTCTCCTACAAAAGTCACGACCGTTCGGTTGGTGGCAGCGCCTGGGTCAACATCCAGCAGTTTTACCCCTTCTACTTGTTCAATTTCATCCGTAATTTGCTTGATTACAGCCCTATCGCGGCCTTCACTAAAATTTGGTACACATTCAACGAGTTGCTTCATATCGACAAAAATTATCTTTTGAGATTAATATTTTAAAAATTGATTCTTTTGCCCTTCAATATCACCGTTTCCACCTTATTACTTCCATAAGCATAAGGCATGTATTCAAGGGTCGGTATCTCTTTTGTAATAAACACATTGGCTTTTTTCCCAATGGCAATACTTCCCAGCTCATGGCTTAAGCCCATTGCGTATGCCGTATTCAATGTTGTGGCATTAATGCCTTCTTCCGGCAACAGCCGGTAAGTAATGCTGGCCATGGAAAGAATAAATTGCATATTGCCTGATGGCGAAGAACCCGGGTTAAAGTCACTGGCCAAGGTAAGTGGTAATCCTGCATCAATCATTTCACGGGCAGGAGCGTATTTCATTCCCAGGAAAAATGCTGCGCCCGGCAGGATGGTAGGCATGGTTTCAGAGTTTAGCAATGCTGATATTTCCTCATCACCGACAAATTCCAAATGATCCACCGAAAGCGCGTTGAATTCCACGCCTACCTGAACACCACCGGAATAATCCAGTTCGTTGGCATGGATTTTTCCTCTCAATCCGTATTTTTGGCCTGCTTCTAAAATTCGGCGGGTTTCATTCACGGTAAAAAATCCCCGGTCACAAAAAACATCCACAAAATCTGCGAGTTTCTCTTCGGCGACTTTAGGAAGCATTTCGTTGATGATCAAATCAACATAAGCTCCCTGCCTGCCTCTATATTCATCGGGAACAGCATGAGCCGCCAGGAAAGTAGCACGAATAGTAAGCGGCGAATTTTCTTTGAGCCTTTTTATGACCCGAAGCATCTTCAATTCGCTTTCAAGGCTCAGACCATAACCACTTTTGATTTCGACAGCACCCGTTCCGTAACGTATTACTTCTTTAAGCCGCTCCATGGAAAGCATGTACAATTCATCTTCGGAAATTTCTTTCATCCTGCGAGCTGTATTCAAAATTCCGCCTCCACGACGGGCGATTTCTTCGTAAGAAAGTCCTTTGATTTTGTCAACATATTCTATTTCGCGTGAAGCAGGATAAACCAAATGGGTATGCGAATCGACAAAAGACGGAAATACCATTTTTCCCCTTGCATCAATCACTTCGGTTTCTTCCGATTCTGGCAAAAGCGCTTTTTTGTTCAAATCCGGCATCTTACCAAAATCTGCAACCTTCCCATTCTGAATAAAAAGCCAGGCATCGTCTATCGATTCCACCACCGCCATCTCTTTTCCTCGCGCACAAAGCTTTGGTTTTGTCTCGGTTTGAACCAGCTTTTTTATATTTTCAATTAAAATTGCCATAATTATCAATTGTTTAGCCCAACCGCAAAATTAAGCCTTATTGCCCACAAAAGTAGGGAAGTAAACCGAAATAACCATCGGAATACGAAGATAAAACCATCCGTGTTACCCTGAAATTTCCCATGATTAAGTTCATAAAGTGCCTAATGTCCGCAAAATTTATAAAGTTGTTGATTTACAGTTTTCCAACTTAAGGCACTTAAGCGCACTATATGAACTTTAGGCACTCGAATTTTGGCTAATTTTACCACTCGTTTTTCACATGGATTTAGGGTTGAATATGGGTTCAGAAAAAATAAGTTTGGATAAGAAGCTGGCTTCCCTGCAAAAGGAGTTTGACGGAGAGATTATGGTGGATGACGCCGTCCGGCTGATGTATGCCACCGATGCATCCGCTTATCGCGAAAAGCCTGTGGCTGTAGTTTTTCCAAAGAATAAAGACGATATTAAAAAACTGATCAGGTTTGCCGGTGAAACCCTAACTTCCATCATTCCGAGGGCTGCCGGGACTTCCCTTGCAGGCCAGGTTGTAGGAAACGGCATTGTAGCCGACATTTCCAAACACATGACCCGCATTCTGGAAATCAACGAAAAAGAACACTGGGTCAGGGTGGAACCCGGTGTGGTACTGGATGAACTGAACAAAATTTTGAAACCCAAAGGACTGTTTTTCGGACCGGAAACTTCCACGTCCAACCGCTGCAACATCGGTGGTATGGTGGGCAACAATTCCTGCGGCGCCCATTCTCTAATCTATGGAAGCACCCGTGATCATACACTGGAAGTCAAAGCACTTTTAAGTGATGGCAGTGAAGTGCTTTTCGGACCCTTAAAGCAAAGTGGACTGGACAAAAAATGCAGGCTTAATTCGCTGGAAGGGAAAATTTACCGCCATATCCGCAAAGCACTTGACACACCTGACATCCAAAATGAAATTCTGAAACAATTTCCCAGCCTTTCTCTGGAAAGAAGAAATACAGGATATGCGCTGGACATGCTTTTCCAAACCGTTCCATGGCAACACAATGGTGTCGATTTCAATCTTTCACGATTACTGGCAGGCTCGGAAGGCACGCTGGCTTTCACCACAGAAGTAAAACTGAATCTCGTTGCGTTGCCTCCGGCTCACAAGGGACTGATTTGTGTGCATCTCCATTCCATTGCAGAGGCGATGAAGGCCAATCTTCTTGTACTGGAAATAAAACCATTTTCCGTCGAACTAATAGACAAAGTCCTTCTCGATTTGACCCGCGAAAATATTGAGCAAAACAAAAACCGCTTTTTTGTGAAAGGTGATCCTGGGGCCATTCTGGTGGTGGAATTTGCCGAAAAAAGTATGGATGCTGTGAAAAGAAAAGCCAGCCAACTGGAAGAAGCCATGCGTACTCAATCTTATGGATACCATTTCCCGTTGATTACAGGGCCGGACATATCGAAAGTCTGGAGTCTGCGCAAAGCAGGTCTGGGTATTCTCAACAACATGTCGGGTGACGCAAAGCCTGTTTCATTGACTGAAGACACTGCAGTCAGTCCCAAAGTACTTCACCAATACATTGAAGATTTTAAAACCATGCTGAAAGAGCATGGCAAAGAAAGTGTGTATTACGGACATATTTCCACAGGCGAACTGCACCTACGACCAGTGATGAACCTGAAAAAGCCAGAAGAAGTGGAGTTATTTTACAAAATTGGGCTGGAATCGGCAAAACTGGTCAAGAAATATAAAGGCTCGCTCAGCGGCGAGCATGGCGACGGCAGGTTGCGCGGTGAGTTCATTCCGCTGATGGTTGGCGAAAAGATCTATTCCCTTTTTAGGGAAATCAAAAAAACATGGGATCCCGACAACATCCTCAATCCGGGAAAGATCACCGACACGCCCAAAATGAACAGCCATCTGCGGTATCTAAGTCCCACACCCGAAATCAAAACCTATTTTGATTTTTCCAAAGACCGGGGTATCGTCAGAGCGGCAGAAAAATGCAACGGCACCGGCGAGTGCCGCAAATCAGCACTGATAGGCGGGACTATGTGCCCCAGCTTTATGGCGACCCTCGACGAAGACAAAACCACCCGCGCTCGCGCCAATATCCTACGAGAATTCTTAACCAGACCAAACCAGAAAAATCCTTTCAATCACAAAGAGATTTACCAGGTGCTGGATATGTGTCTCATGTGCAAGGCTTGTAAATCGGAGTGTCCCTCCAGTGTGGACATCACCAAGCTGAAAGCCGAATTTTTGCAGCATTATTATGATAAACACGGCGTTCCTTTGCGTTCGCGGCTGATTGCCAACATTGGAAAAATTAACAAGCTGGGAAGTATCGCTCCGGGCATTTATAATTTTATTCAAAAGAATTCATTGATATCCGGTTTCAACGCACAGTTGTTGGGATTTGCAAAGCAAAGAAAATTCCCGTTGCTGGGGAAGCAGCGGCTGGAAACATGGTTTAAAACATATCAGGATAAGAATTCGCAGTCTCAATTTCCCAACGGCAAAGTGTATCTTTTCAATGATGAATTTACACGGTTTAATGATACGGAAATTGGCATCAGGGCCATATTGCTACTTAACAAACTCGGGTATGAAGTGGCTATTCCCAATCATCTTGAAAGCGCCCGCACCTATCTTTCCAAGGGGCTGGTGAAAAAGGCGAAGAAAATTGCCAATACAAACATCAGTATGCTAAAAGATAAAATCAGCGAAAGCACGCCTTTGGTGGGCATTGAGCCTTCCGCCATCCTAACCTTTCGGGATGAATATCTTGATCTGGCTGATAATGATCTGTTGGAAAGTGCTCACGAACTGGCCACCCATTCCATGATGATTGATGAATTCCTTGCAAAGGAAATGAAAGCCGGAAAAATTAAAAAAGAGCAGTTTACAAGGAAACCGAAGTATATCATGCTTCACGGGCACTGCCATCAAAAATCGCTGGCTTCCACTACGCCTACCCTATTCGTACTGAATTTCCCTGACAACTATCGTGCAGAAGAAATTCCATCAGGATGTTGCGGCATGGCCGGTTCCTTTGGTTTTGAAAAAGAGCACTACGATCTGAGCGTAAAAGTAGGAGAATTGGTTTTGTTTCCCGCGGTCCGCAGCAGCAATTCCGACACGATTATTGCCGCTCCAGGGACTTCCTGCCGCCATCAAATCAAAGACGGCACCCAACGCGATGCGATGCATCCGGTGGAGATTCTTTATGAAGCATTGGTTGAATGAAAAGTGAAAAATGAAAAATCTTTTTTTCAATTCCAAGCTGGATCAGCCAACCGGAAGTGTAAACCAGAACCCTAGTTCATTCGGATTTGCAATCCGAATGTTTCGGGAATCAGGATTTTAAATCCATCAGCTCAAGAGGTTGGGATTACAATCCTGGCCAGCGAGGATTCTCACGCTTGCCTGCGGCAGCTACGGTGTACCCACATCTTCTTTTACTAATCGTATTCCTTCAATTATAAACTCTAAACGTTCCAATCCCCGCTTTAGGACAATCA
>VAPK010115569.1_pt1 | contig 10462 bp, 6 predicted proteins | sample 3395031 | NCBI WGS metagenome assembly VAPK01 (sample SAMN08290443, study PRJNA428436) | hydrothermal vent metagenome | isolation source: Deep-sea hydrothermal vent chimney 1 | place: Pacific Ocean: Juan De Fuca Ridge
CCCATCTCCGGTTATGACACGGGCCTGAGTGCGATCAAATTTCTGATTCTGCCGGTGCTTATCGGCATCATCGGTGGAGTCGGGGCGGGTTCACGCTGGTACCGGACTATTTTTCTTGAAGAGATTAACCGAGACTATGTACGCACCGCGCGCGCCAAGGGACTGTCAGAGTTAAAAGTTCTGTTCCGGCATGTACTCAAAAACGCGATGATCCCCATCCTCACCGGTGCAGTGGTGGTTATTCCCAGCCTGTTTATGGGCAGCCTGCTGCTTGAATCCTTCTTTGGTATTCCCGGTCTGGGCAGTTACACCATCGATGCCATTCGCAATCAGGATTTTGCTATCGTACGCGCCATGGTGTTCCTCGGTTCCGTGTTATATATCTTCGGATTGATCCTGACGGATATCTCCTACACGCTAGTTGATCCCCGAATCAGGCTGGATTGAAGATGCCGGTAATGATGAAAAAGTTCTGGTTTTTTCCATTGCTCATTGTCATCGGCATGACAGCGCTGCTTGCTCTGCTGCCGGGACTGCTCGGGGTGAAGCCGGTCGTGCTCTGGACTGATCGTTTTATCTATCTATTGATAATGGCGGTGATTTTTCTGACTGCCTATATTCGTCATAAACCGCACCTGCGCCTGCCCTGGCGGCATGTGCTGAACAATCGCCGAGCGCTGGTTGCAGTTATCATTCTTTGCGCCTATGTGTGCATCGGTCTACTGGATTCCATTCATTATCGTCAGCCCCTGCAAGGGGAGAACGCGCACGATGGTGAGAAACTGTATTCAGTTGAGGTCTTCAGCACATTTGATGCGCTGTTGTCTCATTTACGTGAAAGAGTGGAGAAAACCTATTCGGCGCCCTTTGCGTATCGGTTGTATTCCATGGAGACCATGATCGCCAGTGATGGCAGTCAGTATCGTGATTATCCGAGATTAAAATATGGCGCGGCGCATCTGCAGGATCCCGTAGACCAGCGCGGCCGGGATATTTTATTCAAGGCCCTGGTTGGCCTCGGGCAGGGGCTGATTATTTTTTCCGTGTCTGTGTTGCTGCTGCTGGCTTACCTGGCCCGGCGTCAGTCAGTGTCGTTTAAACAGGCATGGCGTCAGTGCTGGCATAATGAGTCGATGACTGGTCTGCGTGTGGCATTGTTCACTCTGGCTGTGCTTGTTATTCTGTCATCGGCTGTCTGGAAACTGAGCTTTTTCTACCATGTATTTGGCACCGACAAAGTTGGTCAGGATGTGCTGTACCTGGCATTAAAAAGCATTCGCACAGGTCTTGTGATCGGCACACTGACTACGATGATCATGCTGCCTTTTGCGATCTTACTCGGCATCATGGCTGGCTACTTCCGGGGCTGGGTGGATGATCTCATTCAGTATATCTATACCACGCTCAGTTCTGTGCCGGGCATCTTACTGATTGCTGCAGCGGTGCTGTCGATACAGGTGTATATGACCAATCATCCTGAGCTGTTCGAGTCGGTGCGGGATCAGGCGGATCTAAAGCTGCTGGCGCTGTGTGTGGTGCTGGGTATTACCAGCTGGACCGGGCTCTGTCGCCTGCTGCGCGGAGAGACCCTCAAGCTTCGGGAAATGGATTATATTCAGGCGGCGACCGCTTTTGGCGTCGGTCATTTCACCATTATCGGCCGCCATCTGTTGCCCAATGTATTGCATATCGTCCTGATCATGGTGGTGCTGGATTTCAGCGGACTGGTGCTGGCCGAGGCCGTGCTGTCCTATGTCGGGGTCGGAGTGGATCCTTCCACCATTAGCTGGGGCAACATGATCAACGGCGCGCGTCTGGAGCTGGCGCGTGAGCCTGTCGTCTGGTGGTCGCTGGTGGCCGCCTTTGTCTTCATGTTTACCCTGGTGCTGGCGGCCAATCTGTTTTCCGATGCGGTGCGGGATGCCTTCGATCCGCGTTTGAATATGCGGGGCAAAGTCTGATGCCCGATAAAAGCTCGAACGACCTGCTTGAGGTAAAAGGCCTGAGCACCTGGTTTGGCAGCCGCGAACGACCATTTCGGGTGGTCGATGAGATCAGTTTTGAAATTCGCAAGGGGGAGACCTTTGCCCTGCTGGGCGAGTCCGGTTGTGGTAAGTCCATGACCGCCCTGTCGTTGATGCAACTGGTTCCGTCTCCGGCCGGGCGCATCGTTTCCGGTGGTGTCCTGTTTCAGGGCGAAGATCTGTTGCAGTATTCAGAACAGCAGATGCGCAGCATACGCGGGCAGCGCATGGCGATGATCTTTCAGGAGCCCATGACCTCGCTCAATCCGGTGCAGACTATCGGCGAACAGATCGCTGAGGTCCTGCGTCTGCAGCCGCAGACGGATGGGAACCAAAAAAAGATTCGGGCAGAGGTGATAAGCACCCTGGCTGCGGTGGGAATTCCTGATCCGGGACGCAGACTGAACGACTATCCGCACCAGTTGTCCGGCGGTATGAAGCAGCGGGTGATGATTGCCATGGCGCTTGCGGCCAAACCTGATTTACTGATTGCGGATGAACCAACCACGGCACTGGATGTGACCATTCAGGCGCAGGTGCTGGATCTGCTCAAGGACATCCAGCAACAGGCCGGCATGGCCATCTTGCTGATTACCCATGATCTGGGAATTGTTGCGGATCGGGTGGACAGGCTGGCGGTAATGTATGCCGGGCAAATTATCGAACAGGCGACACGGGAACAGTTTTTTTCAGCCTCGGCCCATCCTTATTCGCGCAAACTGTTCGCCGCGCTGCCAGGCCTGCACAAGCGTGACACACAGCTTGAAACCATTCGTGGCAATGTGCCGCCGCTGGATACGGTGTTTACAGGTTGCCGCTTTGTAGATCGTTGTGAACAGGCGCATGCGCCCTGTAAAAATGAAATACCGGACTGGCATACGCTCGCTGACGGCCATCGGGTGCGTTGTCATTTATATGCCCGTCAGGCATCGGTAGATGAAAGCGTATTTGCTTCTACAGGCGAAGCGATCATCACCGAAAACAGGGCGGCACAGCCCGTTATTATGCAGGCTCGCGATCTCAAGGTGCATTTCCCCATTCGCAAGGGTCTGCTCAAACGCATAGTTGGCCATGTTTATGCGGTTGACGGCATAGATCTAAATCTGTGTCAGGGACAGACATTGGCTCTGGTGGGAGAATCGGGTTGCGGCAAGACCACCGCCGGCAAGGCGCTGTTGCAATTGATTCGCCCCACCCACGGTTCGGTGCAACTGCAGGAGCAGGAACTGACCACGCTTAAGGGTAAGGCTTTACGCCGCCTGCGGGCGCACTTCCAGATTATTTTTCAGGATCCGTTCTCATCATTGAACCCGCGTATGATGGTGGGAGAGATTTTACAGGAAGGCATGCGCGCCCAGCACATGGTTAGCAGCTATCAGCAGCGTGAGGCCATGATCGACAAGCTGTTGCAACAGGTAGGCATGTTGCGTGATGCGAAGTACCGTTATCCGCATGAGTTTTCCGGTGGCCAACGCCAGCGTATCAGTATCGCCCGAGCGCTGGCGGTAAAGCCGGATGTGATTGTTTGCGATGAACCCACCAGCGCACTGGATGTTTCAGTGCAGGCGCAAACTCTGAACCTGTTAAAAAAATTACAGGTAGAGATGGGGATCAGCTATCTGTTTATCACGCATAATATTTCCGTGGTCGAATACCTGGCGCATGAGATCGCAGTCATGTATCTCGGTCGCATCGTTGAAAAAGGCCCGGCCGAAAAAGTACTTACTTCAGCAAAACATCCCTACACGCAGGCCCTGCTCTCCGCCGTGCCCGTAATTGAACGTGACAGAGATCGGCAACGCGAAGTGATCCGACTTGAGGGTGAACTGCCCTCACCGATTTATCCGCCACAGGGATGTCATTTTCATCCCCGCTGCCCGCAGGTGATGGACGAATGCAGAAAAACCTATCCGCCTGTTACCCTTCTTGATGAAGGATATGAAGTGCGTTGTCACCTGATTAAAGGCAATCAATAATTAAAACAGGCGTAGCCTGGGTAGAGCGAAGCGAAACCCGTGCTACCACCCTAATGTGGTTATTCATGGATTCTAACTTGATAATCAATGAGGACCAGGTAGACATCCATGAATTTCGAAGAATCTGAACATAGCAGGGGAAATTCTGATCCTACAAATCAGATATACTGTCCCCCGAATTTCACTTAAGGAAGCTCTGATTAATTCCGCCGTTCATGGTGAGCCTGTCGAACCATGAACGGTAACCATTAAAAAATCATAGTGTTATATATTCTATTCTTCGACAAGCTCAGGGCGAACGGAATTAGTCAGAGCTTCCTTAACAAATTTTCCTGCGCTGGAATCCGGCGCCAATCAATGTTAGCCCCGAGATAAATAGTATCAATGCAGGTGGCAGAGGTACGGCAGTCAGACGCAGGATGTCCGAGGTACTGCGACCGATGATATAAATATTGCCTGAATCGTCAATGGACAATTCCTGGGGTGATTCATCAAAAGTAGCGAGCAAAACAGCATCAAGATTTAATGCGTCGATGCGGTAAAGTGAACTGCCCAGAAATCCAGCCTGATTACGGCCAGGCGTAGTAACATAATAGTTGCCTGCGGAGTCCAGTGCGATACCTGTGCCGGCCAGGCCTGACACGGCAATATCAAGGTTACCCAGAGCGTTTATAGTATAGATGTTGCCGAATGTGGGATCAGTACCCAGACGTCCCGGAAAATAAAGATCGCCAGTTGTGGTGGCGTGGATACCTGTCGGCCGGTAATCTGGCAGCAGAATGCTGTCGGTGACAGCCAGACTGTCCGTATTCAATTTGCGAATAACACCAGAATTACGGTCAGCGGCAGCTTCGCTAATATACAGATTGCCGATGCCATCAAAACGTAGGCCATTGACATAATACTGATCGGTAGCATAGGAAGCGTAAAGCGAGGAGGTGCCATAACCGCTGGCAGCATTCAAACGCAGAATATTGACAGTTCCAGAACCATCATCTGCGCGGTCTTCCAGATAAAGATTCAGCGATGAATCTACTTCAATGGCGCGGGATATGAATCCCGGGTTTAACAAAAAAGATGATGAGTAAGCGGAATCAAGGTAGTTCACCGAAAGTGCATGGGTAATTCCGGGTTGCATAAATAGTAGCCAGGCCAGCAGATTGGCAACTACTAGTGGTATGGTGTGTTTGCGCATATTTAATCCTCCCTGGTTATCGCACTGTTCAAGTATTACCTAATTTTTAAGGCATACAATAGTCAAAAAGTAGTAGGCTTTTTGGAGGCGATAAAAACAGCTTGAAGATATAAAACATGGTTATATCCGTCTGTTTTGAGCCGGTGACTGCTAGGTTGAGCTTAGCTCGTGGCTGGCTATTACTACCTGCTAACAGGTATACGCCCCCAGAATATCCCTGGAATATTAGAATATAGTTTTGTTCTTTAATGTGGTTCTGATCTTTAATGTAGCATCAGCTGAATCATTCAGAGTTAGACATTCATGTTTTATAAGGTGTTTCTCCTCTATATAGGTATATCTAATGTCATATTGTTAAATGTAAATAATTATCATAAGGTCAAATATCCTCAGAGGGCATATATGGTTCTCGGCTAAACATTCTTTGAATGACCCGAACACGACATTCAGTGGAAAGATATGTGAACCAATTATAAGTGCTTGTGGAATATGCTCCATTATAAAGGTAGTGGGAGCGTTGTGACTCGACCTAAAAACGAAGTTGCGAAACTACAATCATTATCATAATCAAGGAAGGAGATGAAAATGCATTACCTCAAGCACATTATTTCTCGCAAGCCCTCGGTTATTACATCATCTGGTCTAATCCTGGCATGTCTTCTTGGTTACCATAGTGCTGGCTTTGCCTTAACAGTTGGGCCTGATTTCTCTACCCAGTACAGCGTGAGCAATCTAGGTTCTGTACCTGGATTACCAACCAGATACGGTGGGCTGGTATTCAAATCTGGTGATCCAAACACGATTTTGATTGGAGGCGCTGCGAATACTGCCTCTGGTCTGCTGTATGAAGTTGGTCTACTCCGGGACACAGATAACCGCATCACTGGTTTCAGTGGTTCTGCCACAGCTTATGGGCAAGTTGGTGAGTATAATGATGGTGGGGTTGCATATGGGCCGGGTGGTGTACTGTTTACAGCACAATGGAATGTTAATAACCTGGGGCAGACCAGACCGGGGGACACCGATGAAGCCCGAGTGGATAATCTCGGGTCGTTCGGTGTGGGTGGTAGTTCCATTGCCGCACTAAATTTCATACCTGGTGGGTTTTCAAATGCCGGTGATTTAAAGATCGTATCCTGGAGTTCAGGGAACTGGTATGACGTCGGGCTTAACCCTGATGGAAACGGTGCTTTTGATATTAGCAGCATAACCCAGATTGACCTTGACCCTCTCACTGCAGGTATTCAAACTTTGCCTGGTGGGCCAGAAGGCTTTGTTTATATTGATAAGTTGAACGATAAATTTTCGGTGGACAGCATGCTGGTTTCAGAATATAGCGCAGGCTCTGTTGCTGCTTATGATATCGATGGCAATGGAAATCCAGTCTTATCGACTCGCCGGGATTTTATCACCGGCCTAACTGGGGCTGAAGGAGCCACTATAGATCCTTTAACCGGGGATTTTCTTTTCTCTACTTTTGGTGGAGGAAATGAAGTTGTTTTAGTTAAAGGTTTCCTGGCTCCTGTGCCTGTGCCTCCAGCTATTTGGCTATTTGGCTCCGGCCTTCTGGGTCTGGTTAGCATAGCAAGGAGAAAGAAAGCTTAAGCATTCATAAATCGACAGGTATACGCCGGCTTCGGTCGCCATCTTGGAACTAAGGGTAGTATATCAGTTTCCTGATTTGTAGTAGTTGCAACTTAACCTGGCGGCTCAGATTGGTACTTTGACTAATACCCCGCAGCTTGCTGCGGGGTGGTTAACACCCGACGAATTTGATTCTGCTCCCTGGGCGCATGCTGACAAGTATGTGGTTAGCTGGTCACAAATCGATGCACTGAATGCTGCAATTCACCACTCATCTGTTCCAGACGTTGGTTATAGTTAACCGTCTGTTCTACTGCGACTAAAGTTTGTTGGCCCATGTCGTTAATGCGATTAATGCTCTGGTCGATTTCCTCTGCGACACTGGCCTGTTCTTCGGTGGCGGATGCAATCATGGCGGTCATGTCGCGTACGGTTTTGATTGACGTTACGATTTCATCGAATGATTTACCCGCAGACTGCGCCTGTTGTGATGTATCTTGCGCTGTTGTAACAAAACCGCTCATGGTTTCAACTATGTTGTGCGCTGCTTCCTGGAGTTTTGCAATTGTGGTTTTTATCTCCTGGGTTGAGGCGGTGGTGCGCTGGGCGAGTTGGCGGACTTCATCAGCGACTACGGCGAAGCCGCGGCCCTGTTCGCCTGCGCGGGCGGCTTCAATAGCGGCATTGAGGGCCAGCAGGTTCGTTTGCTCGGCTATGCTTGCGATGACCGTTCTCACGGTGTCAATTTTAGCAGATTCATTCTCGAGATTAGTGATCATGTTTGCAGTTGATTCGATGTCGCTTGCTAATATACTGATGGTGTCAATGGCGGCGTGAAATTCAGCATCCCCCTTCTGCACTGATTGTTCTACCTCTGCGGTGGCATCTGCGGCGCGTGTGGCGTTATCGGCAACCTCGCGGAAAGACGCATTCATTTCACTGACCGCCGTAGTGCTTTGCATGGTCTGATTTTCCTGCTCCTTGGCGCCGTTAAGAATCGTTTTGATAGATTCGCCCATGCGCAGATTCAGGTGATTGATTTCATCCGAATCACTACGAATTTTTGTCACCAGGTGGCTGAGTTGCGTACGCAGTTGATTAGATGAGCCTTCAAGTTGTTTGATTTCGACAAAACTTGAATCCAGGTTGGTGTTCCTGCGTAGGTCACCATTGGCATAATCCGACAGATAGGGTAAAAAACGTTTAATCGCCATGACCAGCCTTTGCTGAACAAGATTAATGCTGCCCACCATAATGAAAAATACGAGACCAACAATAATCATGATTATATGCACGCGCGAAGCGATGATCTCGTGTTGCTGATTAATTCTCGTGACGATATCTGTGAGCGAATATTCGAGTTTGTCCACCATTTCACGTGAGTGCTTATCAACCTCGGCTGCACGGATAATGTTTTTCTCAGTTCGTTTTAGTTCGGAGCTGTAACGACCCAGCAAAGATTTAAGTGTAGAAATCAGTTCTTCGGCCCTGTCTTCCCGTTCTGTACTTTCTTCTGTATTCAGCCCCAGCATCGCACTGAACTCATCTTCCTTGGCCTCAGGGTATATTCCGAGTCGTGGTAGTGCTGTCATTTCCTGAATCTGAACAATGGCGCGGTTTATTGCGTTAATAATCTGTGACTGATATTTATTATCCTGATATCTAAAATATTTTTCTCGAAGATGGCTGATATCTTCGAGTTCTTCCAGTAGTCGAGCGCTAAGCAGGGCGTATTTAAGCGCCAGTGCTGGCTTGTCGGTTGCGCCTTCACTGGCATAATCATTGAGCGAGCTCAGCGCATCACGTATTTCTCGCTCTGCCTGAAGCAATAATCCCTGCCTGTCACCGGAAAGTTTCCCCGCTGCGCGTAAGTCAGTGTGTATAAATTGTAGTAGCGCGTTGGCTGCCTTTAGCGTAGCGACCGTTGTTCCTGTAGGTAATGCCAGCAGATCTGTTTCTATACTTGTTTTAAGCTGGTTTTCAACCGCCGCGAGTTTCAGTGCATCACCGCTGCTAAGATACTGGTCAAGTGGTTTGCGCACGCCGGTTTCAACGCTGCTGGCGATTGCTGTGTAATTCAACAGTTGAGCATACGACTCCTGCATAGCCTGCACGGCCCAAAGCGTGGTGCTGATCAGTACGATTATTAATAAGGCCAGCAGAGCGCTGCCAATTGTGGTTAAGCTCGAAATACGAAGAGACGCTACTTTCATGCGACAACACTCCCCAAAACTATTGATGTGATAACAGTGATTAAGGGATTGTTATCGTCATGTTCATGGATAAGTTAAGCGCCAGAGGTCGGTTAAAATATGAAATTTTTGTGACAGAGATAATACTGGGCAGTAAGCCCATAACCCTGGATTACCGAGGGTATTATTGAAACAGCCCAGGCCAGCCTGGTGAATCGGCACCTTGCTGATTTTCTCTCGATTCAGTCTGCGTTTTTACTCGCACCGCCATGGATATTGTTAATGTGTTTTTCATCGACCTCGAAAATATTTGCAGTGCTGCCGACGATCAGTGGGTCGGGTTTGGTTACCATGCGGGTATCCTTGTTGTTATAGGGCAGACTGTTGAGGATGTGCAACATGGCATTGATGCGGGCGCGTTTTTTGTCATCGGATTTAATTACTGTCCAGGGCGCATCCTTGGTGTCGGTATAGAAAAACATGGATTCTTTTGCTTCGGTATACTGATCCCATTTGTCCAGTGATGCCATATCGATAGGGCTGAGTTTCCACTGTTTGAGAAGATCTTTGCGCCGTTTCTGAAAGCGCCGGAACTGTTCCTCGCGACTGACAGAGAACCACATTTTGAATAGATGGATGCCGCTTCTGGTTAACATGCGCTCCAGCTCCGGGGTCTGGCGCATAAACTCCAGATATTCGGCGGGGGTACAGAAATTCATGACCTTTTCGACTCCGGCCCGGTTGTACCATGAACGGTCAAACATAACAATTTCACCAGCAGTCGGCAGGTTCTGTATATAACGCTGGTAATACCACTGACCTTTTTCCTGCTCATTAGGTTTTTCCAGCGCCACAACGCGTGCGCCACGTGGATTTAGATGTTCCATGAAACGCTTGATGGTGCCACCCTTACCGGCGGCATCCCTGCCTTCAAACAGGATTACGATTTTCTGTCCCGTTTCTTTTACCCAATTTTGCAGCTTCAGAAGTTCGATTTGCAATTCCTGTTTGTGTTTTTCATACTCAGTTACAGAAATGGGTTTCTTATAAGGATAGGCGCTATGCTTAAATATATCCTTGCGAGTTAGGTTGCAGTTTTCTTTATTGCAGCTCAGGTTATAATTTGTGTCGCCTGAAGAGGGAGGTATTTCCTGAGAATTGTCTGATACGTTTTTAAGCATTGTCATAATTACCCATAAATTAAATACTTGATAACTAACTCACTGGCCGCCAAAATAAAGTCTGTTGCTGGTGTGGCGGTGGATCGATTCTGTCAGGTCGTGCAAAAATATACTGCCGTTTCGGAAGGTTACGACAGGGAATATCGTTATTAGTAACGGCAGTATTTTGGTGTGACTTTAGGAAACTGCCGAATAAATCAGAGCTTCCTTAAGCTATTGTTAATCCAGGGCAGAGTCAGCCGGAATATCTGGGTTTAGTATAAAACCCTGAAAGCTTATCGGGTAAATTTTACACTGACCCCAAATATTC
>VAPK010664520.1_pt1 | contig 10460 bp, 9 predicted proteins | sample 3395031 | NCBI WGS metagenome assembly VAPK01 (sample SAMN08290443, study PRJNA428436) | hydrothermal vent metagenome | isolation source: Deep-sea hydrothermal vent chimney 1 | place: Pacific Ocean: Juan De Fuca Ridge
ACAACAGCAAACTTCAACAAATAATATTCCAACTAGTGGTGTTCCATCTACTAATATTAAAGATATTAAGGATGCAATAAATACTGCTAAAAATAATTGGTTTGATGATAGAGCTACAAAAGCATCTAATTTAATACATTGGATTTGTGATAATAATGATTCTGAAAATAAAAGATTAACTGGATTTAATTATTGGTGGTCAACAGAAGAATGTTACATTTATATATATAAAGAAAATAATGATGTATTATATGAAGTAATTAGTCCACTTGAAGGTTATCCAATTAGTAATGGTTATGAATTTGTTGATGACCATGATGCATTTATGATTAAACGTAATCTAAGCATTGATAGAATTAATGAGTATTATGATGATGATTTAACTGATGCAGATAGAGAATATTTAAATGAGTTATTAAACAATCAAGATTCTACTGGCAGATTTACTATAACTGCATCAGTAGTTCAAGATATTTATGGTAGAAAGGTATTTGATACTAGTGGAAATGAAATTAGTAGAAGTGGAGTAGTTAACTTTTCTAATAGTACAATGATTAATGAAATTATTGTATTTTTTAAAACTCAGGTTGAACGTAAAGTATTATATAAATATAACCAACTTGGACAAGTAGTTTCTGAAATTATACAAGATAAAGATTTTAAATTTAATCCAGCATTAGGACATATATCTATTGAATCTGAATGGATTACTGAAACATGGAAACAAGTATTATTAGGTCAAGAATATGTTGGAATATATTTAAAACCAAAACCAATAGATGTTCAAATGTATGATGCTAAGGGTCATAATAAATTACCAGTTGTTGGTAAAAAGGGATTATTAAATGGTGTATATATTAATCCAATACCAAAGAGAATAGTACCTAATTTAGCATTATATAGAATTATTACATTACAGATAGAACGACAATTTGCTAAATATAAAGGTACAATGGAACTTATTCCAAAATCTTTATTATTAGGAGATGATGGTGATGTTAAAGGTAATATGTTTTATAGATTAGCAGATGGTTCTATAATTTGGGATGATACTAATGTTAATTTACAAACAGCAGTACAAGGATATAGAATGGTTGGAAATGATGCTGCTACTAATTATATTAAAGCATTATTTGAATTTAGAACTACTATTAAACAAGAAGCCTGGGAAATGGCTAATATGAATGAGAGTAGAAATGGTGATGCTCCAGCTAGTGCTACAGTATCAAATAATCAACAAAACATTATTAATGCTAGATTAGGAAGTTCATTGATGATTACTACATTTAATTCTATATTAACTAGATTATATAGTCAACTATTAGAATATTCAAAAGTAGCATATGTAGATGGTATTTCTGGAACTATATATGATAAAGATTCTAATGATATTGTATATTTTAATTTACATAGTGGAGAATTAACTGAAAATCAATATGGTGTATTTGTAAGTAATTCAGTTACTGATTTAGAAAGATTAAACGAATATAAAAAATTAGCATTTAGTGCTAGTCAAAATGGTGATTTTGATATTGCTATTACTGCAATAGATTCTGATAACATTAGTAATATTAGAAAACATATTAAAGAATTAGTAAAGATAAATAAAGAATATCAACAACAAATTGAACAAGATAAACTATCACAAGCTATGCAAATTCATAATGAGAAATTGCAAAACGATAAAGCAAATAGAGATATAAAACTTGTTGAAATTAAATTGAAAGAAGAAATGATTACAGATAGAGCTATAAAAGTAGCATCTATTGATAATGGTAATAAAGAACAAAGAAATAATTTGAATGTTAATAATATAAATAAATAATAATAACACTTAAACTTAAATTAAAATGGCAGACAAAATTGTAATTCCAGGACAAGATAATTTAGATACTGGAGAAACTACTCCTAAATTAGTAGATTTAACTCCTGAACAAATAGCTGAAAAGGAAGCAAGCGATGCTAAACTTGCAGAAGAAAAAGCATTATCTGAGAAAAAGAAATTAGAAGATGCTGGTAATAATGATAATGATTCAAAAATATCTATTGATGATAAAGAATATAAATTAAATGATACTGGTGATGCTTTAAATGAAGATGGTAGTATTTTTAAAACTAAGTCTGAATTAGATGAATTATCTAATAATAATGATAATGATGATAATACAAAAGTTGAAATTGATGGTGTAATATATAATATTGATAAAGATGGAAATGCAATAGATGATAACAATGCTATTAAATATACAAAAGACCAACTTAATGAATTTGCAGATGCATCTGAATCTGATATTGGAATTAAAGTAAAAGATATTATTGACCATACTAAAATAAATGTGTATGATAATAATGGAAACCCTATTGAATTTGAAGATAGTCCAGAAGGAATTGAAAAATATGTAGAATCTGTATATGATAAAGCTAAATTAGAAGCAAAAGATGAATATACTAATAATCTTAATACTACTTATCCTTGGTTAGAAGATTTATTGAATCATGTTAATTTAGGTGGTGATATTTCAGATTTTAATAAATTAGAAACATATGATAATGTTAAATTATCTAAAGATAATGAAGAACAATTAAAAAGTATTATATATAAAGCTAGAAGTAAACGTGGTGATAGTGAAGATAGTATAACCAGATATTATAATTATCTTAAAGATAGTGATACTAATAATGATACTATCTTTGATGAAGCTACTAGAGAACTTAAATATTTAACTGATACTAGTAAAGCTGCTAAATTAGCACAAGAAGAAGCAATTAAATCTAAGCAATTAGAAGAATCTGAAAACCTTTCTAAATATTGGGGAGTTAAAGTAGATGAAAATGGTAATTTATTAGATTTAGGAGTTGATAATAGTGTATATAATATTATTAAGAGTAAAAAGTTAAAATTAAATAATGATACATTTCAAATACCAGATAAGATAAAAGTTGTTGAGAATGGTAAAACTAATCTCTATACGCCAGATGATTTTTTTACATATTTATATGAACCTATTGCGGTAGAAGTAGATGGTAAGAGAGTTATTACTACTAGAGATAATTTAAAGTTAACTCGTGAACAACAAGGGCGTAATATTAATAATGACCTTTATGATGCATTTATGAGATTTGTTAATTATGATAAATCACAATTTATTAAAGAACAAGTTAAAATGAATGAAGTAAAGAAGATTAAAAAACTTAGTACTAAAAAGTTTAATAATTCATCAAATAGTAATAATAATAGACAAACTAGTACTAAAAAGAGAGTAGTAATTAAATAAAAATGTTAAATTAAAATTAAAATAATGAAAAAATGAGAGAATTATATAGTACAAGCTATAATAGTGAAAGATTTACAGATGAAAATGTTTTATATAAGAATGAACTTATTGATACTCCAACATTAAGTAGAGGTCTTACCTATCTTTATGGAAAAGATAGTCAGATGTTTCCTTTGCTTACACTTACAGAGGGACAAAATGGTTTAGTTAGTCTTAAAAGAAAAGAGTTAAATGATACTCAATATACATGGAATGTTATGGGTAGAATGAAACATACTAGTAGAGTTGTATCTCTAGTTAATTCTAATAATTCTAAACCAGGTCTTGGATTTACTCCTTTTGAAGTAGATTTTGAAGATGATTGGTTTCTTAAATTCTATGGTGCTACTTCTCCAGATAAACAACATAATGTAAGGATTCAAGGTTCACCAGTTAAAATTGGAAGTAAGCAATATCGTATTCGTTTTGTTCTTAATACTGCTGACCCAGATGAATATGTATCGTTAGATAACTTTCAGAGTGGTGTAGCATGGGTAATGTCAGCACCATCTGTTGCAGCTAGTAAATCTGATGGAACATCTAGTAATAGTATGGCTCCTGGCAAATGGACTAATCAATTTGGATTTAGTAGATTTAGTAAACAGATTGCTGGTAATATTGCTAATAAAGTTGTTAATATTGAATTTGATTTAGAAGGTGGTGGAACTACTAATCTATGGATGCCTTGGGAAATGAGGCAATTTGAAATTGATAGACGACTAATGCAAGAGGAAGAACTTTGGAATGGTAAATATAATAGGGATAAATATGGTCAAATTCACTTAAAAGATGAAGAAAGTGGTGAGCCTATTCCTAAAGGTGCTGGAATTAAAGAAATTCTTAAAACTACTGGTCAATATGATACATATGGTGTAATGACTCTAAGTAAGTTGGATAGTATGATTACTAATTTATTTGCTAATAGAGTTGATAATGCTCCTATGGAACTTGTATTCTTTGGTGGTCGTGGTGCAATGCGTGCATTTAATCAAGCTATCAAAGTAGATGCTAAAACTAATCAGTACTACTATAAACTTTCTGATGAGGAAATTATGAGTGGTAAAAATGGTTATCTTAGTTATGGTAAATATTTTATGCAATATAAAACCATTGATGGTTATACTATTACAATGAAGCATGCTAATATCTTTGATAATGGTCTATATGCAGAATTGGATAGAGCAAATGGTAATATGTATAATGGATTACCTGCTGAAAGTTATAACATGATTTTACTTGATATGAGTAATAATGATGATGGTGAGCGTAACATTCAATTAGTTGGTGAAAAAGGTAGAGAAGTTGTAACTGGTGTATATAAAGGTATGAGTAATCTTCCAGGTTCATGGGGAGCTATTGATAATGGTAAATTGCTTTCTACTAAGAAAGACATTGCTAGTTATGAAGTTCTTACTTCTGGTGGAATTACTATGAAAAACTATACTACTAGTTATTTTATGGAATTTGTAAAATAGAGCAAATAGGGATGTTCAATATTGGACATCCCTATATAAATTGATTATAATATATAATAAGATATAAAACTTAATAAATAATAAATCATGTTAACAGATAATAAAAAGATTTGGATATATTGGAAGAATATTGATAGTAGTTATGCATATGCAAATAGAAAGGTTTTAGTTGAACCACCACGTAAAATTGGAAGTTCTATTTCATCAGTTAATAAAATTCTTAGTAATACAGAAGAGCAAAAGAATTTGATGGCAGATATTATTTCCATCAGTCCTAACTCTCCTAATTGGAATGAATTATTAAAATATTATTGGGATAGTATTAGTGAGGAAATTCCTGAAAGTGGTAGGAAATTAGAAGTTGGATTTACATATGATATTGATGCACAAGATAAAGCAAATTATATAAAATCAATTAATTCTAATATTACTTCTGATAAAGCTAAAATTAAAAGTGATAATGATTTAAAATCATATATTGATAATAGATTAGATAAAATCATTAATTCTTTTAATTTAATGATTAAAGAGGCAAATAAATTGACTAACGATAAAGCTAGAGATACTGCAATTTCTGAAGCTTATAAATTTAAACATACATCTATAATTAAAGTAGAGAGTGAAAGATATAAAGTTGGAACTCCTATTAATGCTGTTGATTATATGCTTTATAGATATTGTTTAGTTTATAGAGATGTTGCTAATGAGTTTACATTAGTTAATAAAAGTCCAAATATTAGATTTTATTTACATAGTGAAGCTGATATTAAACGATATAAAGAACTAAAACGTAAATCTGAAAATAGTAGGATGTCAGCATATCTAGATATAATTAAGAATGTTAGTAAAGTCGAAAATGTATTGTATGCTATGGGATTTGCAGATGAAATTCCAGAAGATGATATTGATAAATATACATTTTTAGATGAAAAGAGTAAAGAAAATTCAAATAAATTTATTAGAGTTGCTACTAATAAAAACTTAGAACAACTTGGGTTAATTGAAAAGTATATTAAATTTAATATAATTAATAGATTACCAGGTAGTCAAGTTATTGTAGATAGTACTGACCCAACAAAAGTTATAGGTAATACTATAAATGAAGTTGTAAGTTGGTTTAATAATGATAAGAATGCTGCTACTGTTAGTGAGTATGCTCTAAAGTTTAAAAACTTACCTAAATAATAATTAAAAATAAATAAAATGAAAGATATTTTTGTTACAAAATATGGAGTTAGTTATCCTCTTACTGGTGCAGTTGCAGGAGTATGGGAAAGTAATGGTTTAAATGCTGGTACATTAGCTATTTTTAATCAAGACGGAAGTGTAATTAGTGATTCTGTCAATGTTGAAAATGTTGATTCTGATACTATTACTGGGAAAATGATTAATTTAGTTATGATGACTAGTGATATTACTCAGAAGGTATCAGTATCTATTCCTAGAAAAGGATTTAAATATTCTAAACTTGTATATACAGCTCCTGTTAAGGCTATTAAAGTATTAGGTGGTGAGAAAACTGGTGCTGCTAGTACCTATAATCTTAATTTACCAGCTAGTATTTCTGCTGGAGATTTAGTTGGTGTTAATATTATTGATTTAACTAAACCTTTTGAAAATACACAGCGAGTTAAAGAATATTCATTCATTGCTACATCGAGTGATGTTCTAACTGGTACTGGTGCTAGTAATGTATTAACTAAATTAGCAGCATTGATTAATGCAGATAGTAAGTCTGTAGTAGTTGCTACTGTTAATGATGATAGTACTAATAATACTGGATTAGTATTGACTGCTAAGATTGCAGGTAATGATTTTGCAATTAGTAAAATAGATGGTGTTCTTAAAGATGCTGATGTTGTTGAGTATAAAATTGTAAATAAAGTATATACACCAAGTTCTACTGTTGGAGTTGTAGCAAATGACATTGGTCATGGTACAGCTGCTCAAGTAGCTAAACAAGAAGTTGATTTGGCTACTAGGGATGGTAAACATGTAGGTAAAGTATTAGAAAATGAATTATGGAGTGCTGCTAAAGAAACTGACCCAAATAAAACTTATTTATCATATGTTCTTATTTTTACAGAACCTAGAGATGGTCTTTTAAGTCTAGATGGTAATGTTGAACAACTAATTAATATTTATGTTCCTGTTGAAACTGATACAGTTGGTAGTGTAATTACCAGTGGTACCCTTATGGTTGGAGCAGTTTATAAAATTAATACCTTTGCTGCTGGAGATGATTTTAGTAATGTTGGTGGAACAAATGAAACTGGAAACATTTTTGTTGCAACTGGTACTACTCCAACAACGTGGACAAATTCAAGTTCATTAATTAAACTAAGGTCAACCTCTACGCAATATGCATTAGATAAGATTCTTCCTTTGATTGCTGGTTAATAAATTAATAATAAAGGGGGTGAAATTCCCTCTTTAAAATACTATATATTATGACAATACAAGAAATGCATATTGGTATAGATTTAGGATTACAGCAAATGGATAGTAAATTAAATACTAATTTACTACATGAAGAAAAAGATTATTTTATAAATATTACAATATCTGATTTTATAAATGCTGTATTTAATAATGAAAAGAATACAACGTTTAACTTTGTTAGTGCTCAAGATATTAAACAATATTATAATGCTTTACAAAAGTTTATACGAAATGCTGATTTAAAATTAAATGATTTAAATGATTATTATGAATCTGAATTACCTAGTAGTAATTCATTGAGTGATTCATATAAAGCTGGTAAGTTAATTACTGGCGTTAGATATAAAATTACTGCTGCTGGAAGTACTGATTTAAGTACATTTGGATATAGTAAAACTACAAATGTTGTAGGCAATGAGTTTGAATGTAAAATAAATGAAGTAAATTTAGTAGATGGCCAAACATTACAAGTTGGAGTATATAAAATATTAAACGCCGGTGGATATGATTATACTGTATTAGGTGCTACTGATAGTAATATAAATACTATATTTGCAATAGATGCAGAAGCTACTATTGATTTATCTAGTACTCCTACTGCTACTGCTGTATTACTTCCAATTGAAATGGCTCCTAGTTGGGATGGAACTACTACACTATCTCCAATTCAAGATAATGCTTGTTATTTACCATTATCTTCTACTTCTATTATTTCTATAGGTGATTCTATAATGAGTGGCTCTTTAGTAAAACGAGAAAAATATATTGTAAGTAATCCAGGTAATACACCAATAGATTTAAGTGGAGTTGGAGGAGTTAAAATTCCTGATGTTGGATATATATTTACTTGTACTAGTGATGTTGATTTAATTTGGACAGATAATGCTACAATTCATAAAGTTACATCTGTAGCTAATAGAATTGTTATTTTTGAAGAAGTTCATAATTATTTAAACAATAGATTTGGTAGTATTAAAACTAGTCCTATTACAGTTTATGCAAATGATAATATTAGAATTTATCATGGTAATAAATTTGTAATATATAATGCTAAACTATCATATATTGTTCAACCAGTTAAAGTTAATTATAATGATAGTATTGATTCTGATTTGCCTGAATATTTACATTCGTTTATAATGGATTTAGTAGTAAAACGAATTAGTGCTACTATTGGAAGTAGAGAATATTCTGCTTTAGATAGAGAAATAATTACAAATAAACAAATTTCACCTAATGCTGTTTAATTATGAATGCATTATTAAAATCACAAAGTAAACGATTAAAGTTGGTAATGCTTTGGTCGTTTATATTTCTTTTTGTTGGAATATTAGTACTATTTATTAATCCTAGTGCATTAAAAGATATGGGTGTTTATTTAGGTCTTACTAGTATTCCATTAATTGGATATATAATTGGGGAAACAATTAGACCATCAAAAACAAATATTTAATATGGAACAGGAAGTAATTGATAAGTTTGAAATTAACGATGAATCTCATAAACTATTATTAGATAGGATTAGAGATAATAAATTTGAAGCAAGAATAGCAGTTGCAATAATTGGTATATTGATGACTGTTATAATTGTTATTTCTGGTTCTATTTTAAAATATTCTAGAGATTCTTATAAAGCACAGATTAATAGATATGATTATAATCATGCAATAGATAGTAAACTTAATAATCTTAATTTTAGAATAGATTCAATACATGATAATATAAAAACTATTAAATTTGATATGAATAATTTGAATGATAAAAATGCAATCTTATATAATAGAGATAGTGTTTTTTATTTTAATAATCTTAAACCCTTAATTAATAAATATATATTACCTACTTATAAATTATCTAAATCTAATAAATTACAAATTGATAAATTATATAATGTAATAGATAGTATTAAAAAAACTAATAATGATAATAAATCAATTTAGAAATTCATTTTATTCAAATACTACAATAAGTAGTGTTAATATTAAATCTGCATTTTTTGGATATGCATTAGAAGATACTGTAAGACCATTTGGAATTAAAGTTCCTAAATTTACTGCTATTCCAGAGAATATAATAGGATATAAAGTAGGAATTAAATACTCTCATCATTTTAAACGTGATGTTGTAGTATTATATACAGATATTATAAATAGTGTATATACAATAAAATTAAATGGTATTACTTTTACTAATGTATATGCACATGGTGGTAATGATATTAGTGATACCGATGGTTGTATTATTGTTGCTAAACATACTGGTATTATTAATGGTATTCCAAAAGTATGGAGAAGTTTAGAGTCAGTATTATTTAATTTAATTAAGTCTGAATTAGATAATAATAATGAAGTAATATGGAAAATTAAAAATAATCAAATACTATGAAATATATAATTAGACTATTAATATTTATAATTACTGTTACTAGCATTAGTTCATGTATGACTGAACAAAGATGTTATAATCGTTATCCAATTCCAATTACAAATAAAGATAGTATTGTATTTAAAGATAGTCTAATTTATATTCCTATACACGATACACTAGTAATTAATAGTGATACAGTTAGTAAAGATACTGCTGTAACTATAATTAATGGTATAGTAAATAGTCCAAAATTAACTAGAGAAACAGATTATGCTATGGCTAAGGCACAAGTTATAAATGGTATATTAAAATTACAATTAATACAAAAAGATAGCATTATAGCTAGATTATTAACTCCAAAGGTTAAGATTGTAACTAAAGAAAAATATATTACTAAAACAATTACTAAAAAAGTATGGATTGAACATTGGTATAGCAAGATAACATTATATGTAGCATTGATTGCTTTGGGCATATTCATTTATATATTGGTAATCAATGTAGTTAAAATAATAAAACCTTTATAATTATGGCAACTTTAAACTTAATAGCAGACGAAATAGCAGGGTCATTTGATAGACCTTTTGATGTTATGTTTAAATCTAGAATTAAATCTATATTTAAACATACTATGGCATTATTATTAAGACAACAAATTAATAAATATGGAATACTAGATATATATAAAACTAGATTTACTGTTGATATACAAAGTACTATTGATTTTAATAAAGGTTCTGCTAGTAATTTATATAGAACTAAAAATAAAGTTCCAATTCCATTAAGATATAATAGTGATGAACCATTTACCTTCGTTGGAGATAATAGTAAGCATGTACCTTGTTTATATAGTAAACTTATA
>VAPK010132213.1_pt1 | contig 10459 bp, 9 predicted proteins | sample 3395031 | NCBI WGS metagenome assembly VAPK01 (sample SAMN08290443, study PRJNA428436) | hydrothermal vent metagenome | isolation source: Deep-sea hydrothermal vent chimney 1 | place: Pacific Ocean: Juan De Fuca Ridge
GTTATGCGTTTTCCAGTGCAATCTGTAATCCGACCAAAAATAGCTGATTTTCATGATTTTAGAGGATATGCAGGTAAAGTATATGGAGGTGATATAAATGTAGGAGATGAAGTAATTGTTTTACCATCACAAACTAAAACCAAAGTAAAAGAAATATATTTCAACAATAAAAAATATGCCAGTGCATCAAGAAGGTCTTCTATTACCATTACTTTAGAACATGATGTAAATGTTAGTAGAGGAGATATGATAGTTAAGGCAAATGAATTACCTCAAGTTGAAAAACAATTTATGGCAACCATTTCTTGGATGGATCATAAACCATTGGTCAATGGTTCAAAATATGTGTTACAGCACGGAATTCATAAGGTATTAGCAAAAGTTTCAGCTATTCATCATAAAATTAAAACCAATTTTTCAGGTGTCGAAAATAATGTTGATTCGTTAACTATGAATGATATTGCTACGGTTTCTTTTCAATTAAACAAACCTATATTTTTCGATTCATTTAAGGTAAATAGAACAAATGGTTCTTTTATTTTAATTGATCCACAAACCAATAATACGGCGGGAGTTGGCTTTATAAACTAACTCAAAACTTATAAAAACCTAAAAATATTTGTGAATAAATGGCATAATGCCTTTATTTGCAGTCAAGTTCATAAACAAATCGATAAAAGTTATTAAGAAAGGCAGAGGGAATAGACCTGTTGAAGCCTTAGCAACCCTTTATTTATAAAGAAGGTGCTACGTTCTACCGCATATTTGTGGGAAGATAACACAAGAAAACTTCACGTAGAAAACTTCTTCTTTTTTAATACTATTTATTTGGGCGTTACCGTAAACGGTCGGGCTTTCGGCTATATCTTTTTTTGCAAAAAAGGATGCCACCTTTATCCCTAACGCAAAATATAAACTTAAATACAGATAAATGAATAAAAAAACGTCAATTCGAGTAATTTTTGTCAAAAAATTGTATCGAGAATAAGTTTTTTAAAAGAAATTAAAATGAGTAAAATTCAAGAAGAAATAAAAAAACGAGTTTTAGTGCTAGACGGTGCAATGGGAACTATGATTCAACAGTATAATTTTACTGAAGAAGATTATAGAGGTAAGCAGTTTAAAGATTTTCCTATTTCAGTAAAAGGAAATAACGATATGCTTTCACTAACTCAACCACAAGCCATAAAAGAAATTCATAGAAAATATTTAGAAGCTGAAGCTGATATTATTGAAACCAACACCTTTTCTGGCACAACTATCGCCATGGCCGATTATCAAATGGAAGATTTTGTGTACGAAATCAACTTTCAATCGGCAAAAATTGCCAAAGAAGTTGCAGAGGAATTCACAGCTAAAAACCCATCAAAGCCACGTTTTGTTGCAGGTTCTATTGGCCCAACAAACAAAACGGCAAGTATGTCGCCAGATGTAAATGATCCTGGTTTTAGAGCGGTAACTTTTGATGATTTAAGAAAAGCATACAAACAACAAGTAGAAGCATTATTAGATGGAGGAGTGGATGTGTTATTGGTTGAAACCGTGTTTGATACCTTAAATGCAAAAGCAGCACTATTTGCCATTGAAGAGGTGAAAGAGGACCGAAATATAGATATTCCAATTATGTTAAGTGGCACCATAACTGATGCAAGTGGTAGAACTTTATCCGGACAAACAGCAGAAGCCTTTTTAGTCTCAGTATCACATATTCCGTTATTAACTATTGGATTTAATTGTGCTTTAGGAGCAAAGCAATTAACACCTCATTTAGAAGTGTTGGCACAAAAATCTAATTTAAGAATATCTGCACATCCAAATGCAGGACTGCCAAATGCTTTTGGTGAATATGATGAAACACCAGAGCAAATGGCAAGTCAAATTAAAACTTATTTAGATAAAAATTTAGTGAATATCATTGGCGGTTGTTGCGGAACAACTCCTGCTCATATTAAAGCAATAGCTGAGGTAGCAGCCAATTATAACCCAAGAAAAATTATTTCAAAAATTAAATTTTCGTCATTCTGAACTTGTTTCAGAATCTCATAATTATAGAATGAATAAAGAAAGAAAACAGTTGAAACTATCAGGCTTAGAGCCGCTAATAATTACTCCGGAAAGTAATTTTATTAATGTTGGTGAACGCACTAATGTTGCGGGTTCTCGTAAGTTTTTAAGATTGATTAAAGAGGAAAAGTTTGATGAGGCAATTGCCATTGCACGTCATCAAGTTGAAGGTGGCGCACAAATTATTGATATTAATATGGATGATGGCCTAATTGATGGAAAACAAGCTATGATTCGTTTTATGAATTTAATCGCGGCAGAGCCAGATATTGCAAGAGTTCCTATAATGATTGATAGTTCAAAATGGGAAATTATCGAAGCAGGATTGCAAGTGGCACAAGGGAAATGCGTGGTAAACTCAATTAGTTTAAAAGAAGGAGAAAAAGCTTTTATTCATCATGCTACATTAATTAAAAGATATGGTGCAGCAGTAATTGTAATGGCTTTTGATGAGGTTGGGCAAGCAGCTAATTATCAAAGAAGAATTGAAATTGCCAAACGTTCTTATGATATTTTAGTGGATAAAGTACATTTTCCTTCAGAAGATATTATTTTTGATTTAAATATATTTCCTGTGGCAACAGGAATGGACGAACACAAACAAAATGCAATCGATTTTATAGACGCAACCCGTTGGGTCCGTAAAAATTTACCTAATGTAAGTGTTAGTGGAGGAGTGAGTAATGTTTCATTTTCTTTTAGAGGAAATAATGCAGTTCGTGAAGCCATGCACTCTGTTTTTTTATATTATGCTATAAAAGCAGGAATGAATATGGGAATTGTAAATCCTGCGATGCTTGAAGTTTATGATGAAATTCCTAAAAATTTATTAGAACATGTTGAAGACGTAATTTTAAATAGAAGAGAAGATGCAACGGAACGATTGTTAGATTTCGCTGAAACGGTTGTGAGTTCTGTGAAAGAACATAAGGCAGATTTATCTTGGCGTAAAAAAACAATTCAGGATAGAATTACTCATGCATTGGTAAAAGGAATTGATAAATTTATTATTGATGATATTGAAGAGGCCAGAAAACAAGCATCACAACCAATAGATGTTATAGAAAGGAACTTAATGACCGGAATGAATGTAGTTGGTGATTTATTTGGCTCAGGAAAAATGTTTTTACCTCAAGTAGTAAAATCTGCTCGTGTAATGAAAAAAGCAGTAGCTTATTTGTTACCGTATATTGAAGAAGCTAAAAAAGCCCCTAAATCCCCAAAGGGGACTTATTATTGGAAAACAGCTAATCCGGTTTTATATGGTTTATTAAAAGATTTTGCGAAACAAATGCGAAATCAGCCAACGGAAGCCGAAGAGTTATTGTGGAATGTGCTGAATAGTAAAAAATTAGAAGGATATAAATTTAGAAAGCAGCATATTATAGGAAATTTTATCACAAATTTTATCTGTATAAAAGCAAATTTAATCATTGAAATTGATGGTTTAATTCATCAACTACCAGAAAACATAGAAAGTGATGCTCAGCGAACAGAATGGTTGGAAGAAGAAGGTTATCGTGTAATTCGTTTTACCAATGAGGAGGTTTTATCCAATCTTGATTTAGTTTTGAACAAAATAAAAGAAGCCTTAGAGATTCCCCCTTCGGGAGTTAGGAGGCACGGGGCTGGTAAAATATTATTAGCAACTGTAAAAGGCGATGTACACGATATTGGTAAAAATATTGTGGGAGTGGTTTTAGCTTGTAATAATTATGAAATTATTGATTTAGGAGTTATGGTTCCTCCTGAAAAAATATTGGAAACAGCTATTAAAGAAAATGTGGATATTATTGGATTAAGCGGATTGATAACTCCATCCTTAGATGAAATGGTTTATTTGGGAAAGGAAATGGAACGTTTGCATATTAATATTCCATTGTTAATTGGAGGAGCAACTACCTCAAAAGCCCATACTGCTGTTAAAATAGATCCACAATATTCACATGCTGTAATTCATGTACATGATGCCTCACGAGCAGTTACCGTTGCTAGAAATTTAATAAATGATAACAATACTGCTAAAGAATACATAAAAACAATTAAGGACAATTATATAAAAGTTCGTGAAGGATTTGCAAACCGTTTTAAAAGAAAAGAATATGTTTCACTTTCTCATGCACGAAAAAATAAATTTAAAATAGATTGGTCAAATCAAAAAATAGCAACTCCTAAGTTTACAGGAACACAAGTTATTGAATCGTTAGATCTAGAAGAATTACTACCATATATTGATTGGAGTCCGTTTTTTAGAGCTTGGGAATTACACGGGAAATATCCAGCTATTTTAACTGATAAAATTGTAGGAAAAGAAGCCACTAATCTGTTTGAAGATGCTCAAAACTTACTTCAAAAAATAATTTCTGAAAAATTATTAAAGGCAAAAGCAGTATTCGGAATTTTTCCTACCAATGCTGTTGAAGATGCTATTGAAGTTTATGAAGATGAAAAAAGAGCCAATATAAAAGTGCTATTTAGAACGTTGCGTCAACAATTAAAAAAGAAAGAAGGAACTTCTTTTAAGGCACTTTCCGATTTTATTGCTCCAAAATCAACGAAAATTAAAGATTATATGGGTGCTTTTTGTGTAACCACCGGATTTGGAACGGAAGAATTAGCTTTAGAATTTAAAAAAAATCATGATGATTATAATTCCATAATGGTAAAAGCTTTAGCAGATAGATTAGCAGAAGCCTTTGCTGAATATTTACACGAAAAAGTAAGAAAGAATTATTGGGGATATGCAACTTCAGAAGAGTTATCAAATACCGATTTGATAAAAGAAAATTATAAAGGAATTCGACCGGCACCAGGGTATCCTGCTTGTCCTGATCATACAGAGAAAATAACGATTTGGAAATTATTACAAGTTGAAGATAAAATTGGAGTTAAACTAACGGAAAGTTTGGCAATGTGGCCTGCCGCATCGGTTTCGGGTTATTATTTTGCAAACGAAAATGCTAAATATTTTGGTGTAGGTAAAATTACGGAAGAACAACTGGAAGATTTTGCAAAACAAAAAAACATGGACATTGAAACTGCAAAAAACTGGTTAAGACCAAATTTAGCAGAGTACTAGAAAAGACCTAACAGGTTTTTAAAACCTGTTAGGTCTGCAATGATGCATTGGATTAATTCAATAATGAGGGAATAAAGAGATGGTGGTTTAAAAAAAGCAGTCATGCTGAGCTTGTCGAAGTATGACATTTGAAGTGTAGAAAAAAACTGTAAAATATACTGCGTTAGCGATAGCAGCGGTATCCTTTTTTGAAGTGTAACGGAGAAAAAGATATAGCAAATAGTGCGACCTGAAAGGGAACGCCAAAAAATAAAAATAAAATGAAAGTAACTGAACATATTAAAAAATCCAAGGGAAAAACATTATTTTCTTTTGAAATAATTCCTCCCCAAAAGGGTCAGAATATTCAAGAATTATACAATAATATTAATCCTTTAATGGAATTTAAACCTCCATTTATTGATGTTACTACATCACGAGAAGAGTATATTTATATTGAAAAACAAGGATTACTAGATCGGAGAATTACTAGAATGCGACCAGGAACGGTTGGTATTTGTGCCTCATTAAAATATAAATATAATGTAGATGCAATTCCGCACGTGTTATGTGGAGGTTTTACAAAAGAAGAAACCGAATATGTGTTGATTGATTGCCATTATTTAGGTTTAGATAATGTTATGGCACTGCGTGGAGACGCTATGAAACACGAAAAATATTTTAGTGTTGCAGAGGGTGGACATCAATATGCCTCAGAGTTAGTTTCTCAAATTCAAAATTTAAATAAAGGGAAATATTTACATGAAATAATTGAAACACCATATAATTCAAATTTTTGTATTGGTGTGGCTGGTTATCCTGAAAAACATATGGAATCACCAAGTTTAGAATCAGATTTAAGAAGATTGAAAGAAAAAGTTGATACTGGAGCTGATTATGTGGTTACTCAAATGTTTTTTGACAATAAAAAATATTTTGATTTTGTTGAAAAAGCTAGAAATATTGGTATTACGGTTCCAATAATTCCTGGCATTAAGCCAATTGCCGTTAAACGCCACTTGCAAATTTTACCACAAATATTTAAATTGGATTTGCCGGAATCCTTAATTAAGGAAGTAGAAAATTGTAGTAATAATCAACAAGTTCGCCAAGTTGGCATTGAGTGGGCGATACAACAATCTAAAGAATTGATTGAGCAAGGTGTGCCTGTACTTCATTTTTATTCAATGGGTAAATCGGATAATATTAAGACAATTGCTTCTGCTGTTTTCTAAAATCATTTTTAATAATTGCATCATAAATAAAAGTAATATGACTAATGTTGTAATGGTAAAATAATTGTTTATTTTTGTACAAAATAATTAGAAACGTATAATTTAAAAATATAGATTATGGCTGTAGAAGTAACAGATGCAACATTTGAAGAAGTAGTTTTAAAATCAGACAAACCAGTAATGGTAGATTTTTGGGCAGCTTGGTGTGGACCTTGTAGAATGGTAGCTCCAATTTTGGAAGAATTACATAAAAATTATGAAGGAAAAGCAGTAATTGCTAAAGTAGATGTTGATGCAAACCAAAAATATGCTGCACAATATGGTGTTAGAAATATTCCAACGGTTTTAGTATTTAAAAACGGTGAGGTTGTTGAAAAACAAGTTGGTGTAGCACCAAAAGCAGTTTATGAACAAAAAATAAATGCTCATTTATAAATAAATGTTCATTTCTCAAATTTAAAAAGCTTGACCAATTGGTCAAGCTTTTTTATTTAAAATACTATATTTACCTAAACTACTTTTTAAATGTACAATTTAAAAGAAATAAACATAGCGGAATTAAAAAGTATTGAATTATTAGCAAAACAAATAGTTGAAGGATTTATTACAGGAATGCATAAAAGTCCGTTTCATGGATTTTCTGTTGAGTTTGCAGAACATCGGCTGTATAATACTGGTGAAAGCACACGGCATATTGATTGGAAATTATATGCCAAAACTAAAAAATTATTTATCAAAAAATATGAAGAAGAAACTAATTTACGATGTCATTTAATAATTGATAATTCAGCATCAATGTATTATCCGAAAACTAAAAACGGACAAGTTTCTAGTTTCTCCAAAATTAAATTTTCAACTATTGCTTCTGCGGTTTTGATAGAATTACTTAAAAGACAAAGAGATGCTGTAGGGTTAAGTATTTATAGTGATAAAAGTGAATATTATGCACCTGCAAAGGGAAGTGAACGTCATCGAAGAAAATTATTTGCTCAATTAGATGAATTGTTAAAAACTGATTCAAATTCAACTACTGAAACCTATCAAATGTTGCATGAAATTTCGGAGAAAATACACAAACGATCTTTAGTTTTTTTATTTACGGATATGTTTCAAACCACCAAAAATAAAGAAGAGCTTTTTGAAGCATTACGACACTTAAAATATAACAAACACGAAGTTATTTTATTTCATACCTATGATGGAGAACTAGAATTAGGGTTTAATTTTGATAATAGACCTAAAAATTTTGTGGATGTTGAAACTGGTGAGCATGTAAAAATATACGCAAAAAACGTTCAAGAAAAATACCAACTACAAGTGCAAAATTATTTTAATGATTTGAAATTGAAATGTATACAATATAAAATTGATTATGTTCCTATTGATATTCATAAAGGGTTTCACCAACTATTAACTTCCTATTTAATAAAGCGGAATAGAATTATATAATATTTTTGCTAAAAGGTTTTGCTATTAAAAAAAACGCTATTATATTTGCATCCGCTAACAGCAACGGTTTGGTAGTTCAGCTGGTTAGAATACCTGCCTGTCACGCAGGGGGTCGCGGGTTCGAGTCCCGTCCAGACCGCTTTTAGAAACCTTAACAATCTTATTATTAGAGAGTTAAGGTTTTTATTTTTTAATATATCCCCACATTATCCCCGCAATATTTTATTTAACTTTAAAGGGAAAAATGATTAAACATTATTCTTCAAGACGTGCAATGATAGATATTTTATCTATTAAGGAGCAGGTAACCAGGGCATTTAAAGATGAAACAAAATATAAATCATTTCTTGATTTTCTTTTTGCAAAGGATTATTTGAATGATGATGAGCTAGAGTTTCCCTCTATGAAATTAGTTTCTGAATCAATTAATCTTAATTATACACAATTAAGTAAATTGATTAAAGAACTTTATTATAGACTGTTTGATGATGAGGTCTTAAACTTTAAATTTGATTTTAAAGACGTAGAAATTGTATTTTACATTAGGTATTTTGAAAATTACGCACAATTTAGTTGTAAAAAATTAAGTTATATACCTAGAGTTGGAGAGCAAGTAAATTTAGATTTTGTAAATGCAAAAATAGGAACAAGTATGTTTTATGTAGATAGAGTTGAGCATTCTTTTAAATCTAATAAACAAGTTGTTTATATATCTTTAAAATCAGGATTATTTAATCAATATTTATTTTACAGAAAACATAAAGCTGTTGAATATGGAGAAATAGATTTCAATACATTTTATTCTGGAAATGAATTTGATATTAGAGAGGCTATAGGATTGAGAAGATATTAGAAAACCGCTACAAATTAATGCAACGGTTTTAAAAAATGTTTATTTGATTTAAAAATTAAGCCGCAATCCCATTACCTAAATAAACACTATTTGATACTTTACCATCCACTGCAACAAAAGCCATAAATAATTCCACTGTATCACCAGAATACGTATTAGGAATTAATACAATTTCTGAACTAGCTGTTCTTTCTGAACCTGCTAAAATATAAGTTGATTCTTTTTTGCTTGGATTGTAAACTAATAACATTGCTTTATCTGTTGCGTTTGCGTTACTTTCTGTTGAGTTATCATCCCAACTGAATGTAATCTGTCCAACTGTTGTTAAGTCTGTTGAAGGGTTTAAAGCTCCAGACAAACTCCCTTTACTTAATAAAGCAGCCGAATAATTAACGGAAAAATCAGGTGCTACACCTGTAATTGCATTGTTCAATACATTTGACATTGCAGCATTGAATGCTGTTTTTTTGATTGCAAAACTTTTATAACCAACATTAATAAAATCTTTGTTTGGTTTCAAAAATTCAATTGTTGCACTAAACTTATTTCTTTGGTTTACTTGACCTTCAGTTCTTGGATTTGCAACACTGGTCGGTTTGATTCTAATATAATCAATACCTTTCCAGCTACCTCCAATAATGTTACCTACTTTACCACTTAATCCTCCTAAGATTCCTTGACTTATTTTACCCATATTACTAAAAAATTAAAAATTACATACGAACTTGGTACGGACTTTCCTCGGCTCTTATAATATAACAATAAACATACAAAATTGTTAGGCTAGTTTCAGGTTGTTACACCTGTTTACTACCTTTTACACTATTTTACTTTTATCCTTAAAATAGTTACGGATAAAAGCAACTTTTAGTTGTTTTATTGATTCTAAATTCTGTTTTAGTAGTTCTTCTTTTTGTGTGATATAATTAATTGTTAAAATGTGTTTTTTCAATAATTTATCATCCATAGAATTTTTAAAATAAGCTGTTTTTAGCACCTTTAAACAGTCGTTTTTTGTTATAAATGGAATAACACTCCCTTTTAGATAATAGGCAAAATATTGCCCTATTTTTAGCGATAAACACAAATAAAAAAGTGTTTGTTTTGTTTCTTCTGTTGTAGTTGTAATTACAAAGCAATTTGGACAAGGTTTTTTCATTGGTTTTCCGCTATTTAAGCCTTTATTTAAGATAAAAAAGTGAGGTTTTTGGTAAATTCTACCGACTTGGTGGGTTTTAATTTCAAAATTTGACATAGCTACGCATTAAAATTTATGCTTCGCACATATTTTTAAAAGAAAAACAAAAAAAAGAAAGCGCGAATTATTGTGTTGCGTGGCTTAGGCTGTCAAGGTTTTTGAGAAAAATACTACCTGAATACAATACTTTAATAATACTAAAAATATTGTAGGTGGAGATTTTTTTCAAAACCCGTAGGGTTTAACCTTTATAGCCTTGTGTGGTTGGTGCAGATAGCAACCTTTTTTTGCTATCTTTTTTTTTATTTTTTGTACCTACTAATATTCTATGAAAGCAATAGAAAAAGATGTTTGTTTTATAATTTTAGGTAGCGTATTAATTAGTTGTATGATAATACAGCTATTAATTATAGCTACTTAATAAAGCTTAGGCAAATAGCTTATTTGTTTTTTGAGATAACAAAAAATGATTGTGCTATGCCCTATTGAACTAAATATTCCTTTATAGTTTGTTACTTAATGAAATGAGACAAACAAATACTTGAGGTAAGGCATTTTTGACTTAATGATGGTTTTGTGTAGCTTGAATGAAGTAAGAAATA
>VAPK010524738.1_pt1 | contig 10459 bp, 9 predicted proteins | sample 3395031 | NCBI WGS metagenome assembly VAPK01 (sample SAMN08290443, study PRJNA428436) | hydrothermal vent metagenome | isolation source: Deep-sea hydrothermal vent chimney 1 | place: Pacific Ocean: Juan De Fuca Ridge
ACAATCAACGCTTCGTCGCTCATAATCGGCAGATAAGCACCGCCGGCAACGCATGGACCCATTATAGCGGAAATTTGCGGAATTCCCATTGCGGAAATTTTTGCATTGTTTCTAAAAATTCTACCAAAGTGTTCTTTATCAGGGAATATTTCGGATTGCAGCGGTAAAAAAACCCCGGCACTGTCAACAAGATAAATTAAGGGCAGTCTGTTTTCCATTGCAATTTCCTGTGCCCGCAGATTCTTTTTCCCCGTTATCGGAAACCAAGCACCGGCTTTTACAGTGGCATCGTTAGCAACAATCATGAAATTTACATTGTTAATTTTCCCAATTCCCATTACTGTTCCGCCACTCGGAGCACCGCCGTATTCCTTGTACATATCGTGTCCGCAAAATGTATTGATTTCAAAAAAATCGGATTCTGCGTCAATCAATTCCGCTATTCTTTCGCGGGCGGTTAACTTGCCTTTGTCGTGCTGTCTTTTAATTGCTTTTTCACCACCGCCAATTTCCACTTTTGATCTTACGGCATTTAATTTTCTAACCGAATTTTTGTAAGAATCTTCTTGTGATAAAAATAATTCACTTTGCTTAATTTCTGTTCCAATCTTTTTCATAGTTTTGTATTCTTTTAAAATTAAATATTATTTAATATTAAGTTTATAATTTGAAATTATATTTTCCGCTATATCATAAGGAGATGTATTTCCCTTTACAACATCTAATACTGCATTATTCAATTCTTGTTTTCGGTTATCATCCCAAATTTCTTCGGTAATCATATTTCTAATTATTGCTTTAATTCTAATTCGCGAATTATTCCCTCGTTTGGAAGAAAATAATTTGTTTTCTTTTAAATAATTAAAGTGAGCAGTAATTTCGTTTCTCACTTCATTAATTCCAACTTGTTCGGAAGCAATAGTTTTTAATATTTTCGGCATCCACGAATTCTCATCGTGCGGACGAAACATCAGCATTGTTTGAAGTGCCATAAAAGCTTGTTCGGCACCGGGTCTGTCGCTTTTATTCAAAACAAAAAAATCTGCAATTTCCATTAATCCTGCTTTCATTGCTTGAATGGAGTCACCCGATTCAGGGACAAGTACAACGGCGGTAGTGTCTGCAGCTTGAGCAATATCCAATTCAGATTGACCAACACCGACTGTTTCAAGAATAATATAATCGTATCCGGCAGCGTCAAGAACATCGGCTGCATCGATAGTTTTTTTGCTCAAGCCACCGAGGCTGCCGCGTGTTGCCATACTGCGGATAAAAACTCCGTCATCTCTTCCAATATCATTCATTCTAATTCTGTCGCCGAGAACCGCTCCTCCGGTAAACGGGCTTGTCGGGTCAACCGCAATAATACCGACTGTTTTTCCTTCGGCTCTGAAAATTTTTGTAAGCTGATTTGTAAGAGTCGATTTGCCTGCTCCGGGGGGGCCGGTAATCCCTATTCTGTAGGCATTTCCTGTTTTGCTAAAAATTGATTTTAATAATTCAACTGACTTATAATTGCCTTCTTCAACATAGGAAATTGCTCTGGAAATGGCACGTTTATCTTTGTTAAAAAATCTTTCAATAAAAGTAGGGTCAATCATTTACTATTCTCATAAAGGTTAAATTTTTTAATGTACTCTTTTACTTCTTTTGGTACAAGTCCGGTTATTTGTTGTTTGTTTCTTATTCTTTTACGAATTTCAGTTGAAGAAATATCTATTGTCGGTGTCTGCACATAATTTGCTTCACCAAAATATTTGTGAATTTGTTTTACCTCTTTTTCAAACGAGCGTTTCATTACAACAAGCTTTGCAAGTTCCAATATTTTATCAGGTTCACGCCAAGTATCGAATGAAAACAAATTATCAAATCCAATTATCAGCTCAATTTCAGAATATGTTTTTTTGAATTCGAGCAATGTATCTAATGTAAAAGAAATATCGCCTTTGTCAATTTCATATGATGAATATTCAAAGTTTGGATAATCTTGCAAAGCGAGACGCAGCATTTCCAGCCTGTGAAAAGGTTCGGTTGATTTAATAGCTGTTTTATGAGGTGAAATATTACAAGGAATAAAAATAATTTTCTGCAGCTTTCTCTGTTCAAGAACATATTGCGCAGTAATCAAATGCCCAATATGAATAGGGTCGAAAGTTCCACCTATAATGCCGATTTTACTACTCATTATTATCCTTAAAATATAAAAATATAATTAATTGATATTCAGTTTTTTTTTAATCATAGAAATTTCTTCCGAATAAAAATTCTTGTTCTTTGCCGCAGCAGTTAATAATTGTCTTTTCCTAAAAGCTAATTTAACGGCAAGCGAAATATATTCTTTGTTTGAAGATTGTTCAATTCTTTTCTTTCTGCTATTTATAATTGTTATCAGTTCATTTTTTATTGTAAGAGGAATATTCTCATCTTTTAATTCGGTTTCAATAATTACCTTTTCCTTTTTTAATGATAGTTTAAAAACAACAAAAAAGGCTGCAATAAGCAACACTAAAAATAAATATCCAAATAAAGAAGTGAAAGAAAAACTAACGCTCGCATTCCATAAAAAATGAATTAACATTGCAATAATAAGTCCAATAACCGGTAAAAGATTTCTCACTTTATTATTAGAGAATTTTCTCATTGCAATAAAAGCTCCTAAGGTTGCTGTTGCAATTGAGTGCATTACTGCCGAAAATGCGGTTCGCAGAACAACAGTTGCAATCCAAGCTGAAATATTATCAGCGGCGCTTAAAAAATACAAAAAATTTTCCGTCATACCGAACCCAAGACCAATTGCACCGCCGTAAACAAGTCCGTCTGTAATATTATCAAATTCAAAGCTTTGTGCAGTTTTGAAAAGATAAACTCCTTTGGTTGTTTCCTCAACCAATGGGGCAACAAGAATTGTCATTAACAAAGATTGTAAACTTTTCTCTGCAAAAACCGTATTGATTGGAAATGAAAGAAATTCGCTGCCGATTATTGCAAAAAATATTGCGCCTGTTGCACCCCAAATAAAATGTTTTAATACAAGTTTTAACGGTTCTTTCTCAAACTTATCCTTGTTTCTCAAAAAAACGAGATACAAACTCATAGGAATAATTGAAGCCAAAGCCGAAAACCAGAATATCATTGGAATTATTTTATGTTATAAAAAATATTAAACAGGCTATTAATAATAGTAAATTTGAATTGAATATATTGAGTAAATTATTTTCCCATTATTAGAAAATTAAATGTTTAGTTTGATTAACAATAACTACAAATGTATTTTTCACTTTGATTTTAAATTATTCAAGTGTAAATGATAAAAGGAAGAGTTACAAAAATAGAGAGCAAGGATTATTATATTCTTTCGGATGCCGGAGAAATAGTCAGATGTTCTCTTCCGGGCAAGTTTAAAAATCAATTTAACAAGGGGAAAGGTAAGCAGTATAAACTTGATATTGTTGCAGTCGGTGATTTTGTTACCGTGAACTTAAATAAAGACGGAACCGGAAGTATTGCTAAAATTGAGGAACGGAAAAATCAATTGTCTAGAAAGGCTCTTAGGCTCAAAGGCGGCTCAGTAAGAGGAGAAAGATTAGAACAAGTTGTCGCTTCTAATATTGATAATATATTCATCGTTTCCAGTATTGTGGGACCGAAAATTAATAACAAAGTTATTGATAGAATTTTAGTTGCCGCAGAAAGTTCCAAAATTAATTGTAACATTATAATTAATAAAATTGATTTGGATAAAAGCAGTAAAACGGAATATTGGAAGAAATTTTATGAGGCTGTCGGGTATAAAGTTTTCTGCACAAGTGCACTGGAAAAAATCGGGATAAGCGAACTTCATACTTATTTAACGGGAAAAGTGAATCTGTTTTGGGGTGCTTCGGGCGTGGGAAAATCCTCTGTTCTAAATGTTCTTTTTCCGCATCTTTCGCTGAAAACCGGAAGAATCAGCGATTACAGTTCAAAAGGTCAGCATACAACCGTAACAAGCATTATGGAATTGGTAGGCGGCAAAACTTTTGTTGTTGATACTCCGGGAATAAGAGAGATTGATCCGTTTGGAATTCAGAAAATAGATTTGGCACACTATTTTTTGGACTTTGTGCCATACATTGACAATTGTAAATTTAATACGTGTACTCATTTTCACGAACCAGGTTGTGCAGTTATTGATGCTGTTGAGAATGATGAAATTAGTATCGAGAGATACGAAAGTTATATCAATCTACTTGATACAATTGAAGATGGAATGAATTTTTGAAAGGGTTATTTGGGGGGCATTTAAAATATTTGATCTTTAGATTTGCCCGAATATTGAAATATTGCTTAGTAATTTGCCCTGCGGTAAGCAGACTTTAATCAGCGATTCAGCGAGAAAAATAAGTAAAGAAAAAACAATGAATTAGCGAGACGGATAAAAATATTTTTCTGGTTATTTTAAATCAATAAACCGTTAAAACGGTTAAAATATTAATATTTTATTTGTTAACCAACGGCTTAAGCCGTTGGTTAGTAGCAGTTTGCTTAAAAAAAGTAACCGTTTTAACGGTTTTTATTAGCTTGTTGATGCAAATATTTTGACTCTGAATCACAGACTTTAATTTACCGAATTTTGCTTATTCATTTATTTGACTATTTTTAATTTTTAAAATTTTTTTAGTAGGAACATTTATTGAAAGATAAAATATAACGAGAATGAAAAAAATAATTATATATATAGTGTTATTCGTTGCCGTTTCGAGTATCTCGGCGCAGGAAGTTTCAAAAAGCGATTCAATTAAAATTGAACAAGCAAGGGTTGATTCAATTAAAAATACCCGGAGAGCTTCGGATTTGGTTGTTGATGCCGCAATTGATGAAATGTCAGGGAAATATGCAGAAGCAATTTTAAACTATCAGGAAGCGTTAAAATTAGATCCGCAGCCAGGTGTTCATTTTGCGATCAGTAAAGGTTATCTGCGTCTAAAAAAGATTGCTCCTGCACTTGAGCACGCACAAAAGGCAGTTGAAGGAGCTCCTGAAGATTCTGAGTATTTATCCTTGCTCGGTCGCCTTTATTTAATTAATCGTAACATAGATTCTGCTCGTTCAGTATATGAACGTGTTGTTAAAGTTGATTCTACTTCGAGTGAATCACTTTTTACTCTTGCTCAATTATATGAAGCGGGCAATCCGCAAAAAGCGTTGAATTTATACAACCGCATTCTTAAACTTGTTGGACCGGAGTGGAATGTGCTTGTTAAAATTGCGGGACTTAATGAAAAACTCGGCAAGGTTGACGAAACAATTTCCACTTTGGAAAAGCTTGTTAAGAAAAATCCTTCAAACTTGGATTTGCAAAAACTTCTTATTCAAACCTATTTAAAAAATAATAATTTTGATAAAGCAATTACCGGTGCTGCTTCGGCAATCACTTTATTTCCTAATGATGTTAATTTAATTGAAATGAGAGCGCAAGCTTTTATACGAAGTGAAAAATGGCAAGACGGAGCGGATGAGTATATTAAGTTAATTCATAATAAAAAAATTCCGTTTGATACAAAAATCAAAATTGCCGGTGGATTTGTGAATGAAGCTTTGGATGATTCAACACTTTTGAATATTGCAGCTCAAGTTTTAACTGCAATAGATCAAGATTCTACGGCATGGCAAGTTCATTCCATGCTCGGTGAAGTTTTCGGTAAAGAACAAAATGATTCGCTGTCAATTGTTCATTATAAAAAGGCTAGTGAATTAGCGGAGTGGAATTCCCAAGTGCTATCAAAATATGGTGTCGCTTTATTTCAGGCAGGGAAATACGAAGAGTGTATAACTGAAATGTCCAAGGCAATTAAAAAATTTCCTGATGACTATGTTATTAATTTCGTTTACGGACTTTCTCTTTCGCAACTGAAGAAAAATAAAGAAGCCGAGCCTTATCTTGAGAAAGCTGTGATATTAAATCCTAATGATGTGAATACTTTATCCGTTTACGGTTTTACGCTGAATCAGCTAAAAAAGGAAGACAAAGCTATTAAGTATATTGAAAAAGGATTATCTCTCGATCCGGAAAACACTCAGTTGCTGGGAATGGCGGGAATGATTTGCGATGGGAAAAAACAGTTTAAAAAGTGTGACTATTATTATGAAAAAGCACTATCTGTGGACTCTTCAAATGCTTTAATATTAAATAATTATGCGTATTCTATTTCGGAAAGAAATATATATTCTAATGCAAAAAAGAAGCTTCAATTGAAAAAAGCATTGAAAATGGTTAATGTTTCTCTTGCTCAAGAACCAGAAAATTCATCTTATCTTGATACAAAAGGATGGATTTATTATCAGCTTGGAAACATAGATAGTGCAAAAGTATATGTGTTATTGTCCTTGAAACAAGACGGAAAAAATGCTTCCGTACTTGATCATCTCGGAGATATTGAGTCTAAATTAGATAATAAAGCTGAAGCAATTAAATATTGGAAACAAGCCTTAGAACTTGACAAAGAGAATAAGGATATTAGTGCGAAAATTGAAAAGGGAACCATTTGAGAGTTAAATCATATGTATTGGTATTAACAGGTTTTGTAATATTGTCACAAATGTTTTTGGGCTGCGTTCCTGCAAAACCTGTTAAAGAAAAAACTGTTTTCACTTCAGCAAGATTAATTAAAAAAATTGAAGCTAACAGAAGAAAAGTTAAAACATTTTCAGCGTCGGGAGTTTTAAATGTTGAGAGCCCTGAATTTAGCGGTAAAGGAAATTTTGAAGTTCTTCTGAAAAAACCGGATTCAATTAGAGTTTCAATTTACGGTCCGTTTGGAATTGACTTGGCACAAATTCTCGTAACAAATTCCAAATATGTTTATTACGATGTTATGAAAAACAGAGTTTATAAAGGATTGAATAGAAAAGGAATCTTAAAATCAATATTCAAAATAGACCTTTCATTCGATGATTTAATAGATGCATTTGCCGGTGCCGTGAATTTAACCGATAAACTATTAACCGAACCGGATAAGTTTGAGCAGGATGATGAATATTATTTTTTTACTTACTTGGATAAAATATCAAAGTTGAAAAGCAGATATCAAATACGTGTTAAAGATCTCGCAATTGAGAATTATAAATTATTTGATAAAAATAATAAACTTGTATTTGAAGGGATGTACAAGGACTTTAAATTATTTCACAACGTGCCGATACCGTATAAATCTTTGATAAAAAACAAAAACAGAAATCAAACAATTTCACTTGATTACAGAAAAATACGAGTAAACAAAAATATTGAAGATATGACAATTCCATTGCCAAGTGATGCAAAAATTGTGAAATGGTAAACTGTAGAAAAAGCATATTATTTTTTTTAAGTTTTTCACTCATTACCGCATCAACGGTTTTACCCCAGTCAAACCGGAAAATTAAAAAGCAAAATTCCGAACTATCTAAGCTTGAGAGCGAAATATCTAATCTTGGGGAAAAATTAGCTGCTAAATCGGAAAAAGAAAGAAATTCCATTGAAGCTCTGGAAACATTGAACAACCAGACACTTCTATTAAATAAACTAATAAATAAAATAGTCAAAGAAGAAAAAATCAAAGAAAAATCGATAAAAAACATAAATATTAAAGTTAAGAGTATTTCCGGAAAGATTGAGGCACTTCAAGAAGAATATGCTTCATATATTATGTGGATTTACAAGCGTAGTCTAAAATCCGACTTATCCTATATCCTTGACGCTCAGTCCTTTAAGCAAGGTTTGCTTCGCTATAAATATTTACATTTAATTTCAGAGGGAAATAAAAATCTACTTGATGAATTAAAATCAAGAACCAAAGACTTGAATAAATTGAAAGTCAAATACAATAGTGAATTAAAAGCGAAACAAAATTTGGTGGAAACAAAAAATAAAGAAAAAATTATTCTTACTAACCAAAAAGCAGTGAAGGAAAAAGTAATTGATCAATTGAAAAATGATCAGGAAGCCATTGCAAAAGAAATTGAAGAAAAAAGATTATCAGAATTAGTGATTAAAAAAATTATTGCAAAGTTAACAGAAGATGAAAGGCGCCGACAAGAGTTATTGCGTACCAAGAGACTAAAAAACAAAACGGTTGCTGCAATTATAGATTACAGTTATGACAAGTATGAAAATTTTGGGGAATTAAAAGGTAAGCTAAATTGGCCAGTTACCACCGGAAAAATTGTTCGGAAATTTGGCGAGAACACGAATGCAAGAATAAATACGGTAACGCTGAATTATGGAATTGATATAAAAACGAAAAAATATATTCAAGTTAAAGCTATTTCGAGTGGACGCGTTTCTATAATTGATTGGATTCCAGGTTATGGGAGTGTTATTATTATTACGCATAAAGGCAATTACCGAACAGTTTACGGACATCTGACAGATATTACTGTTGATGAAGGTGATGAAATAACAGCCGGTGAAGTTATTGGCGAAGTAAACGAAAGCCTTGAAGGAAATATTCTGCATTTTGAGATTTGGAAAGAGCGAAATTATCAAAATCCTGTTAAGTGGTTAGTGAAAAAGTAAGAATCAAATTTTTATATAAATTCCCATTAAACTCAACTTCAAAAAGCTTAGTTCATTTATTTGAAATTTCATCTCTAAACTTTTTACACCTTTTACCGATAATTAAAAAAATGTAAATATTAACGGATTAATAAAAGCAGTTGCATGGATGCAATTACAAACACATTGAACAAACTCTATGTTCACAATACGCATACAATAACTCATCTTAGTAACGTAAAATCGTATAGTGAATTATCAGATCAAGAGAAAGCCGAACTACGTAAATTAAAGGAATTGGATGCACACGTTCGTCAGCACGAGCAAGCTCACAGAACTGCTGCAGGCGAACTTGTAATAGGGACTACACATTATGATTACAAAACAGGACCTGACGGACAAAGATATGCCGTATCCGGTGATGTAAAAATTGAAACTTCCAAAGCTTCAAGCGGACCGGCAGAAACAATTGTAAAAGCAATGAAAATCAGAATGGCAGCTCTGGCACCATCCGATCCGTCCTCGCAAGATAGAAATGTTGCTGCTCAAGCTATGCAGATGGAACAGGAAGCTCAGCTTCAACTGGCGAAACAAAAAACGGAAAATAGCGAATTTTTAAATGGAACTGTTTCCTACAATAAATCCGGCAAAAAAATTGGGCTGCCGAATGAATCGATTTTTAATATTATTGTTTAAAACTGTTTTTAAAAACTTTAATTTCAACTGTTTGTAATTTATAAATCAAAATATTTTGAATCCCTTCGCGAACTTTGCGTGCTCAGCGTGAAATTATTTTTCTGTCGCTCAAAGTTCGATAAAACAAAAATGGCTTTGATATTCTTTACTAAAATGTTCAATAGATTATTCCGGAACATGAACCAAAAAATACTCCTTTGCACTTTCGCCAATTTCAACGGCTTGTTCCATTGTCATGTGAAGTTCTGTTTCTTCCTTAAATTCTGCACCGGCTTCGAGTATTGCCAAATCCGCATTTTCCGACATTTCGGCAAGCGATTTGCAGTAAGCAGTATCGCCTCCGTAAGTAATAGCTTTTTTATTGTATATAAACTTGAAACCAAGTGAAGGAACTGCAAAAGTTTCGCCCTTTTTGCTTCCGGGCTCTTTATGGTTAACAAAAAAGGGAGTGATTTTTACAGACTTTCTCCTAAACGGTTTCGATGAAGAAATTCTTACCAAATTAATTTTGTAAGTTAATTCATTTCCGTAAACTTGATTGAATGCGGTGTAAATACTTTCCATTTCAACACAGCCCTTGGGGAAATAAATATTAAGTACGGTCTTTTTTTTCATCACGGAAAGATAAGTTAGCAAAGACCAAACGCCGCCGATGTGGTCGTGATGCCCGTGCGAAATAAAGATATCGGTGATTTTTAAAATATCTTCCGGATTTAAAGTTTTGTTTAAATCCCGCAAAATGCCGTCGCCGGGATCAATGATAAAGTTTGAACTTTCCGTTGAGAGCAAAATACCAGTAGCAATGTTTGGAATCGAACAAAAAATTTCGATAAAAAAATCATCCTTCTGCCAAACCAAAGGATATTTCGGTGTATATTTTTTTGGTGCCAATGTTTTATCCTTACTTAAATAATTTAATTATTAAATGAAAATTTGTGCAACAATTCCGCCAATCAAAAATGAAACAACCCACGTTCCCGCCCAAACAATAAAGCCTTCTTTAAAGCCGCGTTCTTTAAGCATAACAACCACCGAAGCAATACACGGAACAAAAAGCGTAATTGTTATTAATGCAACCGTTGTCTGCATTGGAGATAACGAGAGATTAAACAAACCGGCAGCACCAAAATCACGGCGCACAATTCCCATAATAAAAGCGTTTGCAGCTTCCTTAGGTAACAGCAGCCACTTTGTGGTTATTGGTTCCAATAGATTTTCCCACATCACAAGCAGTCCGGTAATTTTTAATAA
>VAPK010566245.1_pt1 | contig 10458 bp, 10 predicted proteins | sample 3395031 | NCBI WGS metagenome assembly VAPK01 (sample SAMN08290443, study PRJNA428436) | hydrothermal vent metagenome | isolation source: Deep-sea hydrothermal vent chimney 1 | place: Pacific Ocean: Juan De Fuca Ridge
TCTTTACCCGCGCGAAACCATAAGAAAATATAAGGTATCCGCAAGGTAATATAGCCAACGGCCATGAGGCGAATATCAAGCGAATCAAAAAAAGCAGGCAAACTTCCTGCAATTAAAATAACCCCAAACATCATCACCATAATAGATAAGCGATAGCTTGTGTCATCGTTGTCAAAACCAGATGCAAACCAAGTCAGGTGCATCCAAGGCCACCACAACGCAAAGAAAGCGAGTAGGAATTTTACAATACCATCGGCATAATGAGCTTCTGCAATGGAATGATGCAAACCAACAGCGGCTAATGCAATAGCGATAACAAATACCAAGTCAAAGAGTAATTCAAGTTCTGTTGCCGCTCGATGACTATCATCACGATTACGCGCTAACATGGGTCTAATAATTTTATTCATTTATTCCTTAATATTTTATTTCCTTACTTCTTCATTGTAGCCATATTTTTATTTTTTACTTAAATCTTTATAAGCCGCAGGGATATTCAAACTAGGATGCACCCAGCCAAATAGTGCATAACCGCCAAACTCTGGCATTGTCACTTTTTTGACGGTTTGTTCCAGTGTTAGACCATCATCAATAGCTGCTTGAACTTGTTTTTTAACGGTAGCAAGATAATCAATATGCCATTTAATGTCTTCTCTACCCATCACTGAGCCATGCCCTGGTACTACACGCGCATCCTTAGGTAAAAAGTCATAAACTTTTGTTAGTGTGGCCAGTGTTTCAACTAAGTGACCATCCAACAACCATGTTAGTGCTGGTTTTGGTGCAACGATAGCGTTTCCTGCCCATAGCACTTTTGATTCTGGTTCCCAGATGAATAAGTCACCACCCGTTTGAGCAAATCCAAAATCAATGATCTCAATAAATTTCCCACCTAAGTCTATTTTTATTTTTCCATTTGTTTCAACAAGGATGTCACCCGTATGCGGGATGATTTCCTCAATTCCCCGACCTTTACCAAAGTTTTGCATCATAAATTCGGTATCTGCTTTAAAGTTCTTACTCACATACTTTTGAGTATTTTAAACTATATGGAAGCTTTTACCGCTACCGTAAAGACAGGTAGCTTCACGGCTGCTGCCGAGCAGCTAGGGCTTTCAAAATCGTATATCAGCAAGCAAGTGTCTCAACTAGAGAGTGATCTAGGCACGCGTTTATTGTATCGAACCACACGCAAACTAAGCTTGTCTCATGATGGTGAACAGTTTTACCAACATTGTAAGTTGATTATGGAAGAAGCAGATAAGGCAAAAGCCGAAGTAATGGATAGTCATGACTGCCCTACAGGAATCATTAAACTTACAATTCCGCAGAGTTTTGTATTGTCAGAGGCGGGAACAATACTGGTCAAGTTTCAGAATGAATACCCCGATATTCAGTTACACATTAACACCAGTGGAAACAACGTTGACTTAGTAGAAGAGAGTATTGATTTAGCATTGAGAATTGGTGAATTAGAAGATTCAACCATGATGTGTCGCAAGCTGACACATTGTAAATTTCAAGTTGTCGCATCTAAAGCTTACATAGAACAACATGGCACACCAAGTCAACCTAAAGAGCTTACGCAACACAATTGTTTAATTTACAGCGCTTCACAACTCAATCGACAATGGCCCTTTCGTTTACCCAGTGGTGAAACAATCACTGTTAATGTACAAGGTAACTTAAGCTGTAATGATGGTCAGTATATTCTCAATGCCGCGCTTAAAGGCATGGGAGTCTGCTTTGGCCCTAGCATTATGTTCAAACACCACATTGATAAAAACGAACTTTGTTTATTGCTTGAAGATTACTACCTTCCTGCCGTTTCTATTTCTGCCATCTACCCACTCAATCGAAATTTAACGCGAAGAGTTAGGTTATTGATCGATTTTCTTGCTGAAGAATTGTCAACATAAACTAATAGGCAAATATACCCTCATCCAGATTTTATAATTTCTTTTTTCGATCATAGGTAAAACGACTTTCTTCAATATATTTAATATTATCTTGTTGCCAAAGATTAATCGCTTTGTAGAGCAAACCAATAGATTCCCCAATACTCGTCATGGAATATTCTACGCGCATAGGCATTTCTGGATAAGATTTCCTTAAAACAATCCCATCTCGCTCAAGCTCCCTGAGTTGCTGGGTTAGCATCTTCTGAGAAATCTCTGGCAGGGATCTTCTTAGTTCATTAAATCTGATAGGTTCATTCAGAACGATCACGTAAAGGATTCTGTTCTTCCATTTCCCCCCAATGATTTGTAGCGCGTCACGAACACCGCAAGAATCAATATCACATATTTCCTTATCCATAAATTTATTCTAGTAGGCACTTAAAGGTACCTAGTTTACATTATATACCATTAAATCTATAGTGAACTTTCGACAAAGAAAGACTCTTTAAAAAGGATTTATATCATGGCAAAAATCGTACAGTTTACCGAGTTTGGTGGTCCCGAAGTATTACAAATCATTGAAAAAGATTTGGGGAAGCCTAACGCTAACGAAGTTAAATTAGCCATCAAAGCAATTGGACTTAATCGCGCTGAAACACTGATGAGAGAAGATCAGTATATCTTCTCTCCAGAGCTACCTTCTCGCTTAGGTTATGACGCTTCAGCAGAAATTATTGAGGTAGGTTCTAATGTCAGTAACTTTTCGGTGGGTGATAAAGTCATTACCATTCCTGCTTTCTCACAAGCTAAAAATGGTGTTTATGGCGAACAAGCGATAGTGCCAGAAAACGCTTGCTGGCCTTGGCCAGAAGGCTTATCAGCTGAAGAAGCCGCTTGTGTTGGAACAAACTATACAACGGTATATTTTGGACTAAAAAATGTCGGCAGATTAAATTCAGGTGATACGGTTTTATTAACCGCCGCTACAGGTGGTGTCGGGTTTGCCGCCATTGAAATTGCTAAAGAGATGAATACAACCGTTATCGCTACCACCCGTAAGCAAAATAAAGTTCAGGCACTTTTAGATGCCGGAGCTGATCATGTAGTTGTTACCAGCGAAGAAGACCTCGTCTCAAGAGTGCAAGAGATTACAGGTGGAACTGGCGTGCAGGTAGTATTTGATGCGATTGCAGGAAAAACGATTACGCAATCACTGGAATGCCTTGGACAAGGTGGCAGATGTGTAATTTATGGCATGGTAGATCCATCGACTCTGCAAATTGATATTTTACCTTTTATGTCTAAAGGTTTATCACTGCTTAGTCATGCCGTTGTTTATTTTACGGGTTATCCTGATTTTGGCTTGCCACAAAATGTAGAAGCTATGGATGAGGCAAAGGATTTTTTGCTTCCAAGACTTGCAGATGGAAGATTAAAACCTAAAATAAGTGAAGTATTCAAACTAGAAGAAGTAGCTGATGCCCATCGCTCTCTTGAGTCCAATAAGCAGGTTGGTAAAATTATTTTGACCGTTGGTTAAGCCGACTGATCACCTATAATATTCCAGCTAAACTACCTAACAAATGGGATAGATCATCAGGGAGTTGGCGTCTTAATCTTGTAAAAAGCTGTAAACAAAAATTTCAACTAGCTAGGAGACTAATCAAATGGTCGATCTATTTACTCCACTCACTCTTGGTCGTTTGTCGTTAAAAAATCGTATTATTATGGCTCCAATGACTCGAGTAGAGCTGATACTGATGGCAGTCCTAATTCCCTCATGGCAGAATATTATAAGCAAAGGGTGGCAGCAGATTTGATAATTACAGAAGGAGTATATCCATCTGAGGATGGGAGGGATATTGTCGAACACTTGGAATTATTGAAAAACATCCTAGAAAATTGCAATAAGCTGCAAATATAAAGTTTACAAATAGTTTATAAAATGTATATGTTCCTGTGATAAACCATTGTCATTCTTCAGTTAATATTTTCTTCTCCTGATTAAGATGATTAATAGTATTTTAAATGTACGATTTTGTCACAATCAGGCGTTAGATAAACTTAAACTAAAGGATATAAAAATGAATCAAGTAAAAAAATTATCAGGTGTAGCAATGGCATCTGCAGCAGCCGCTTTACTTTTAGCAGGGGTTAGCACTACCGTAGTTAGTGCAGATACTATGCCAGCAGAAGTTAAATGTTCAGGTATAAACTCATGTAAAGGTACTGGAGCTTGTGCTACAGCAACACACAGTTGCGCAGGACAAAATAGTTGTAAAGGTCATGGTTGGGTAAAAGCAACTGCAGAAGAGTGTAAGACAAAGGGCGGTGAAGTCGTCGCTATGGAAAAGTAATTATAAGAAACCTCAGTTATAACGAGTTACAATCTTGTAAAAACACGGGGGGTGCCATATAACTAATGTTAACCATTATTTATATAGCACCCCTTTTTTTAACAATTTATATCAAAACACCACTTGTTTTAACCCCCTCCTCCCCCATTATGTTTCCTTTAAAGCAAATTCGGAAATGCTATGCCCATTTATGAGTTTCAATGCCAATCATGTGGTAATCAAGTTGAAGTATTACAAAAAATCAGTGATGACCCATTAACAGATTGTGAAGCCTGTGGTAAGTCCGAGATGAAAAAAATGGTTTCTGCTGCGGCTTTTCGTTTGAGCGGTTCTGGCTGGTATGAGACTGATTTTAAATCAGGGAATAAAAAAAATCTCACAGAGGCAGCGTCAAAAAAAAGTAAAAAAACAGATAAAAAAGATAACAAAAGTGATATAAAGAAATCTTCTAACGATACGAAAACAACATCTTCTTCAAATAAGACATAAAAATGCTTGGAAAATTAAGAAAATACATTATCACCGGTCTGCTGATCTGGGTGCCTTTGGGTATCACAATTTTTGTGATAAAAATATTGGTTAATTTGATGGATCAAACCATCTTGTTATTACCACCTGCTTGGCGACCTGAAGCCGTATTTGGCTTTAATATTCCAGGCCTTGGTATCGTTCTTAGTGCCATGATTATTTTTGTTACTGGCTTTATACTGACGAATATTGCAGGAAAACGCCTGATTAGATTTTGGGAAAGTATTCTCGATAGAATTCCCTTAGTGCGTAGTATTTACTCCTCCGTTAAACAAGTCATGCAAACCATTTTATCCTCTGACAGTAATACTTTTAATGAAGTGTTATTGATCGAATATCCACGCAAAGGAATCTGGACTTTATGTTTTAAAACCAGTGATAGTCCTGAAGTTATAGATGATGCAACAGGAAAAAAGATGGTAACTGTTTTTGTGCCTACCACACCAAACCCTACATCTGGTTTTATTCTATTTGTGCCTATTGAGGAGACAAAGAAGATGGATATCGATGTCGAAGATGGTCTTAAGTTAGTAATGTCTCTTGGCGTTGTTACACCTGATAGCCACAAAAAAGAAGGCCTAGAACAAGACTCTGAAGAACATTCTAAGAAATAAATTAGTCTTTTAGCCTTCCAAATAGGAATATAGTTGTTTAGAAGTTCCTAATAGGCTTATACTCCGCGCCTGCCTAACTACCTAAGCTACTACTATGTCTAAGACCTCTGACGATACATCTAATGAAACTTCAATCCGCTTTACTGACTTAAACCTTGATAAAGCTATTCTTCAATCTGTTGAAGAAGCAGGTTATGAGGCACCTTCTGCCATTCAAGCTGAAAGCATTCCACATTTACTTGAAGGGCGAGACCTTATTGGACAGGCGCAAACAGGCACAGGTAAAACAGCTGCCTTTGCCTTACCGTTGTTAAGTAATTTAGATTTATCATCAAAGGATACTCAAATTCTTGTTCTGGCTCCAACGCGAGAGTTAGCTATTCAAGTAGCTGAAGCAATGCAGGCCTATGCTCGTCATTTAAAAGGCTTTCATGTTATGCCTATTTATGGCGGTCAAAGCATTAGCATCCAGTTAAAACAATTACGTCGTGGTGCGCATGTAGTGGTTGGTACCCCTGGGCGTGTGATGGATCATTTACGCCGAAAAACACTCAAGCTTGGAAATCTAAAATCGATGGTTTTAGATGAAGCCGATGAAATGTTGCGAATGGGTTTTATTGATGATGTTGAAACCATTCTTAAAGACACACCAGATTCACGCCAAACAGTATTGTTTTCGGCAACCATGCCCTCTGCGATCAAACGCATTACTAAAAAATATCTGAAAGACCCTGTTGATATTAAAGTAAAAACTAAAACTAGCACCGTATCGACCATCACCCAATATTACTGGAGTGGTAAAACAAGCTATAAACTAGATGCACTTACGAGATTATTAGAAGCTGAAGAATTTGGTGGCATTATCATCTTCGTTCGTACCAAGAACATGACAACCGAGCTTTCTGAAAAGTTATCAGCTCGTGGTTATGCCGCAGTACCACTAAATGGTGATATTCAACAATCGATGCGTGAGAAAATCATCAACCGCCTAAGAAAAGGTAGTCTCGATATTATTGTTGCTACTGATGTTGTTGCCAGAGGGCTTGATGTTGAGCGCATCACTCACGTCATCAACTATGATATGCCTGCAGATAACGAGTCTTATGTTCACCGTATCGGGCGTACTGGGCGTGCTGGCCGTAAAGGTACTGCAATACTGTTTGTACCACCTAATGGCAAAAGGCAGCTCAAAGGCATAGAACGAGCAACCGGACAAACTATCGAACCATTAAAGCTACCTTCACCACAAGATATTAGTGAAGCGCGGATTAATCGTTTCAAAGAAATGGTGATAGAAACAGCCGCTTCACAAAAATTAGATTTTTACCAAGAAGTGATTACTAATTTAGAGAAAGACAGTGAACTAAGCCTTGAGCAAATCACGGCAACTCTAGCATTTTTAGTACAGCGTGAACGTCCTCTTTTAGTTACACCGAATAAAATACCAGAGAGTATTTTACAAGACGGTGGTAATAATTCAGGTCGAAATAATCAACGCGGCAACCGGGGCAATCAAGATAGAGGTAGAGACAGAAGAGGCAATCAAGACAAAGGATCAAGAAGTCAAAACAGAAGGAAAAAAGGGGAAACACAGCCTGGCATGGTGACTTACCGCTTAGATGTTGGTGAAACACATGGTACTGAGCCAAGACATATTGTCGGAGCCATCGCTAATGAAGCAGGTGTTGAAAGCCAATATATTCAAAATATTGATATCGCTTCTGACCATACAACTGTTGATTTACCAGAAGGCATGCCCAAAGAAATTGAAAAGCACTTAAGAAAAGTACGTGTGATGGGACAACAGCTGCAACTCAGAAAACTTACAGGAAAAAACGACACTGAAGGAAAGAAACAACATAAGAAAAATAAGTAAATAGAAAAAGAAAATAGAATTTTTGCATGAAGTATGAAAAAATTTAAGTTGTTCTTCCTCACTACTTCTCAAGCAAAGAGCTCAAGTATAATTTATTATGGAGCGTCTTACCCGTAGAGCAAAACTAAAAAACATCCAAATTAACACTTTTTTGCTAAGAATATTTACTCATTCTTTTGCACTCAAAATCCTCCTAAATCTATAAAGAAATAAGAATAGATGCTTAGAAACGCTCACTTAAGGAGTCTAAATTAAATTAATTAACCGCGTATCGCTAATTCTTTTCATTAATTCGCGTTATCTAGTAATCTGATCAAATAAGTTAAGAGCTAAGCGTATTGTGTCTACTAAAAAGATGCACGATAAAACAAGATACTAAAATAAATTTACTAATAATAATAAGTCCATAACATGTCTAGAAATAGAACCTTTATTCGATTTTGCAAGAAATGTAATGGTTTACTCCTGCCTGTTAGTTTTACCTTAATCATATTACTAATGATATTCACATCACTGCTTGTTACATCAAAAATTAAGAGTGGCACTGATTCAATGGCCCGCACCATTAAAAAACAAAACGAAAACAATTCTCTACTAGGGGCAATGTCTCAATCTGCATTTAGCCGATCTATTTTATTGGTAGAAATGCTCAGATCTGATGATCCGTTTAAAAATGATGAGTTGTTTAGCGAACTAAATTCACAGGGTACAACATTTGCTAAAGCTAGAACAATCTTAAAAAATAAAAGTACTGACAAGCATCTACACGAGTTACTTGATAAACAAGGACAGCTTGCACAAATTAATGCTCCTTTACAAAATAGAATCTATGAGCATATATTTAACGATGATATAGAACAGGCAAGTACGCTGTTTGCAAACTCAGCACTTCCTACCATGAAAAACCACCTTAATAGTATTAATCAATTGATTAAGCATCAATTCCTACATACAACAAAATCTGTAAATAAAGCTGAAAATGTAATTACTAGTACACTATCCTCAATTCAAAAGTTGAATATTATAAGTATATTAATCAGTATTTTTCTTGCGTTTTTTGTATTAAAGAAAAAGAAAGAAGGTGAAAAGAAGTTAACATTTTTAGCAACTACCGATACCTTAACCAAGCTACCAAATCGAGTCGATCTTATTAATACCGTTGATGAATATATTCTCTCAAAACCTCAACATCCTTTTGCTATGGTATTTTTTGATATCGACTACTTTAAAAATATTAATGATACCTATGGTCATGGGATTGGTGATGAAATTTTAAAGAAATTTTCAACAACAATACAATCGATGATCAAGCCAGAAGATGTACTATCACGATTTGGTGGAGATGAGTTTGTTCTATTCTTACGAAGTATTCAATCTGAGAGTCAAGCAGATGACTTTATTAGTGAACTTTCAGCCAGTTTAGACACATCTTTTATGATCAATGATAGCGAAGTGTTTATCACTTCCTCCATTGGCGTAAGCATGTATGAACTAAATTGTAATAATACACCGTCCTTACTAAAAAATGCTGATTTAGCTATGTATTCTGCTAAAGAGTCTGGTAGGAATGGCTATTCAATCTTCTCCAAAGAAAGTCACAAAAAGCTTGAAAAAGAGAAAACTATTTGCCATACATTACATACTATTCTTAATAAAGGAAATAGAGATGATGAGCTTTATGTAATGTATCAACCTTTATTAAAACTCAACGGGGACGATAGTCAATTTACTGAATGTGAAGCATTAATTCGATGGACTAATAGAGATGGAATCACAACTCTACCCGAGGAATTTATACCATTAGCAGAAAAAAGTAACCTAATTGAAAAAATCAGCTTCTATGTCATTGATGAAGTATGTAAACAACAAAGTGAATGGCAACGAAAAGGTATAAAAGATGTTCGTATCAATATTAACCTATCAGGAAATAAAATTATTTTTGAAAAGCTGCTCGGTCACTTCAAAAAGAATATAGAAACACGTAACCTATATCCTTCTCTATTTGGTATAGAATTAACTGAAAGGACGTTAAATAATATCTCTGACGAAACCATAAAAGAACTCGATGTTATGCGTCGACTTGGAATGAAAATTTCTATCGATGATTTTGGAACGGATTACTCTGCTTTAAGCAATCTTAAGAAGTTGCCCATCACCACCTTAAAAATTGATAAAGAGTTTATCTCTGGTCTAGCTGAAAATAGAGATGATCAAGCCCTCGTGAAAACAATCATACAAATGGGGCACTCCTTACAGCTTGAAGTGGTAGCAGAAGGTGTAGAAACCTATGATCAACTATCCTTCCTTAAGGACCATAGTTGTAATACAGCTCAGGGTTATTATTTCCATCATCCACTACAAAGCAAACATATCTCACACTTAAAGCTTGTCGCATAGAAAATCTTCTACTACCTACAAACAGCAGGTAAATTCTTTTTACCGATAGAGCTCTGACATTTCCAAGTAATTTCACCCTCTATCGGCTTGAGTAACTTGAGCCCACTTGAAAGACCTTTATTCTTGAATTTCACATCAATATTACCGTTCTCATCAATACTAATCTGGTACTTATCATGACCCCAGCTAGACTGATCAATACTTTCAGCTTCTTGTTGAGTTGGAAATTCCCCATTTTCAATCTTATATAATTCCAATAATGATACAACATTTTTGGCTGTTGCCAATCCACCAGCAACCTCTGCCCTTAAGATATAATCACTATAAGCAGGCATTGCTATAGATGCTAAAATACCCGCAATAGCAATGCCAGCATAGCCATTTCCTGCCATTAGTATCTCAGCAGGGTTACTCTCAAAAGACAGTTCAAAAGCGAGTTGTGTTTGATTTGATGTAAGTTTAAAACCATAAGCACCCTCTTTAGGCAAACCAATCTCACGAGATGAGGGTAAAGAAAAAAGGTCAATTGGGCGATCAACTACTTCACCTAAGTAATTGAGAATTGACAGTTTTAACTGATACATAAACGCAGGGACACCTTTATTACGCATTGATGCCATCAGTAATGCGCCTTCAGGGTTCATCCTTTGTTTCTTTGTAAACCACTCGTTAACAGACATTCGTTGTGTTGCATAATGACGATCCATTAGTATCTGAGGCAAACTGGCTGTGATTAAATAATCTCCTTCTTGTTGCCAGAAAAGATGACCTGAAACACCCATAAA
>VAPK010450366.1_pt1 | contig 10457 bp, 10 predicted proteins | sample 3395031 | NCBI WGS metagenome assembly VAPK01 (sample SAMN08290443, study PRJNA428436) | hydrothermal vent metagenome | isolation source: Deep-sea hydrothermal vent chimney 1 | place: Pacific Ocean: Juan De Fuca Ridge
CCTGTACGGCTTCAGCCGTACAAATTCTCACTCGTAGCTATACAAAAATAAATTCTGTTCTACACTGAATAAAAATAGCGATATGTAAGGTGCAGGTTGATAACCGGGCCATTATTTGTACAAATTTAGCGATACAAAATATAAACTTACAAAATAAGGAAGAGGGTAAATGTCAATCTTCTCACTAGAGAATTGTCCTATTCAGTGTAAAAAAGTAAGAATATTAAAATATAAGCATCTTGATATATATCAAGGTTGCGTTAGTAAATTATCTAGATATTAAAGCTGTTCCTGATTCAAACACGAGTTTGGTAATGGCGAAAAAAAATATCAGTCGAAAACAATTTCTGCGTGGTGACTATCGCGGTAGACGCACAGTAATGCGTCCCCCCTGGGCTCTGACTGAAGATGATTTCGTTGATCAATGCACACGTTGTGGTGACTGCCTTAAAGCCTGTCCGGAAAAAATTATCACTGTAGGCCAGGGTGGTTTTCCACAAGTTGATTTTTCAAAAGGCGAGTGCAGCTTCTGTCAGGAATGTCATAAAGTATGTACCGCATCGGCTTTCCTGCCATTACAACAACGCCCATGGTCTTATCAAATCGAATTTAATGAACGCTGCTTAAGTAAAAATGGTGTGATCTGCGTGACCTGCGCAGAACAATGTGAGACAGAAGCTATTCACTTTGTACATCGCGTTGGCAGTGTTCCTCAGCCACAGGTCAGTGCATCTTTATGCACGGCATGTGGTGCCTGTTATCGGCCCTGTCCGGTAGGCGCAATTCAATTTAAAAAAACTCAAACACTTTCTAACAAACAACCCAGTCAGCGATTGGAGGCTTATCCATGAATATCAGTGGTGTACTGGTGCATGCTCGACCCGAACGGGCGGCAGGTATCGAACAGAAGCTAGTTAACATTCCCGGTGTCGAAGTGCATGCCATCAGTCCAGAAGGACGCATGGTATTAACTATCGAGGCCGAACATGCTGGACATATGGCCGATACCCTGGTGGCCTGCCAGAACGTTGCGGGTGTGCTGTCCGCGGCAATGATTTACCACCACGATGAAGAATTGGATGAAGATGAAATGATTTCAATAGATATCGATCAATCAGGTCTGGAGCATAAAGCCGGTGATGATTGGAACGTACAGGAGGCGTCAAAATGAAATTGAGCAGAAGAAGTTTTATTAAGAATAATGCCATTGCAGCAACCGCCGTGGCCGCAGGTGTTAGCTTACCTGGTACATCCGCAATCGCAAAACATGTCGATAATAAAATCCGCTGGGATAAAGCCCCCTGCCGTTTTTGTGGTACTGGTTGCAGTGTGCTGGTGGGCACCAAAGATGGTCGCGTAGTGGCAACCCAGGGTGATCCCGATGCCCCCGTCAATCGTGGCTTAAATTGTATCAAGGGCTACTTTCTATCCAAAATCATGTACGGCAAGGATCGTCTTACCAAACCGCTATTACGAATGAATAATGGCAAGTACGACAAGGAAGGTGAGTTCACCGAAATTTCCTGGGATCAGGCTTTTGATATCATGGCGGAAAAATGGAAAGCCGCACTGAAGAAAAAAGGCCCGACTTCTGTCGGTATGTTTGGTTCAGGCCAATGGACTATATGGGAAGGCTATGCCGCCTCTAAATTATTCAAAGCCGGCTTTCGTTCAAACAATCTTGATCCCAATGCACGTCATTGTATGGCCTCGGCTGTTGGTGGGTTTATGCGTGCCTTTGGCGCGGATGAACCCATGGGCTGTTATGACGATCTGGAACATGCCGATGCCTTTGTGCTCTGGGGGGCGAATATGGCCGAGATGCATCCGATCCTCTGGTCACGTCTGTCGGATACCCGCCTGACCAAGGAAGGCTGTGAAGTACATGTGCTATCGACATTCAAACATCGTTGTTTCGATCTGGCCGACAACGGTATGGTCTTTGTGCCGCAGACTGATTTGGCGATTCTTAATTACATTGCTAATTATATTATTCAGAATAAAGCCTATAACAAGAAATTCATTGGCAAGCATGTCAATTTCAAAAAGACAGTCACTGACATTGGTTATGGCCTGCGTCCTGAACATCCGCTGGAGAAAAAGAAAACCGGCAAGGGTGGCAAGCTGAGTAAATTGAGTTTTGAAGAATATGCAAAATCAGTCGAAGAATACACCCTGGAATATGCCTCTGAATTAAGTGGTGTGCCCGAAGAAAATCTTTTACGCATGGCAAAATTGTATGCTGATCCAGATAAAAAGATCACCTCGTTTTGGACCATGGGTTTTAACCAGCACACGCGTGGGGTATGGGCAAACGGCTTAATTTATAATATCCATTTACTCATGGGGAAAATTTCTGAACCCGGTAACAGCCCCTTCTCTTTGACCGGACAACCTTCCGCCTGTGGTACTGCGCGTGAAGTGGGTACCTTTTCTCATCGTCTTCCGGCGGATCTGGTAGTAAAGAAAAAATCCCACCGCGATTTCACCGAGAAAACCTGGAAACTGCCGGAAGGCACGATACCTGCCAAGCCCGGTTACCATGCAGTATTGCAAAATCGCATGTTGAAAGATGGCAAGCTCAATGCTTACTGGGTGATGTGTAATAACAATGTGCAGGCCGCCGCTAACTTTAATGAAGAAACCTGGCCGGGTTATCGTAATCCTGAAAACTTTATTGTGGTATCCGATCCCTATCCGACAGTGACCGCCCAGGCCGCCGATCTGATTTTGCCTACCGCCATGTGGACGGAGAAAGAAGGGGCCTATGGTAATGCGGAACGCCGTACTCAGTTTTGGCGTCAACAGGTAAAGGCTCCGGGGGAATCCAAATCGGATCTCTGGCAGCTGGTTGAGTTCTCCAAGCGTTTCAAAGTGGAAGAAGTTTGGCCGGCTGAGCTGATTGCCAAGAAGCCTGAATTAAAAGGTAAGACACTTTATGAGGTGCTTTATCGCAATGGCAATGTTGATAAATATCCTGCACAAAAAGTTACGGATGATAAAGGCAATGTTTATGCCAATGATGAAATGGATGACTTTGGGTTTTATTTACAAAAAGGTCTGTTCGAAGAATATCGTATCTTTGGTACCAAAGGACCGAAGACAGGACATGATTTAGGTGAGTTCGATGCTTATCATAAGACACGAGGTATGCGCTGGCCGGTGGTTGATGGCAAGGAAACGCTCTGGCGTTATCGTGAAGGTTATGATCCCTTTGTTAAAAAAGGCGAGGATGTAAAATTTTATGGTAAGCCCGATGGCAAGGCTAATATTATTTTTGCACCTTATGAACCGGCAGCAGAAAGTCCGGATAAGGAATATGATCTGTGGTTGTCCACAGGACGCGTGCTGGAGCACTGGCATTCCGGTTCTATGACCCGGCGTGTACCCGAGCTTTATCGTGCTTTCCCGGATGCGGTAGTGTTCATGCATCCTGATGATGCGAAGTCGCGTGGCCTGCGTCGTGGTATGTCTTGTGCACTCAGTAGTCGACGGGGTGAAATTAAATTGCGGGTGGAAACGCGAGGTCGCAATCGGCCACCTAAGGGACTGGTCTTTGTTCCCTGGTTTGATGCCGGACGTTTAATTAACAAGGTCACACTGGATGCCACCGATCCTCTTTCGAAGGAAACGGACTACAAGAAATGTGCCGTTAAGATCGTCAAGGTTTAAAGCGGGCACAGCGGATTTTAAAGTGAATAGGCAACGCACAAATCATAGCCGACGGCAGTTTCTGGCGAGTAGCGCGCGGGCTGCCAGTGGCGCGGGCTTACTGGCCATGGGGCTGGGGTTGTATTCTCATTCCGCTCAGTCATTGCCGGCACTGGCGGTGCGCCCGCCGGGGGTGGGGGGCGAAAAGGAATTTCTTTCCGCCTGTGTGCGTTGCGGTTTATGTGTGCGTGACTGTCCCTATGACACCTTGAAATTAGCGCAACCGGGTGAAGGTATAGCCAGTGGCACGCCCTATTTTACCGCGCGTACGATTCCCTGCGAAATGTGTGAGGACATTCCTTGTGTGGCCGCCTGTCCCACCGGTGCACTGGATAAATCACTCACCGATATTGATGATGCACGCATGGGACTCGCGGTGTTGATCGATCAGGAAAACTGTCTGAACTTTCAGGGTCTGCGTTGTGATGTCTGTTATCGGGTTTGTCCTTTAATTGATGAAGCTATCACGCTGGATCTACAACATAATCGGCGCAGCAACAAACATGCTCTGTTTATTCCCGTGGTTCACTCCGATGTCTGCACCGGTTGTGGTAAATGCGAACATGCCTGTGTGTTAGATGAAACAGCGATTAAAGTTTTACCCTGGCATCTAGCCAAGGGCGAATTAGGTAAACATTATCGTTTGGGCTGGAAGGAAAAAGAAAAGGCCGGCGGCAGTCTGGTTTCACCGGATCAGCCGCATAAATTTAATTTACCCGAAGGCCTGAAATATGATTATGAGAATAAGGGGCTAACCGATGATGAGGGCAAGGTTCCTTTCTCATCTAATCCTCTGGACAGTCTTAATCGTCATGCGGAGCAGAATCCGTGAAAGCTTCGTTAGTACATAGTTTACATCCCGGCCAGAGTGCAGTTGAAGTCAAAGGCTGGTTGCGGGCACATAAATGGTTGTTGTTACGGCGCAGTAGCCAGCTTGGTATTATCGGTTTATTTTTACTCGGCCCACTGGCCGGAATCTGGCTGGTTAAAGGTAACCTGGCTTCAAGCTTGACCTTTGATGTTTTGCCCCTGACCGATCCCTATTTATTATTGCAATCAATTCTGGCTGGACATCTGCCGGAGGTAACCGCCATAAGCGGAGCACTGATTGTTATTGTGTTTTATTTATTTGTTGGTGGACGCAGTTACTGTGCCTGGGTTTGTCCTTTGAACATCGTGACCGACACGGCGAGATATTTACGTGATCGCTGGAAGCTTAAAGGGGGGACTCATGTCTCCCGACAGGCGCGTTACTGGTTATTGGCGATGAGTTTATTTCTGGCCCTGTTCACCGGCAATATGGCATGGGAATTAATCAATCCGGTGTCGATGGTACAACGTGGTTTATTTTTTGGAATGGGTGCGGCCTGGTTATTTGTCGGCGGACTTTTTATTTTTGACCTGTTTATCAGTCGCCAGGGCTGGTGTGGTCATCTGTGTCCAGTGGGCGCATTTTATAGTTTATTGGGAGCTGCATCGGTAGTCCGAGTCTCAGCTAACGGGCGTACAAGGTGTGACGATTGTATGGACTGCTTTGCCGTGTGTCCAGAACAACAGGTTATTCGCCCTGCGCTTAAAGGAGCCGATAAAAATATCAGCCCAATTATTCTTTCAGCAAATTGCACTAATTGTGGGCGTTGCATCGATGTTTGCGCTCAGGATGTATTCAAATTCAGTCACCGTTATGAACATTCACGCTATCTTTCCGTTGATGGAAATAAGGAGGTCAGATCATGAAAAAGAAACTGTATCCTGGATCTAATGTGGGATTTAAAGTTGCTACTAAATTAAGTGTTGGCGTATTAGCCGGCTCGCTGTTGTTTGCTCCCGTGCTAATGGCTCAATCAGATTCTGTTACCTCCTTGCGGGGGCATACCGATCTTGATCAGGATTCCGGCGTGCCAAGTGTGAAAAATTGGCAACGGGATCGTGACCCGATTGAACGTGACTATGTACAACAGCCGCCGTTGATTCCACATTCCACCAAGGGCTATAAAATAAATATGAAGTTTAATAAGTGCCTGACCTGTCATAGCTGGGCGAATTACAAAGACGCGGGTGCTACCAAGATCAGCCAGACGCATTTCAGTGATCGAGATGAGAATGTGTTAGCCAATATTGCACCGCGACGTTATTTTTGTGTTCAGTGTCATGTTCCCCAGGTCGATGCCAAACCGCTGGTCGAAAATACCTTTGAGCCGGTTAAGAGTATCCAGCATCACTGAAATGATGATGGATTTACTTCAATCAATAGCGAGAATGAGTCATGGTTGATAAACAAAATACACCGAAAAATGGCGGCTTACTAGAGAAGCTCAAGCGTCCCACTTCAAAATATTCTATGGGCACGTTGTTATTTGTCGGCGTTATCGTCGGGGTGATCTTCTGGGGCGGATTTAATACGGCAATGGAGGCAACGAACAAGGAATCGTTCTGTATCTCCTGTCATGAAATGCGTGAAAATGTTTACGAGGAATATAAAGACACCGTGCACTATAGCAATCGCACCGGCGTGCGAGCTACCTGTCCCGACTGTCATGTGCCGAAGGAATGGACCTATAAAATAATCCGTAAAATTCAGGCGAGTAATGAATTATTACACAAGGCGCTGGGCACCATTGATACGCCTGAGAAATTCGAAGCCAAACGTTTACAGTTGGCACGTAATGTCTGGAAGACCATGAAAAAGACAGACTCACGTGAGTGCCGTAACTGTCATAACTTTGAGTCCATGGATTACACCGAGCAGGGGCGTCGTGCAGTTCGCCAGCATGAGAAAGGACTGGCAGGTGATAAGACTTGTATCGACTGCCATAAAGGGATTGCACATTCACTGCCTGCCATGTACGAAGAGGATCCCAGCGCGGCGATTGGTCAGTAGGTTTGATTCGATTAACGCCCTCATGAGGGAAAAGGAATTTCCTCTCTATTTGCATGGATAAACGCATACTGTGTAGCGCATCTACGTGATACGGCTTCAGCCATAGCGGTTCATCTGAAGGCGAATCTACAAGGAATACCCTGTAGATTGAAGGGTCTTGTTTATTTGATCTGTATCAATAACATCGTTCATCCTGCTCATCGGTTTCCTCGATTAAGATAAAATAGTGCAGTTTGAGTGGATCGATTCATTGTCTGAAATAAATTCAATTAGAGTAAAATGGTTCATTCTGGAGTTTCTGCGCCGATGATTCTGTCCCGTTATGTTCATACCTTTGGTCAGGCCATGCTCGCCCGTTATGGAGAACGAATACATAAGTTAGCCATTGATGCGGCGTTTACCTGTCCCAACCGTGACGGCAGCAAAGGCATCGGTGGCTGTACTTTCTGTAATAACCAGTCCTTTAGTCCTAATAGTCGTCAGCCTTTAGCCCTGGCTCAACAGATTGAGGCCGGTCGGCAGGTGATTCGCAAACGCACCGGTGCATATAAGTATCTTGCCTATTTTCAGGCCTACACCAATACCTATGCGGATGTGGATGAACTGCGTCATTTATATGATGCCGCGCTGGCGGAAGATGATGTTATCGGTTTGTCTATTGGAACCCGGCCTGACTGTGTTCCCGACAAGGTACTGGATTTATTACAGGAGTATCAGCAGGCCGGTCATGAGATTTGGCTGGAGCTGGGATTGCAGTCCAGTTTCAATGCTACGCTTGAACGGGTTAATCGTGGGCATGGTTATGAAGAATATGAAGCCGCGGTTATTGCCGCGCATCAGCGCGATTTACAAATTTGCACGCATCTGATTGCCGGTCTGCCGGGTGAGAGCAATGAGCATGTTTATATCAGTTTGCAGCGGGTGCTGGAGCTGGGTGTGGAAGGTTTAAAAATTCATCCTCTGCATGTGGTGAAGGGAACGCAATTGGCGAATGAGTGGCGGCGTGATGAGTTTACTCCGATCCGTTTACAGGATTATATTCATCTGGTTGCCGATATGGTTGAACAAACCCCGGCAGAGATTATTTATCACCGGCTGACTGGTACTGCATCAGAGTCTATTTTACTTGCACCGTCATGGTGCTCGATGAAATGGCGGGTATTAAATGCGATTGCCGAAGAGTTACAGCGGCGGGGCAGTTATCAGGGCATAGCCTTTGGAGAACAAGTGAATGATTGCAGTAAATAGTAAGATTGATCTGGTTTGTCCGGCCGGGAGCTTACCGGCGCTACGGGCGGCTATCGATAATGGTGCGGATGCGGTGTACATGGGATTTCGTGATAATACCAATGCGCGAAATTTTCCGGGGCTGAATTTTGATGAGGCCGAGGCGCACACGGGAATCGCTTATGCACATGAACAGGGTAGCAAGGTATTGCTGGCTCTGAATACTTATCCGCAACCCCAGCATTTTGAACGCTGGACGCAGGCGCTGGCACAGGCCGACCGTCTGGGTGTGGATGCCGTGATCCTGGCAGATCCCGGTTTGATGCAATATGCCACTGAACACTTCCCTGATTTGCGTTTACATTTATCAGTACAGGGTTCGGCAACCAATCGTCATGCCATTGCTTTTTATCATCAACATTTTAATATTCAACGTGTGGTTCTTCCTCGGGTATTATCTTTGCGGCAAATTAAAAGTGTGATCGACAGCAGCCCGGTTGAAGTTGAAGTCTTCGGCTTTGGCAGCCTCTGCGTGATGGTGGAAGGTCGTTGTGCCTTATCCTCTTATGTCACTGGTGAATCACCCAATACCTGTGGCGTATGTTCACCGGCAAAAGCCGTGCGCTGGGAGGAAACCCCGCAGGGTCGTCAGTCCCGTCTTAATGGTGTCTTGATCGATCGTTATCAAAAAGATGAAGCCGCCGGTTACCCGACCTTATGTAAGGGACGTTTTAAAGTAAAAAGCGATAAAGTCTTTTATGCGATGGAAGAACCTACCAGTTTAAACACGTTGGAGATTTTACCGGAGCTGGTGAAAATGGGCATCGCGGCAATTAAGATAGAAGGTCGCCAGCGTAGCCCGGCCTACGTAAAACAGGTTACCCGGGTCATGCGTACCGCGCTGGATCACTGTCAGCAGGATCCGGATAACTATACTCCTGCGGCTGATTGGGTAAGCGCACTGGATCATGTCTCCGAAGGTCGCTCGCATACTCTGGGTGCATTGCACCGTCCCTGGCAGTGAGATGCTAGAAAGCCACCGTAGGGTGGGCACGGGTTTTGTGCCCACGCTGTATGATACTTAAGGTAAAAAATATGAAATTGTCATTAGGCCCATTACAATATTACTGGCCGAAAGAAAAAGTGATCGAGTTTTATAAGACAGTGGAAAGCTGGCCGGTAGATATTATTTATCTGGGTGAAGTGGTTTGTGCCAAGCGTCGTGAATTAAAACTGGAAGACTGGTTAGCCATCGCTGAACGGTTGACGACGGCCGGAAAAGAAGTGGTGCTCTCAACGCTGATTTTATTAGAAGCCGATTCCGAGTTATCGCGGCTGGAAAAAATATGCAATAACGGTCAGTATCAGGTGGAAGCCAATGATATTTCTGCGGTGCACCTGCTGGATGGAAAACATAAATTTATTGCCGGCCCACATATTAATAGCTATAACGCGGGAACCTTATCCATCCTCAATAACTGTGGAGCGACTCGTTGGGTGATGCCTTTTGAACTGGGACAGTCTACCCTGCAGCGACTGGTCGCTGAAAAACCGGCCGCAATGGAAACCGAAGTACTTGTTTACGGGCGTTTACCGCTGTCGTTTTCGGCACGCTGTTTTACTGCCCGTGCGGACAATGTACCCAAGGATCAATGTGAGCTGCGTTGCATCAGTGATGTGAATGGTCTGCCCCTGCAAACCCAGGAAGGTCAGGAGTTATTCACTATCAATGGTATTCAATTACAGTCTGGCGTGCCATGTAATCTGGTGGGGGAAGTCAATGCGTTAAAGGACATGGGGGTTGAAGTCCTGCGTCTGTCTCCTGAAGCTGAACACATGGATGTGTTTGTGGCCTTATTCAATGAAGTCATAGCGAACCAGCGCAACCCGGATGAAGCCCTTGAAATTATGCAGGATTTATCGGCTCAACAGGAATGGTGCAATGGTTTCTGGTATGAAGAAGCCGGGATGAACTGGAAAAATATTCAGCAGCAGGCCTGAATAGGTGCGCCAAATTTCTAATCCCGATGAGTCTTCGCTATTGTTGGCTCGGCTGTGTAGGTACGACTTCAGTCGTACAAATTCGAAGCCACCCCCCCAGCCGATTCCCTCATCCCCGTTCGATTGAAATCGAACCTACATGGATGGCGGTAGATTCAGTTTCAACGGTCAGGAATTTAGAATACTAATTTAGCAGTTCAATGCCACTTGAACGGCTGAGTATTTTAAACTCTGAAATTACGCTATCCTGTCATCAAAGCCATCCCTTTCACCTATTGGAAGGGGAACTAACAGGATAGTTACGATAATGTCGCATTCAATAAAAGCCGCTCTTTTATCAGCCCTGGTGTTTCCCGGTGCCGGCCATCTTTTCCTGAAGAAATATATTTCTGCTATAGCCTTATCCAGCGCGGCATTTTCTGTGGCTTATTTCTTGACAACGACGATGATAGAAAGGGCGATGCAAATAACCGAAAAAATACAATCAGGCCAGATTCCTCTCGATGTTACCTCGATTAATGAACTGGTTTCTGCTCAATCAAATGGCGCGGATGGTCAGGCCTTAAATATCGCCACGATTGTTTTTATCATTATCTGGTTAGTCGGTATTATGGATTCTTATCGAGTAGGCCGTAAA
>VAPK010250599.1_pt1 | contig 10456 bp, 8 predicted proteins | sample 3395031 | NCBI WGS metagenome assembly VAPK01 (sample SAMN08290443, study PRJNA428436) | hydrothermal vent metagenome | isolation source: Deep-sea hydrothermal vent chimney 1 | place: Pacific Ocean: Juan De Fuca Ridge
ATGATGAGAATAATTGATGGTGGAATAATCTGCCCCAATGTGCCACTCGCAGCCACCGTACCTGAAGCCAATCCTTTGTCATACCCTGCTCTAATCATCAAAGGGAGGGCAATAACACTCATCATCACCACCGAGGCACTCACAATTCCCGTTGACGCAGCAAGCATCGCACCTACAAGTACCACACTAATTGCCAACCCACCTTTAACAGAACGAAAGAGTGAACTCATTGAAGTGAGTAGTCGCTCTGCCATCTGCGACTTTTCTAAAAGAAGTCCCATAGCAATAAAAAGCGGCACTGCCATCAGTGTCGTGTTGTTCATAATGCCGTACATTCGAAATGGAAGGACATTAAAAACTTCGAGACCCAATTCTGGAGAGATAATGGCAAAGAAAATAGCAACTGCACCAAAAACAAAAGCAACCGGCACCCCTAAGAGTAGAAAAGAGAGTGCGGCTATGAACATTAATAGAGCACTCATTTAGAAGCTCTGAGTGTAGTAATTGCATTCATAATTTCTCTAATGGATTGCAATAGCAGTAGAATAAATGCCAGTGGCATCAATGACTTAACAATAAATCGGTAAGGCAGTCCACCGGGGTTTGACGAGCCTTCCATCTGAGAAAAACTCAGCAGTACAAATTCAAAACCGACATAAATAATTAAAAAAGAGAAAGGTATGACAAAAATGAGCTGAGCGAACAGATCAATGAGCGCTTTTCGTTTTTGTGAAAAATGTTCATAAAAGATATCAACCCTGACATGTGAGTTCATCTTTAATGTGTAAGCAATGGCTAACATAATGAGCACATCAAACAGATGCCACTCTAGCTCTTGGAGTGCAATGGAGCCTGAATTAAAGAGGTAACGAGCTAATGCATCATAGGCTATTAGCAGTACCAATAACACTAAAGCAACTGCTGCTAATGTTCCTGCAACACTAATCGCTCTATTGATACTATTCAATATGACATCCTAAATAAAATTCGGTGCATCATTGGCAAAAAGAATAATATCTCCGCTTACCGTCTTTTGTGCCAAAGTATTGGTCAAAAGTGTTTTGTCTTTTAAGATTATGGTCTCATTTACATGTAATTTACTCTCAAACAACACGCGATTAAGTTCTGAGGTAATAATGGCAATATCAAATACCTCATTAATAGCATTAATAAGCTGAGTATTAAGCTCTTGGGTACTCTCAACAAGCCCTGGCGTCACAATTACCTTACGACCTTCATGCAGTGAACACAGACGTATACCTTCAAGCATCCCGTCAATATTACCGTTATAGCCGTCATCTAAAATAATCTTACCACCCGCTTCAATCTTCTCTAGACGGTGTTCTACGGGATGAAGTTGTGTCACTGCTTCTTGAATCGCTTTAACATTCATACCTAGCGATTGTGCCACTAAAATAGAAGCATTAATATTAATGCTCTGGAAGCTTCCTAAGACATTGGTATGAAAATGAACTGCCTCACCATTTAAAGCTACATCAAAGTCAATACCATTCAAAGAAGCATCAACATTGGCAAGTTCTCCACCAAAAAAGGTCACTTTCTCGTGCAGTTCACTAGTAACACTCTCATGCACAAAAGCACGCTCTAACCTATCAGAGTGAATCAACTCCAACTTCGTTCGAACAATATTATCCATCGTTTTAAAATACTCTAAATGCTGAGGTCCTACTTTGCCTACAACTACCGTATGAGGATGCAAAAACTGTGCAATGGTGTAAATATCGCCTTTTTGCCGTGCTCCAGCTTCACAAATATAAATCTCTGTATCATCATTCAGTGATTCATTCACATCCCGAATAATCCCGCCAATAGTATTGACACTTCGCGGTGTGGCATAGACGTTAAACTGCTTTGAGAGCATCTGTGCCATAAAGTTTTTCATACTGGTTTTACCATAACTTCCCGTTATGGCAATAATATGAAGTTTCTTCATCTTCTCTAACTTATTTTTTGCCTGCTTTTTGTATGTTAAAAAGAGGTAACTTTCAATAAGTGTACTCCCCCCGTAAGCAATAGCAAGCGGCATAAAGACACCATAAATATCACAAGCACCTTTGAGGGTACAAATAAAATTTTGAAACAGTACGAGTGAGACTAAAAGAATTAAAAACCGCTTGACACGCCATGTCAAAACTAACTTTTTATCTAATCGTTTATGCCACACAACAATGGCTGGAAGCACTGCAAAATAGAAGAAAATCCAAAAGAACTGGTTAAAAGCATAGTAAGCGACTAAAGGAACTAAAAAATAGCCAATATGCCACAACGGCTTATGGTGCTTAAATACAACCCGTTCAATCTTATAGTCATACCATTGCAAATTGGTAATGAGATACCAGCCCAATGTGGTTACAAAAAGCACATTGGTTACAAATGCGCCTAACTGTGCATAATCCATTTAACTCTCCATCGCTTTTAAACTTTTTTTTATCTCATCATTTACATGTAAATTGTTGTTGTCTTTCATAAAAAAGTAGTGGTCTCCAGGAAATGCAACCACTCTTGCATCATCCATCAATGTTTCTATCTCATATGCCGTATAGAGTGGTGTTGCCGTATCTTCCTTGCCAAAACAGAGCAGTGCTTTACCTTTAAAGGCAGCAAACTGATCTCTAAAATCTTCATTCACCACATTTTTAAAGGTCTCATACATCTTGGGTGAAAGCGACGCGGCATCTTGGGAAACAAAAAGTGAGCGAAACTTTTGCAGACCAATCAACTTAAAAAATTTAAAAAGTACAATTTTAACTTTTACATGTAGAGGCTTAGGCACTAAAATTCCCGATGATGCCACAAGCACTAAAAGTTTTGGGTTCAGCAGTGTTGCCACTTTGCCACCAAACGAGTGCCCTAAAACAATATCACCCGAGAATTTTAACTCTTTTAAGAAATACTTCAAAATTTCAGTATAATCTTTTGTCTCTAAGACACTTTCATTGCTTGAGCTTCCAAAACCTGGCATATCAATATAGATATGCCTAAAATCACTCAATATTTTTTGAAAGGCACTTTTCATCAGCCCTTTATTCGAACCCCATCCATGTAACAGTACAATATCTTTTTCACACGTTGGATTTACAACCTCATAGCTAATATCATAAACATCACCACCGTAAGTTATACTCTTTTGTGCCACTACTTCCCTTTAGCAGCTGAAATCGTATGAATGTATTTGTAATCTACATGTATATTATTATGCTTGGGCAGTGACCCTAGCAACATTGCAATAGAGCCTTGAAAATCTTTAAATAGGTAATTCGCCATGGAGCCTGGAATCGGGTTGATCTCATTTAGGTAGATGTCACTCTCAATAATAAAAAAGTCACAACGAATGAGAGCACCCTCAAAAAGACCACTGTAAATGGTGCTAAATGTACGTTGAAGTTCAGCAACAACAGCTACATCCAAATCAGCTTCATTGATTGTTGATGAACGGGAAAAATCTAAGTATTTCTTATCAAAATCTAAAAAATCGCTCTTCTGCGGCTCTTCAACAATGGAGTAGTGAATTTTACCATTGGCACTAAAACCCGCTAGGTTATACTCTTTAACACCCTCAATAAACGGCTCAACAATAACACTCTCATCAAACTCAAAAGCACCATCAAGAGCATAATCAAGCTCAGATTCATGCTTAACCACACTCACACCAATAGAGCTGCCTAATCGTGATGGCTTAATAATAAATGGCAGTGCTGTTTTAACATCACGGTCACCATCTTTTGTAAGCACCTCATAGTCCACTACTTTAACGCCAATAGCATCAGCTAAATATTTGGTGTAGCGTTTATCAAAACTAAATACCGAAGCATCTTGACGTGGCCCAATATATGAAATCTTATAAAAATCAAATAGACCTGCCAATGTTCCATCCTCACCATCGGCACCGTGAACAAGGTTGAGCACCGGAAGCTTTAATTCTTCAGTTCCAAAGCGTTTTTTTCGTAAAAAACCGCCTTGAATAAGCGTTAACACCGGCTCTTTTTTGTACGCACCGCTTGAGAACGTTTTTGCCATCATAATTTGCGGATCAATCAAATAAAGTGTATGATCCTGATCACAAAATATAAATGTTAACTCAAAATTGTAGAGTTTCTCTTTGAGTGTTACGCAACTTACAATGCTAATCTCATGCTCAAAACTCTGTGCTCCAAATAATATTGCTAATTTCAACCGTTTCCCTTTTAAAGTTTTTGTAATTTTTTTAATGCTTCTTTAACTAAAGAAGCAGTGTCATCACTTTTGCATGATGCAAGTGCCGATGCAATCGCATCTTTTTTAAATCCAAGTGACTCTAACGCCAATGTCGCGTCAGTCGCAGCACTCGATGTACCCACATACGAACTTACCAGTTCCATATCAAAACCATTGAGCTCCACTAAAATACGTCCTGCACTCTTTGGACCGATTCCGGGAACTTTTTTCAGACCCGCAATGTCATTTGAGGCAATAATTGATGCAAACTGACTGGTTGTAAACGTGGAACAGATTGCCATGGCAACTTTAGGCCCCACACCACTGATTTTAATGAGCCGCGTAAAGAGTACCTTTTCACTTAGCTCTTTAAAACCATAAAGCAGCTGAGCATCTTCACGAATAATATGTGCCGTATGCAAACGCACCTTATCATCACCTAGCGCCGAATACGTTTGAAGCGACACAAATACTTCATAAATCAAACCATGAACATTTACATGTACGACACTAGGGTCTTTAAAGGTTACATCTCCTTCAATACCTACAATCATTCTTCAACCACCTTAATAAAATAGTCATCATTCTCATCCATAATAAGACCTAACACTTCCATTTTTGCCGCATTTGGAGGAAAAAACTTTACTTCAATATTAGGTTCAATAAGACGAAATATAATTTCATTATGCCCCTTCCATCTATCACGGTTAATGACACGGGCATCAAAAATATCATTCTGATATGATTTGTGTTTTTGTGAGAGTATGTCATAACGATCATTTTTCTCTTTGAGTTCCTCTTTCAATGACTCTAAATAGTCATACATTGCTTGAAACTGCTTATATTTTTTTACAAACTGTGCGGGCATTTTGACACCACTTTTTTTATACTGAACCAACCGCTTTTTAATCTCATTAAAAGATTGCTTACTCGCTTGGATACGTTTATCATACTCCTCAATCTCTTTTTTAACTTCTGTAATATGACTTTTGGCCTCTTGCAGCTGCTCTTGGCTGTCTTCTAACGACTCATTTATCTCTTTGGTTGCAACCGGATCAATGATAAATTTATTTTCTTCACCTTTTAATCTCTTAATTTCAATTCGACGAACAGCTTGAATATTGACATGTGAGGCTAAAACTTCAATTTCAACTTCATCCGCAATAATTTTTCCTCCCATAGCCTGAGAAATAGTGACTTTTCGTGCTTCGATCGTACCATGTTCAAGACGAGTAATATGTACCTCATCACCACTAACGTAGCCTTTATGAATATTAATCTGTACATCACCGCCATATATTTTGGAACTTTTATGCGTTTGACCTTCAATAACCGCTTTATTGGCTCGAACCGTAGCATTAGATCCCACATTGCCTTCAATGTTAATCTCATTAACTTCTACATCCATACCCATACCAATGGCATCTTTTAAAACATCTTTCTCTTTAACATTTATGAAAACATCAGCACTGAGTTCACTCTCAATCGAACCCGTTGTTTTAAAACTAATTTCCGTAACATCAACATCTTGTCTAATATCATAGGTATTGTTTTCAAAGGTGACGTAACCGCCGTCTTGAGCCAAGTAGGTAATGTTATCATCTCCCACTACTACTTTGATTTTATCAGTCACACTAAAAGCAGGTTCATTTTTTACAGTAGGCTCTTTGGGTTTTATAAACTGAGCACGACAATTTCGACCATTTTCACCAAGCTTAGGTTTAATATATTCAACAAGAATCTCCCCTGCTGTTACACTTTTAAGATAACCTCGTTTAGCATAATTAATTTTATCGTCCTCTAAGTCGTTATCAGACTTTTTTTCATAATGCAAAATCAGCGCATCATCAATAGTTGCTACCGGTTCTAACCCCTCTGAAATTAAAAACGTCTCTTTTTTTTCAAAAAAGTACTCACCGGCAACTCTTATTTTAGCAATAATATTACTAATCTCTTTATGTAATATCGAATCAAAAATACCTATGGTGACGTTAGCACGAAGCATTCGCTTTTTAATTTCTGAAACAAGATCTTTCTCAAAATTATCATAATATACGACAGAAGAGCCCGCTTTAATGGTTAAATATACCTTAGTTAGTGATACAGTAGCACCAACAGACATCTGTAGATTTGCAAACGGATCCTCTTCGTCACCCTTATCATAGATCTCAATCTCATAAACCTGTTTAATTTCAAAATGTTCATCCAATAAGAGCGTATTTGCATGAAGCTCCGCTACCTCATCAGATGTAAGCTCTTCAAATTCTTCTTCTTTACCATCAACTTCTAATTTTGTATAAGTCTGAGTACTAAGCAGTCTGAAATCAAATGCAGACACAGGAATCTTACGGCTGGATGAAACTGCTAATAACTCGTTAGCAACATTAGATGTTCTTACAACCACAGACGCAATAGTATTTTCTCTCACTACTTCACTCATCTGCTCTTTTGTACTACTAAACAGTCCCATTTATGACCTTAATTCATTTTAGGTCTATATTCTAATCATTAATTAGTTAAAATAACGTAAAAAAGATATTTTATATATGTTTAAAGCCATATTTACTAACAGTTTTGGTATTTTATTTTCTCGAATATTAGGTCTTGGACGAGACCTTCTTACCGCTTCGATTCTTGGTGCCAATATCTATACGGATATTTTTTTCATTGCTTTTAAACTGCCCAATCTTTTTCGACGTATTTTTGCTGAAGGAGCTTTTACTCAAGTCTTTCTTCCCGCATTTACACGTTCACGTCATAAAGCAGTATTTTCCATTCATATTCTTTTAGTTTTTTTCTTTATTATTATGCTGCTGACACTCATTGTCAACCTTTTTCCTCATGCCGCTTCAAAAGCCATTGCATTAGGTTTTGATGCCAATACTATTGAAATTGCAGCTCCTTATGTTGCCATTAATTTTTTCTATCTGCCACTTATTTTTTTAGTAACTTTTTTTAGTACCTTTTTACAGTACAAACATCATTTTGCGACCACAGCCTACGCCACGGCACTACTTAACATTGCGCTTATCGGTGCCCTATTGCTCTCAAAAGGCATGGAAGAAGCCACCATAGTTACCTACTTGAGTTATGGTGTGGTCATTGGTGGGTTACTGCAGTTAACAGTACATCTTATTGCCATCTATAAGATTGGTTTAACACCCCTATTTGCTGGTGGTATCAAATATTACCAACGCAAAGTTCACACCATTAAACGTGAGACTAAAAAGTTTCAACAGCAGTTTTTTCCTGCCATCTGGGGAAATTCAACCGCGCAGTTCTCTGCATTTCTTGACACATGGTTAGCATCATTTTTGAGCGTTGGAGCCATTAGTTACCTCTACTACGCCAACCGTATTTTTCAACTGCCTCTGGCACTCTTTGCCATTGCTACCTCTATTGCACTTTTTCCAAAGGTATCGCGTTATTTAAAAAATAATAATGAAGCGCAAGCACTGCTTTTTATGAAAAAAGCGTTTTGGTTTCTCTTATTCATACTGAGCTTTAGTACCTTAGGCGGGTTTATTTTATCGCATGAGATTACATGGCTTCTTTTTGAACGCGGTGCATTTGATGCTAACGACACCATCAACACTACCATAGTGCTACAGATGTATATGATTGGTCTGCTCCCTTTTGGTCTAAGTAAACTCTTTGCACTCTGGCTTTATGCCCAGCAGCGTCAAGGTGAAGCTGCTAAAATTGCCACCTACACACTTGGCAGTAACATTATTCTATCTTTAGCACTCATTGCGCCGCTGCAAGCTGGCGGACTCGCCCTTGCAAGCTCTATTAGCGGGTTTATTGGTTTTGTTATGACGGTTAAGGCTTTTGGCAGCAAACGCTTTTTCGATATAATTTCAAAAAAATATCTGCTGCTTTATGCTGGCAGCATGGTTGTTTTTACCCTAATTTTACTCACTTTCAAGGAACTTATAAATGGTTATTTATGATTCAGTCGCTAAAACAAAAAGAGAATTTAAGCCTCAACACAATAATGACGTAACGATTTATGTCTGTGGTCCGACTGTCTATGATGATGCCCATTTAGGTCATGCAAAAAGTGCTTTAGTATTTGATCTGCTCTCTCGTGTTTTACATGTAGATGGCTATAACGTCACTTATGCCCGCAACATTACCGATATTGACGATAAAATCATTAAAAAGGCTACTGAGAAGAACCTTAGTATCAGTGAGATTACCGATACCTATACTGCCGCCTATCACAACGACATGGCAGCTCTTGGCGTGAAACGTCCTGACATTGAACCCCGTGCTACCGAATCACTTGAAGCGATGTTTGAAATGGTTCAAAAACTTCTTGAGAATAACCATGCCTACCAGATAGATAATGGTGATATCTATTTTAATACCGCATCCGATAAGCACTACCTCAGCATCTCAAAACAGGTTCAAGATGAGAGTGAGCGTCAAAATCGTGTTGAAAATTCTGGTTTAAAACGAAATCCGAGTGATTTTGCGCTTTGGAAAGCTGTTCATGATGACACAATTTCTTTTGATTCTCCTTTTGGCAAGGGTCGTCCGGGCTGGCACTTGGAGTGTTCTGCAATGATTGAAAAACACCTTGCCGGTGAGGGCAAATACGCTATTGATATTCACGGTGGCGGAGCTGATTTGCTCTTTCCCCATCATGAGAATGAAGCGGCGCAGACACGCTGTTCTACCAACCATGAGTTAGCCGCGTACTGGATGCATAACGGTTTTGTCAATATTGACGGTGAGAAGATGAGTAAAAGTTTGGGGAACAGCTTCTTTATTAAAGATGCCCTTAAAATATATGATGGTGAAGTACTGCGATTCTACCTGCTAGGAACCCATTACCGCTCTAATTTTAATTTTAATGAAGAGGACTTGCTAGCATCTAAAAAACGGTTAGATAAAATCTATCGTCTCAAAAAACGCCTTTTTGGACTCAAACCCACAGCAATAAAAACACCGTTTCAAAATGAACTGATTGAGGCGCTTAATGATGACTTGAATGTCTCAACTGCTTTAGCTGTAATTGATGCCATGATCTCTCAAACCAATGAGAAACTTGATGCCAACATGAAAGACAAGGTAGCCAAAAAAGAAGCTATGGCTAATTTAGCACTGATTGAAGAGCTTCTAGGCTTTGGCGTGCAAAATCCGTTTGAATATTTTTTGCAAGGGATGAATGAGACAACTAAAGATACAATCAATACGCTTATTAAGCAGCGAAGCGAAGCTAAAAAAGCCAAAGACTTTGCAGCATCCGATGCCATTAGAGATGAGATTCTCAGCTTTGGTGTGAGCATCATGGATACTCCTGAGGGAACCTTTTGGGAGAAGAGTGATTGAAAGCGACCTTACGCCGCTACTGGCCATATTTAAAAAACTATAAGTTTTACTACTTTTTAGTTTTTATCGGCATTATTTTAACCGTTGCTGCCACGGCTGCAACAGCGCATATTATGCAACCGCTAATGGATAAAATGTTCATTGAACGTGATAAAGATATGCTTGTGTTTATTCCACTTTCTCTTATTGGCATCTACGTCATTAAATCAATCGGACGCTATATTCAAAGTGTCTATATGAGCTACATCGGTTTACATGTAATTTCACTCCTACGCGAAACACTGCTAGAGAAGATGCTCTATTTAGATATGGAATTTCTCTATAAAAACCGTAGCGGTGATCTCATCTCTAGAATCACCAATGACATCACCCGTATTCAGTATTTTGTCTCTAACATGCTCCCTGAACTCTTTCGTGAGGCACTCACAGTTATTGCGCTTGTGAGCTACATTATCTACCTCAATCCGATGTTGGCATTTTATTCACTCATTGTTATGCCACTAGTCATCTACCCGCTTATTACCATAGCAAAGCGGCTTAAAAAACTCTCGCACCGTTCCCAAGAGAAAAATGCCGATATTGTAACACGCTTAAGTGAAGTCTTTAACAACTCCGAAATCATTAAAGCACACTCTACAGAGCAGTATGAACTCAAACGTTTTAGTGATGAGAACTGGCGGTTTTTTAACATCAATATGAAATCTGTTTACACTGCTGAACTCGTCTCTCCTATGTTAGAGATTATTGCCGCAACAGGACTTGCTGCGGTAATTTTTATGGGCGGTAAAGAGGTCTATGCCGACAATATGAGCGTGGGTGAATTTACCGCATTTTTAACCGCAGTGGGTCTAGTATTTCAACCCATTCGCCGCATCAGTTCCATTTACGCCAGAATTCAAGA
>VAPK010363896.1_pt1 | contig 10454 bp, 11 predicted proteins | sample 3395031 | NCBI WGS metagenome assembly VAPK01 (sample SAMN08290443, study PRJNA428436) | hydrothermal vent metagenome | isolation source: Deep-sea hydrothermal vent chimney 1 | place: Pacific Ocean: Juan De Fuca Ridge
TTATCTAACATATAATGGGCATCCACACTTTGTATTGGAATATCACCTCTTGTAATGGTAAATGGTATTTTTTTATCTTCTGACTTTCTATAGATCATAAGATCTACCTTTGTATCAGGTTCTCCTTTAAGCGTTTTAAAAATATAATCATTCCCTATTTCTTTTCCGTATAAGGTATCGTTATTTGCAATTAAAATCCTATCACCGGCTTTTATGCCTGCCTTTTTACTTGGACCGTTTTCCAAAACTTTGATAACAGTGAGTGAATCTTTGTACATTTTGAATTGAATACCAATCCCAACAAATTTCCCATTCATGGTTTCAGCAATACTTTCATGCTCCTTTGCCGGAATATAAACAGAGTGAGGGTCTAATTTTCCCAGCATATTTTTGATGGTTCCATCCAGTAAACTGTCTGTATCTACCTCATCTACATACTCATACTGTATATAATCGATCAGCCTTTTGATCTTTTTTTCCTGTGGAGAGCCTCCAAAAAAGGTCAATGTTCTTTTCTGGTAATTCAATGAGGTACCCAAAAATATTCCAAAAGCAATGGCAGTACCAATAATTAATGGGAGATATATTTTTATTTTGTTATTCATCTATAGGTAAATAGGTTAATTCTACTTTTGCTTTCTTTAAAAAATCCAGTCCGGTAGTATCTTTATAAGCATTGGCATAAACTACTCTTTTGATACCACTTTGGTGGATTAGCTTACTGCAATCCTTACATGGAGACAAAGTTAAATAGAGCGTTGCGTTATTACATCCCTGCGTTGATGAGGCAACTTTTAATATGGCATTTGCCTCAGCATGCAATACATGCCATTTGGTATTTCCATTTTCATCTTCACAGGTATTATCAAAACCTGTCGGACTACCATTGTAACCATCTGAAATAATCATTTTTTCTTTTACAATAAGTGCACCTACCTGTTTACGCTTACAATGCGATAACTTAGCCCATTCTTTTGCCATTTTTAAATAAGCAGTATCGTATTTTTTTTGTTTTTTGCTATTCATCTTGTTTAAAATCCTTTCCGCTAAAGCGAAAGTAAAAAACTTATAACTTGTTCCTGTTAAAAATTACCAAAATTTTCTTTCGATGAGCATTGGTATAACGATTCCGATCACAACTGCAGAAACAACCATTACCCAGTCTCTTTTGGTTCGTTTGAATATATTTTGAATAACAAAACTAAAAAGGAGAACAAATAGTACTACGGTTATTTGAGCAAGTTCAATGCCAATTGCAAATTCAATTAAGGGTAAAAGCTTATCTTCACTTTCATCTACCAAAATTTTAAAATAACTGGAAAACCCAAGACCGTGAATCAAGCCAAAAAGAAGTGCAAAAAACGCATTTATTTTTATATTTTTTGGTGGTGATTTTATTTTAAAAATATTATAAACAGCTGTAATAAAAATAGTTAATGGAATTAAAAATTCAACAATAGCCATTTTTACATAAATGATATTATATGCAGCCAAAGTCAGGGATAAGGTATGACCAATGGTAAAGGCGGTAATAAGCCAAAGCACTTTTTTCCAGTCTTTAAAGCTATAAAAAACAGTTAAAACAATTAAAAATAATACATGGTCATAGGCTTTCCAATCTAAAACATGTTTTAAGCCCAGATTGATATAAAGTTGAAATGTATCCATCAATCAATATTTAAATTTTTTAAAAAGATCCCATAAAACTACCCCACAGCTTACTGATATATTCAGGGAGTGTTTGGTGCCAAACTGAGGGATTTCGACACAGAAATCAGATGCAGAAACCACTGCCTGTTGTACTCCTTTTACCTCATTACCCATGACCACCGCATATTTTTGATTCTTTTTTATAGTAAAATCCTGTAGCATTGTACTATTCTCTGCCTGTTCAATACTCACTATTTTAATGTTTGAATCTTTTAATTTTTCAATTAAGTACAGTGTGTTTTCCGCATATTCCCAGTCAACCGAATCTGTGGCTCCCAAAGCTGTTTTATGAATGTCTTTATGTGGTGGCTGCGCTGTAATTCCACAGAGATAAATTTTTTCAATTAAAAATGCATCACTGGTTCTAAAAACAGAACCAATATTATTCAAACTTCTGATATTGTCTAAAATTACAATCAGAGGAATTTTTTCTGTTTTTTTAAATGCTTCTACATCTAACCTGCCTAATTCACTATTTTTTAGTTTTCGCATTATTTTGTTTTCAATTCCATTGCAAAATAAAGAAGAAAAATAACAATAATCTGCTATTTCCTATAAATACTCCTGGGATAATCTAAAATATTTACTTTCTCTCCTTGTAATTCTTTTAACGCGTCTTTTGCGATCCATTGTGCAGATGTAGAATCTTGTTTTAATATTTCTCTTGCTGTTCTTATAGCTTTCTTTTGAAGGTCTACATTCCTTTTGCCAATTTGTCGCAATGCCCAGTTGATGGCTTTTTTCACATAGATTCTATCATCATTTGCATGTTTTATTAATATTGGAAAAAATTGTTCAAAGACTTCATTTTCAGCATTCTTATCGGCAAATCCATATGTAGCCATCAATACAAAACCAGCACGTTTTTCAAACTCATTGTTTCTTTCACTCCATTCCAAAGCTTTTTTAATTGCCAAAGGGTGAAATTTAAAAAGCTGCATACAAAAAGAATCACAAATTTCCCAGGTATTAAAATGGGTGATCCATTGATCCATAAGCGCTTCAGTAATTTCTTTTGGAATACAAATTTTAGCGCATAACAACTGAGCATCATAATTACCTGTTTCAAATAATTGTATTCCAACACTAGTGTTTTTACCTATCTTTTTTGCTAAAACTGCAATATCTTTTTGATAAATTCCCCAGGAATTACCACAATGAATTCCATACTTTTTAGCTTTAAAATCTTTTATTTCCTTATTGGAAAGAGATTTTAATTCTATAAGTATTTCATTTATTTGCATGATGAATTCATGTTTAAAATTATATCTTTGCGAGTAACAGATACTCAAAATTAAGTTTCTGCAAGTTAAATAAAAAAACCTCCTGAAATTGGCTAAGACAAAAGCAAAAAAAGTTACTCCTTTAATGCAACAGTACAATAACATCAAGGTGAAATATCCTGATGCTATGCTGTTATTTCGTGTAGGTGATTTTTATGAAACTTTTGGTGAAGATGCTGCAAAAGCAGCTAAAATACTCGGAATTGTACTAACAAAAAGAGGAGCAGGAAGCGAGAGTGAAACCAATCTTGCAGGATTTCCTCATCACTCTTTAAATACCTATTTACCTAAACTGGTAAAAGCAGGATTAAGAGTTGCTATTTGCGATCAGTTGGAAGATCCTAAAATGACAAAGACCATTGTAAAACGTGGGGTTACAGAATTGGTTACACCAGGAGTAGCTTTAAATGATGAAGTTTTACAGGCAAAGAAAAATAATTTTTTAGCTGCAGTTCACTTTGGTAAAAAACAAATTGGAATTTCCTTTTTAGATGTTTCCACTGGAGAATTTTTAACTGCTCAGGGCAATGCTGAATACATTGATAAACTTCTTCAAAATTTCTCTCCAAGTGAGATCTTAGTTCAAAAACAATTCAAACAAAGATTCAGAGATATTTTTGGAGAACAATTCTATACTTTCTATCTCGAAGACTGGATCTTTCAAAAGGATTTTGCCAATGAGATCTTACACAATCATTTTAGAATAAAATCTTTAAAAGGTTTCGGAATTGATGATTTGGAAGAAGGAATTATTTCTGCAGGAGCGGTACTGCATTACTTATCGGAAACACAACACCATAAACTGGAACATATTACCAATATTCACCGGGTAATCGAAGGTAATTACGTATGGATGGATAAATTTACGATTCGAAATTTAGAGTTGTATTATGCAAATTCAGCGCAGGCAGTTACCTTACTCGATATTATTGATCAAACTATTTCGCCTATGGGTGGAAGGTTGCTCAAACGCTGGCTGGCATTACCTTTAAAGAATATTGATGAGATTCAAAAACGACATGAAATAGTAAAATATTTCATCGAAAATGAAGCTTTTTTTGATCAGATCAATTTTCAGATCAAACAAATAAGTGATCTGGAACGACTTATCTCAAAGGTGGCAACCGGTAAGATAAATCCACGTGAAGTGGTATTGCTAAAAGACTCTTTAAAAGCGATCAATCCTATCAAAGAAATAGCTAACCAAGGCAAAAATAATACACTACAAAAACTTGGTAATGAGATTGATAGTTGTATCAATTTGATTGATGAAATCTCAAAGACCTTACAGGAAAACGCACCGGTAAATATCAGTAAAGGAAATACCATTGCAACCGGCGTTTCAGAAAAATTGGATGAATTGCGGGCTATTTCTTTATCAGGAAAAGAGTATCTAGACAATATTGTAATTCGTGAAAAAGAACGAACACAAATTTCAAGTCTGAAAATTGCCTTCAACAATGTTTTTGGTTATTATATTGAAGTTAGAAATACACACAAAGATAAGGTTCCTGAAGAGTGGATCAGAAAACAAACTTTGGTTTCTGCTGAAAGATATATCACAGAGGAACTAAAAGAATACGAAACCAAGATCTTAGGAGCTCAGGAAAAAATAGGAAAAATCGAACTGGAACTATTCAACGACCTGTTACAATTTATTCTTCCTTATATTCAAAAAGTCCAAAAAAATGCACAGATCATTGCTCAGATCGATTGTTTAAGTTCTTTTGCTAAAGTTGCTTCGAGTAATAATTATGTTCGTCCTGTTATTGATAAAAGTACTGATATTGAGATCAAAAATGGTCGGCATCCGGTAATTGAAAAACAATTGCCAGTTGGTGAAGAATACATCGCAAATGATCTAGTTTTAAATCGAAATCAGCAACAGATCATCATGATCACCGGACCCAATATGAGTGGTAAATCGGCTATTTTAAGACAAACCGCTTTAATTGTTCTGCTGGCTCAAATGGGAAGTTATGTCCCTGCTCAAAATGCTAGAATTGGTGTTGTTGATAAAATATTTACACGTGTTGGTGCCAGTGATAATATCTCTATGGGAGAATCTACTTTTATGGTAGAAATGAACGAAACTGCCAGTATTTTAAATAACTTATCCGAAAGAAGTTTAATACTTCTTGATGAAATTGGCCGTGGAACAAGTACCTATGACGGGATTTCAATTGCCTGGGCTATTGCCGAATACTTACATGAACATCCGGCGAAAGCCAAAACTTTATTTGCCACACATTATCATGAGCTCAACGATATGAGTGAAACTTTTAACAGGATTAAAAATTTCAATGTTTCGGTAAAAGAATTGAAAGATAAAGTAATTTTCCTTCGAAAATTAGTTCCTGGTGGCAGTAAGCACAGTTTCGGAATTTATGTAGCCAAACTTGCCGGTATGCCTACTCCTGTAATTCACCGTGCCAAAAAAATGCTAAAACGACTGGAAAAAAGTCACGCCAGTGAAGACATGCAGGAAAAATTAAAACAAGCTACTGAAGAAGATTTGCAATTGAGCTTTTTTAAGTTGGATGACCCTTTACTGGAAGAAATCAAAGAGGAAATTTTATCTACAAATATTGATACTTTAACACCTATCGAAGCTTTAATGAAGTTAAATGAGATCAAGAGGATGCTGGTGAAGAAATATTAAATTTCACCGGGCTACTTAAAAGTAGCCCGGTGAAATTTTTAATCAGGTTTATGCAATCAACAGATCATCTAATTTTTTTTCATTAAACGCAATTACATTTTCAAATTCTATTTGATTGATCGTACCCTTTTTGTACTGTGTTATTGCGTTTTCCACTTCGTTTTTTATCTTTTCTGATTCAACAGAACAAATAATATCTTCATCAATATCTGTAAATCTTAATAATCCTATGCAAACTACTGCCGTAAATATTGTTTTATTTATTTTCATGTCTATTCATTTAATTATATCTCAAAACTAAATAATAGACATATGAATATTCTAAATATTTCGTTAATATTTTGTGTTTAGCTTAATTTTAGGAATGATTTAACAAATCTATTTGATTATTTTAAGACTTTGTTTAACTCTTCTCTTTTTACTCCTAAACAAAAGAAAACCGTGAAATCAACTAAAGCAAATTCCACGGTTTATATTATTCTTTTTTCATCTTTGAGCATTCATCTATAAATAAGATAAGCCCGGCTAAAAAGTAAAAAATTCAACACCTATTTAGAGAACTACTCTCCCATCATGCCTTCTTTTAAACTATCCTGAGCAGGTTTTTTACCAACCCATATTCCAAATAAAGCATTTTTAAAAGGTAAGCCTTTTATTGTTTTGGAGAGTTTATCATTCTTATAGATTTCTGTCCCGGTTCCTGGAATATAGATCATGTTAAATACATCACCATCATTTATTTCAGCTTTAAAAACATCGATAAAAGCCTCTATTTCATTACTTAAAGAACTCATTTTTTTACCAAGAGAGTTTTCAAATCCCTCACGGGTTGCATCTTCCATCTTTTCACTGGTGATCATAGATGAAATAATATGCAAACGAATTGCCATGGGTTTATCTTCCGATAAAACCTTGTTAGCATCTGTGGTCTTGTTCTGTAAATACAAACCACCTACATATAATTTTAGAAAAAATTTGGTACGAATACCGGCACCATTAAGTGTTAGATCGCTATCTCCTGCTTTTAAGGTATCAGGCATAATAATTCCACCTATTTCCATATCTCCTGAAGTAAAAGATACTAGTATAAAAGCAATTGCAAATAAAGATATTTTTTTAAGCATAATTTTTGGTTTTAAGATTGTTATGCTAAGGTAGGAAATATTTTATAATAACTGTTTTTGAACTTGCTTTTGTTATTCCTGGCTGATGATTATTTTCATGAATGGAATGTACTTTAATATGGTGATCATATTACGAGATCACTACGTCAATCGTACCACAATTCTACCCATTACAACAATTTATAATTATTTAATATCATGCTGTTTATGGGATTTTCAATCTTTCTTTTCTATTTCCCATTGATGGAAAAAGAAAAGAAAGGTTGCCAAGTAGTTTGTACTTCACTTTCTCAAAAAGTCAAAACTGTTAAACATGAATACCCTCTTTTACAGCTTTCTCTACCTTTTGTAACAACTCATCAAACGGAAGCGAATCACTTTTAATAGGTTCATGCACATCAAAGGTGATCTTGTTAAAGATCCCTAAAGGGAAAGTGCCAAATTGTACAATTTTCCATGAATTATTTATAGAAATAGGGACAACATAAGCAGACGGAATTTTTCTTACCATCATTTTTAATCCTTTTTCTTTAAATGCTTTAGGATTACCATCTTTGCTTCTGGTTCCTTCAGCAAAAATAACAGCTGAAAAATTGTTCTTTTCAATATAACTTCCGAATTCACTTAAAGCTGTAAGTGACTGCCGTGGATCTTTTCTGTCAATTAGAACATTACCCCCGTGGGTTAAATTATAAGAAACACTTGGTATTCCTTTACCAAGTTCTTTTTTCGAGACAAACTTTGGCGAATATTTACGCAAATACCAGTAAATTGGTGGAATATCGTGAGTACTTTGATGATTAGAAACCAAAATTAATGGTGTGTTTTCTGGTAATTTCTGCTTATTTCTAAAAATCACTCTCGATCCTAAAAAATAAAGGGTCTTTACCAAAAAGAAGTTCATGACATCCACCACTTTTTTATGTGCTTTTTGACCTCCTAAATTAAATGCCAGCCATTGAATGGGGTGGAATATCAGTAAGGTTAAACTGAAGAAAAAGTAATGAATAACAGATAGTATGTAGGATAAGATTTTAGTAAAGAAATTCATATTTTAATAATGATTAAGAAAAAACATGAGATTCCCATTTTCATGGGAATGGCATTATTCATAATATCTAAACTTTTAACTTTGGCCTTTTAACTTAACACTTTTTATTGAAGCCAGTGACTCCATGGTATTCTGCTCAATACCAATAATAAAGCAATTCCATAGAAAATGGCTATGGTTTTAAACTTTGCAAAATCGGTTGTTTTATTCTTGTGTTTTGAAAACCCTATGGTGATCAATATAATTGCCAGGATCATCATCAATGGATGCTCAACAACAAAAAGCCGAACAGTAGCATCTTTCATGGCAGCTCCCATACCATGCTCTTTTAAAAAATGAAATTGTGTCGACATAAAAAAACCAATAAATCCAATGATCAATTGAATATGTGCTACAATTAAAGCAAAAAGCGAGATTCTTAAAGATTTATCGGTAAATTCTTTTTTAGAAGTTAGACCAATTATTGCATTTACTACTGCAAAAATTAACACCAGTAAAGTGATAATAGCCCAGGTAGAATGAATCATTTTAATCATAATGTGTTTTTTAGTTTTGTTTTTTTTAGTTAAGCAAATGTAATAAAATGGGGTTGTTTTTAGTAATAATTATATGAATAATTATTTATTATCCCAAATAAATAATAAGTTTGTATAATACAAATTTTTAACTCTAAAACTTTATACATGTGAAAAAGCTACTATATTTTATATTACTGTTTTTATTTATTACTCCTTTTTATGGGCAAATTCAATCATACTACAATGGATTAGATTTCACTAAATCTGGAAATGATTTATATCTAGAATTATCAAACAGAATTATATCTACTCATACAGCAATACCATATTCATCATCTTCAACTGACACATGGGATGTTTTAATGCAGGTAGATGAAGACCCTGAGAATAATCTAAATGTATTGTTAATTTATGGATATGATGATACTGATGGTGTTTTTCAAACAGATAGAACGAGAGCTAAAACAGATACAGATACAGGTGGTGGAGACCTTGGCAAATGGAATAGAGAGCATGTTTTTGCAAAATCTCTAGCGATACCTAATTTACTAACCGACGATCCTGGACCAGGAACAGATGTACATAATTTAAGACCTGCTGATTCTGAGCAAAATGCATATAGAAGCAATAGAAAATTTTCTGATGGAAGTGGAGATTCTAAAGTTGTTTTAAGTGATGGTGGCTGGTATCCTGGGGATGAGTGGAAGGGAGATGTTGCCCGTGTAGTGTTGTATATGTATTTACGTTATAATGGAGATGGTTCTAAATCATCTGAAACCCAATGTCTGCCAATAAATGTTGGTTTTGGGTCAGTATTAACTGTTGATTCTAATATGATCGATCTGTTTTTAAGGTGGAATGCCGAAGATCCTGTTTCAGACTTTGAGGATCAACGCAACCCAGTGATCGAAGGAATTCAAGGAAACAGAAATCCTTTTATAGACAATCCATATTTGGCAACCTTGATTTGGGGTGGGTTAAACGCTCAAGATCGATGGAATTTAAATAATTCTTCTGATAACGAAAATCCAAGTGTACCAACAAATGTAACAGCCTCTAATATAACCGATGATTCTATTGAAATTACCTGGAATGCTTCTACGGACAATGTTGGTGTCATTGATTATTTGATTTATCTAAATGGAACATATTTAAAAACTTCTTTATCTACAGTTACAATTCTTACAGGATTAACTCAAAATACAGAATATGAAATTACGATTAAAGCTAGAGACGCTTCATCAAATTTATCTGATGATAGTGCAATATTAAACGTAACAACATTAGTAGGGCCAATAATTTTAATTGCGGAAAACTTTAATGATTGCTCTGATTTAAATTTCTTTACGTATAATGAAGCAAGTAATAAAGACTGGGTGTGTCAAACTCAATATGGAGAAAATAACTCCAGTTCTATGGGTATTAATGGATATCAAGAAGATGTGCCAAGTAAAGATTGGTTAATTACTATAAATCCAATTGAATTTGATAAAAGCTCAGGTGAAAAATTAAGTTTTTATACAGATGCTGCATATGGTTCTACACCATTAGAATTAGTATATTCTTCTGATTATGACGGATCAGGTAATCCAGATAATTTTACATGGATATCTGTACCAAATATTACTATTCCTTTACATTCTGATGGAAGCGGAACAGAAGAGGTGTATATTTTTACGGATGTTGATATTAGTTCTATTACAGGAACCGTTTATATGGCATTTAAATACTATTCCAATTCTAGTCCAACACGATGGACTGTTGATAGTTTTGAAATAACAGCAGAAGACTCTGCATTAGCAATTAGTGATTTCAATACAGATGAGATTGCTATAACAGCATACCCTAACCCAAGTAACGGAACTTTTAAAGTTGCATTACCAATTATACAGAATGAGATCACTATTGCAATATATACAATTCAATCTCAATTAATTTCCAAAAAACTATATGCTGTGAATAACGGTATAGTTGAAGTCAACATTGATAATAATCCTACGGGATTATACATTGTACAAGTGCTTTTAGAGAATAATACTGCTGCCTTTAAAATAGTTAAGCAATAATAAAGATACTTACTTTTTATTTTAGGATTAGATTAAAAAA
>VAPK010415792.1_pt1 | contig 10453 bp, 8 predicted proteins | sample 3395031 | NCBI WGS metagenome assembly VAPK01 (sample SAMN08290443, study PRJNA428436) | hydrothermal vent metagenome | isolation source: Deep-sea hydrothermal vent chimney 1 | place: Pacific Ocean: Juan De Fuca Ridge
AGTTTCTGTTGTTTCGCCTTATCATTTTCTATAAGCGACATAACAATTGCAAGCGTTGTTTCGTATGCTACATTTATGAAAAATTCCTCTTTAGCTTTAATTCCCGATACAACATGACTTACTATCTCCTCAGGCATATAGTAATGGGAAAGCGGATCAATCTTATTTGACACATCCGGATAGATCGGGTTGATAAAAAATAGATCTTCTATCCGGTTATTTTCCATTGTAACTTGAACTATTTTTTCTAAGATATCAATGTCGCCTTTCGGGTCAAAGAAAACAACTGAATTTCCCTGCTCTATATCCTGCTCTATCATTGATTCTATCAGCCGTGTTTTACCTATTCTTGTTGATCCGAAACAGAATGTATGACCGGTTCTGTTTTTGTTGCTGAGATTTAACTTTACCAACTTTTCAGGGTGTCCTATTTTGTATCCCATACCGAGAGTCACAAGGCCGTCCTCTTTCTGCATATCTGCTACATTGAATTCCGTTTTTCTTTGTTTGCTTAGATTTTTTTTGATTCTTCTCTTTTTCAATTGTGATGCGGCAAATATAGAGACAAAAGGGATAAGAATGGCAATAGCAAATATAATGGCGGTTACTGCCGCCAATTCGGGTAATTTATTATGAAGGATCATTGCAATGCTATAGATAGTAAATGCCGCTGCTTGGTTATCAGGTGATATAAAATAAGCTATTTTATGACTTGCATCGGGAGTCAGCAATCCCGCTACCATATTGAATAAAAAAAATACGATGACGAGTTTTATGACAAGCAGCAATATTCTGCCATAAAGCAGAGAATTGATTGCGCTCTTGGTAATAGAACCGATATGGTATCGACTCAAATATGAACAAATACCCACGGACATAAGAATTGGAGCCAGATTGATAAAATAGATAAAGATTTTAACCGCCATTGGTCCTCTTCCGGGTAAATGTCTTAACAAGCTGTGCATTATTGCCGGATCATATAATATCGGAACGAACAACAAGCTCAGAAAAATAAACATTAATCCTTCAGTGAGACCCGTTTTTACCCCAATGTTGAAAAAGTTTAGCGATCCTTTGATTGTTAAGAAATCTTTGGATATGTCTCTGCCGTTACTCTCCAATACATAAAACTGCTGTATTTTGGATACTGCATCCAATATAGTTTCAGGCTTTTTTTTATTGGAATCTTTTTGATCTACAGGAATTATAACATTGCTGCTACCTGAATTATCTCCCATAATTTCCTCCTTATTAAATTTGTCGTAGATTTTAACCCCTACATATAAGTTATATATGAGGAGTAAAAATTATATTGATTCTGAAAAACAATTAGTAATAGAAAATATGGTTCGTTTGTTTTTAGGTTATTATTGCTCTGCAATAGGCTTTAATTACAATAATGGCACTCTTGATATAATAAAAAAAAGAGATGAATTGTTTCAGAGAAAATCTTTAGATAAGTACATAAACAGATTAACTGATCATATAAGAGACATTCTAAACAGTTTTCCTAAACAACAACTATTTGAAGATTGGAAATTTCTCAAACACCATATTATACGGGGAGATATAAAGAGCAGAGATAACAATAACTATATTGTTTCTTTTCACTATAAAAATATTATAGGTGTTCTTTTTGATAGCTTATCTTTAAAAAAAGATGATTATCGTGTTGGCAAATCATATTGGTTTTATATTCATCATATCAGTTTTGATGCTTATACCGATTATCCTATAAAATTAATTCTTGATAGAAAAACCGATATGCTGCCGGTTTGTTTATTAAAAAAAGAATATCCGTCCGGTAAGTTTAAATGTAAAAGATATTCAGGTCAGAGAGGTGTTATCTACTCTAATGTTTTAGTAAGTAAAAAGAATATTCAGATGATTAGTAATGTTGTTGGTAAAAAGATAATTTTAAAAAAACTTTAAAAGTCTGAATTTTTAACCCCCTGCATATAAAGTAATAGAGACAAATTTTTTTAGGAGGTTTTTATGATTTTTGGTCAATGTGTTGATGCAATCCGCAGGACTACGAAATTACGGAAGGGTATATCATTTATAACGCTTGCAGTCGTTATAAGTGGTTTGATGAGCGGTACGGCTTTCGCGGGAACGACGCCTACCACTACAGATGCATTTTTTAGTTTATACACTTTGGTGGTTAGTTGGGTATCCGGAGCGCCCGGTATAATTGCCGCGATCGTGATACTGATCGTAGGAGTTTATGGATCTATGTTCGCAGGCAAATCTCCAATGTTTTTCTTTGGTGCCGCGCTTGGAGCAGCATTGATATTCCTTCTTCCGGGTATTGCCACCAGTTTGGCAGGAGCAACTTTTTAGTATGCATCGAGGCAGAAATATTGCCTTATCTGTTTTGGCTGCAGCGAGTCTTGCTGCAGCCTTTACGGCTAATGCAGCAACTATTTGCAGCGGTATCAGCTTACAAAAGGATATCAAACTTCCGCCATACAAAATTATTAGCCAAAAACCGGTTGTCGGTAATTCGTTATGTCAATCCGTTATTTCAATTCAAACTTTACGGGGTAAACAAACAGCGGTTTTTTACTCTACAAAGAAATTTACTCTCGCCGGTTCGTTGTTCCGCAACGGCCGGAATCTAACTCAGTCCGCTCGGCAGAAAGTCGGCAATTCACAGTTCAGATCTACTTGGCGTAAATATAAAAATAAGTTAGCCGGAGTAGTTGCAGCAACATATACACCTAAGAACTTCAAAAAAGGCAATGTGTATTATGAAATAGCTGATCCGAATTGTCCGTTTTGCGAACGGATGAAACCGTATATTAAGAGATTCTCCGATAAATATGGATATGAAGCTAAGATTATATTCTTTTCGTTTGAGCGTCCCTCAAGTCCGAAGAAAACATCTAACTTTATCTGCAACAAACTAACGTTTACTGATTGGATCACAAACAAGATAAATACTAAAACCTGCAAAAAAGGAGATGAATATGTCAAGAAGGCTAATCAAATGGCTCGGAATCTTGGTGTAAACGGTACACCGACATTTATATTTGTTAGAACAGGTACGAAAGTGGTGGGTGCCAACCCAACTGCTTTGGAAAATGCAATGAAAGCAGGAAAATGATTTTAATGAGTAACAAATTTTTAAAACCCTTGTCGGAAACGGCAAGGGTTAGATATTTAGCTGCAGTAATCATATTATCGATAGTGTTTTTATCGGTACCGATATATGCAGACACGCCGATGCATCTTGCTGCGGTACAAAGATATATGCCGAATACATATTACAGCAGTAAGAATACTATTAATTACATATACGAAAAGATATGGACTATTGATCGACCGATAACGGCAACTCGGTTGACTTATCCTGCTAAACTTACAAACAAAGAGAAGTTTTATCAGCATTCATCCATGCGCTTGATATCGCAGATGCTTAGGAAGATAGCCAAGAATCACTCGTCTCGCCTCAAACGAAGCATACAGTCTCTACAATGAAAAACTTTAAGCTTGCGGCAGTATTATTAATATCACTTCTATCGGTATCTGCAGCCTATGCAGAGACAAATAATATCAGCGGAACTGCTATCAAGAGTGATTATCAGCATCAAAAAAAGAATGCCGAACGATATAAGAAATTATTAAAGAATTTTCATAATAAATATACATCCGAAGCAAGAGATATTGCGCTGCATGATCTTGTCAACTTTCACAATACCATAGGCAAACGTATGAAAAATATGCAGACTATGGTTAATTCTTTTGCAGGCATTCATCCTTCTAAAAAAGCTATACAGTATTACAGTAATATTTTTAGAAAAAGCGATAGGCTTTATATATTCATATCAAGCAGCATTCCCATTGCCACCCTTCGCAGCTATACGGAAATCGTAAGTCTTCTTAAAAACAATAATATCTATTTTATAATGAGAGGATGCGTGGACGGCTGCCATACAATCGCTCCCACCAAAACTTTTGTAAAAAAGATTATCGGATTAAAAGGAAATAAGGTCTTATCGGTTATTCATGGCATAGAGATCGATCCGCTTCTATTCAGATTATATAATATTAAACGTGTACCTGTTTTCGTATATGCTGAGAACGTTAATCCTCTTAACAGCTCAATTAGTCAGGGATTATTAAGAAACCTTTCAGGCTCTCCGGTATTTTATGAAAGCATAGGTGATTGGTCATTTAAATATCATGTTAGGCAGCTTGCCGGCTTGAGCAAGTCTCAAAGTTTGCGGGATCTTTATAATCAATTAAATAAAAACTGGTACACAAGAGGAGAAAAAAATCAATAATCAAAAAGGTTATATTCATATTATTGCGATTGCGATACTTATAGCGGTCATATTTGCATTATTATTCCTGTTTCCCAAAACTAAAAGCGCTATCAAATCAACTGAATCAACTATTGTGCGGGAGATTCCTGCGATTAAAAGCAAAATCGGCAGCTTAGACAGCAAAACAAGCGATCTATTTAAAAAGTTTAACAGCAAGATTACCAATCATGATCAATAGTTTACCGGTATTGTTACTGCTTTTATTATCTGTTATTTCACTGCCGGCTCTCAGCAGGGGCAATCCTATATCGTTTATCAAGAACACAGATACCAGCATTCAAAACAATAATCAGTTGAAGCAAGTTCTATCTGCTTATAATAAAAACTCACAGCAGGCGAGGGAACAGTCCTTTATCAAATCATTAAAAGTAAACAATATTATTCAATATCAAAATAAAAAATATAAAATTATAAAAAACAAAAATAATCTAATCTATCTATGTCCTTACTATACAAATAATTTCTATAACAGTCATAACTGGGGCTGGTTTTACAATAAAGATTGTTTATGGATAGATAAGCTTACTCTTGCAAAAAATAAGTATGAAAAACAAACCGGAAAATTTGCAAGTCAGAAAGATTTGGAAAAGCAAATTCCATGGTCGAAAATAAACAATAAACAGTGGCTTGCCTCCCGCAGTGTTCCCGAATTTCAGCATTATTTCAAGACACTGAAAGATATAGTAGTAACAGAGCCGACACCGCGCAATATGCAGGCGTATATGTCGATGCAGGATATGGCAAGACGTAAAAGTGTGGTCTTTGCCCACAGTATGGTTAATTTCGTATTGGATCATCCCGAATATAATATGCAGAAGAATTTCGGATCAAACGGTTGGTCATACCGTACGTTAAAGTCCTATCACAGTACAGTAAAAAAGAGATATCTGACAGATAACAGCGGACGTGTAGGTATCTACCTTTTAATTAAAGGCAGTTGTCCTTATTGCAATCAGCAGGAGAAGGTGCTGAATTGGTTATCGGCAGATTACAATTTAACAACGGTTCTGGTTACAAAAGATTATTGTCCTGCCGGCAGCAAAATGACTTGTGTTGTAGATCCTGATCTATCAAAACTGTTTCATATAAAATATTTTCCTACAACGGTTATGGTCTATAAACGCAGTAACGGCAAACCGGCATTTCAGCCTATCGGATCGGGGCTGATCAACGAGGAGCAGCTGTCTAACCGTCTGTATTATTATACAAAAATTATCAAAGCTGTTGACAGCGGTAATCACAATCCTTATATGCCGGTTCAAACTCTAACTCAAAATATCAATATTAACCGAGGTTTGCATTGAGAATATTAAGAAAGTCTCTTTTTGTTTTTATTATTATTCTCTTTGCCGTTAACTCTTATGCCGATCAGGCTGATTTTCTGAGAAACCATGCCGATAGAATAGGTTTATATTTCTTTTATGACAATGATTGCGAATATTGTCATATGCAGCTGCCTATAGTAAAGCAGCTTAAAGAGATATATGGAATCAGCACATTGATCATTAGCGAAAACGGCTGCCCTGTTACTAAATACCTACAATGCTCAACCGATCCGGGATTATTCGCTAAATTTAACGTGATCTATTATCCTGTAATAATAATGGTTTATCGAAGTCACTCCGGTAAACCATTATTTCATCAGATCGGTATCGGAGTAACCAATTTTAACACGCTATCCAGTCGAATCTATTATTATGCCAAGCATCATCAAGGAGGCAACTGATGTTTAGACAACACCTGATCAAATTTATAGTAATGCTATTATCAATATCACTTCTGTCGGTACCGGTGTATGCCGATATGAACAGTTATTTAACGGATACTTTAACTAATATGAAGGCGCTCTCCTATCATGCTTACAGCGGACAGCAGCGCGGCTATTTTGTCGGAGGCTCAGCCCGGTTTAAGCCTCCTTCAACAACCATACAGCCGTTTTCCGTAACTGCGCCCAGCATTACCAACAACGGCTGCGGCGGCATTGATGTTATTATGGGAGGCTTCAGCTATCTGAACTTTCAATATTTGGTTAAAAAACTTCAGGCGATATTACAGGCAGCTCCGGCATTTGCTTTTCAGCTGGCATTAAAAACATTCCTGCCGCAGGTTTCAACGGTATTGAGCGATCTTGAATCTATAGCTGATTCTATTAACGGCTTAAATGTTAATAGCTGTGCGGCAGCTAAACAGTTGGTAGCTGTGGCAGGAGGAGCACTCGGAAAAGGAATAGGCAATAGTAAATTGGTCAATGCTTCTGCGAGAATGCAGGCAAACGGTCAAAACGGGTTTTACGGCGGAGCTTTGGCGCAGGCCGGAAGTAATCTCGGTTCAGCATGGCATAAGTTTTTAGGTGATATGAAAAACTCATTTACTACTCAAAATACAGGTTCCGGAACAGGCGGAAACAGCATTGATCAAAAAGACTTAGCTCTCGGTGTGCCATGTGGAGGAATAATAAAAGCTGTCAATGATGCTTACAGTGTCAGCACATCTTTCGGAACAAGTGACTTTACGGAATTTGTCAGAACTATGGTGGGCGATATTGCGCCGGTTGGAAACTGTACTTCCGGTGGAGGACCATATCAAAATGTTGAGTATATACTGCCTGATATAACCGATATGGGAAAGCTTTTAAGTACGATGGCCATCGGTAGCGGCAACGGTACAAACGGTACAATGAAGCTTTGCAGCAGTGTTGCTGAATTAAGACAGGATACCTGTGCATCCAAATCGGTAACGCCTATATCTGTAAAAGTTAAAACTACAATAGAGGCAATTGAAACTACTTTTCCACGCGGCGGAGCAGCATTAACTTTTTCGCAGATTGCTCTTATCAATGCAAGCGATATTCCGATTTTCGCTTTCCTGAAAGCTGCCGCTCTAAGCAATGTTCCAGGTTTTTATGATGCAATGAACGAAAAAATCGTTGAAGCCGTATCGTACGAAATAGCATACCATGCATTGAAAGCATTAATGACAGACACATACAAAGAAACAAATCTTGCAAGATCACAGATAAAGCATGGCAAAGCGGGCGCTGCCGAGGCAGAAATATCGGAAGCTGAAAAATCAATGCAGGATGAACTGAATTTCCAATACCGCAGCTTGGAACAAGCATACTCTATGAAAATAAAGAAGTATCAGACAACAATAGGCAACTTTTATAATCAGTATAAAAATGTCGAAGGAGCGCTGAATCAAGTCATATCTCATAGCTCTATAGGCAGCAGTTATAAACTGCAAAAGATGCTGGGCAAGAGCTGAAAATGATTACTACAACTATGTCCGTTTACGGCAACACCGACATTATGAAAGAAGTACTGCTGTTTATTCAGACAATAACCGGCAGCGCAGAATACAGATCGTTAATTACCGTTTTTCTGACTATCGGTCTTGGAATTGCCGTTTTTAAGGGTTCAATGAATCTTAAAGTATCACATAAGGAAAGTATTATTCATTTTCTTGTTACCGCTACATTATTATACGGATTATACAACCCCAAAGTTACTGTAATTCTCAACAATGAAATGGCAGGGGCAATTACGAGTACAACATCATATCAGATACCGTTGGGGATAGCATACGCTATGCATTTCGGGAGTGAGATCCAAAAAGGCCTTGTTAATATAGTCAACCTCGGTACCAGTCTGACTCCTTCGGAAGAATACGGTTCTACCTCTTACTCATGGGCTCCGACCAGCCTTACGGCTATGTCAGGTGTAGGTTTGAAAACACCCGATCCCTATCTCTATGAAACAGTTAATGACTTTTTTGCGGAATGTGTTTTAACCGGTGTTCTTATGCATGAGATAAATATTCACGATCTTATGTCATCGCAGGATCTGCTCACTTTTATCGATCCATCAAACTATGGACTGCCTCCTGTCTGGACCAGTATAATCTACACTTCAGGAGGAAGTATATCCTCAGGCTGCCAGAATTCTTATTATTATATACACACCAAGCTGCTGGCTGCTCAGACAACAACATTTCCCATGCAGTTCTCAAACATTATGGCAGCAAGGACAAATGATAAATTAGGCAGCAATACGGCTACCACCTATCTGGGACAGGTAGGAACCGCTATTATACAGTCCTCACTCACCGGAGAGCAGATGCTGATGCAGGCGGTGATGACACAAAGCTTTAACAACGGTATAAGAGATTTTGCCATTACTTACAATACCGATCCCAATTTTCTTGCATATACCACGACAAATGCCTTAGACAAGAGTGTTCACGCAATGGATACATCATCCTATTTGGCAAAAGAATTTCTGCCCTGGCTGCATGTTCTGATAGAGGCACTTGTCTATGCAACTATGCCGCTTGCATTCTTTGCAATGTTTCTGCCCGGCTTAACGAAAAAGGTTATGTACACATACATTACTCTCATTCTATGGATCTCATTTTGGGGACCGATGATAGATATCATCAATGATCTTGTTAATGTGCATGCAGCAAATGCTATGAGCGAATACGGAGGTGTCCTGACACTACAGACATTTCCTCATATAGTAACAGAGGCATCTGCACTTCAGGCAATGGCAGGTTCACTGTTATGGGCAGTCCCTATTTTGGCATTCAGTATGGCATCGCTATCAACCTTCGGATTCACTTCTGTGGCAACATCTATCGGCGGAACACTGCATTCTGCCGGCATGGGAGCAGGTGCGGCAATAGGTGGAATAGAAGGCCAGCATGCACTGGGCGGAGTAGGCAGCGGCTTGAATCAAAGTGCAGCCGATCAGGGAGTTACTGCTGAGAAGACAATAGAGGGCGATGCCGTCAGGGGATGGGAGATGTACGGCAGCAACCAGGCAGCCTTTGGAATGGGTAAGTATCAAACAAGAAAAGGAGCGGCGGGAAACGCTCTGGCAAATATTGATCGGGGAGCAGGAACAGATAATGCCATTAATCAGTTCGGCAACGGAGCAATGCAGAACGCCTCGGCAGCTTCTACAGCAAGTAATATCGGAGCAGGCAGCGCATACGGTTCCGGATCAGCAGGTATGAATTCGGCTGCAAGTACGGCTACCACAGGTACACAAGAGACTATCGGAGACAAGCAAGCTGTACGAGATATAGCAAAAACATTGCAGGGTATGGGAATCGGCGATGGAACGGTAGAAGGATATTCATATAAGAAAACTATAAGCGGAGGTATGGGGAAAAAGTTTGCATATACAGATAAAAACGGTGATGTAATACAGGGAGCACTGATCGGTGCAGGTAAAGGACAGAAAATATTAACTGCAACATTTGCAGTAGGTAAGAATAACCGGCAGGAAGTAGTTGATCGATTAAATAAAGCAGGATTAAAAGATCCCGCAAATATGGTTAACGATATGGCAGCTAAAGGACAATACGGAATGATGACCGAAGAAACGGTGATCGGTACAGACGGTAAAAAGCATCTTGCGTATGCCGGATACAAGGCAGGTGGATCAGCTACCTATCAGAGCAACAGTTATAGTCAAACCGGCAAGAAAGTCACTTCAGGACAAGATATAAAAGTCGGTAATCAAGTAATAGCAACGGTAAGTTCTGCGGGTAAAGACTTCGGCACAAATTACGCTGTTACGACACAAGTAATGAAGGATATAGGTATCACAAATCAGGATGACATCAAAGGCGGCAAGGTAAACCAGGATGGCAGTGAAATAGCGTTCTCAGGTATTTTAAGCAAGAAAGGCGTAGAGCATATGATCAAAAATGGAACATTAAGAGGACATTCGGCTTACGTGGCAGAGCAAGCTATGAAATCTAAAGATTTCTCAGGCTTTAAGGTTAATATGCTGGGCAGTACGGCAGGAGGAAGACCGGTCGCTGCTGCTTTATCGGCAGGAACGGAAACGCTTGTCAATGAGAGCGGTACGATAAACAGATCGGAAGTTGACAATATGAGTACATCGTATAACGCAAGCAACATCAGCAGAGGAGGAGATGACTTCCAAACCTCCGGAAGTTTCGGTACCGTAATTGGGAATGAAGTTATGAATCCACATATGTCATATGGTAATAAGGTTGGTGATGAAATCCAGATAGCGAGTAATATTAAAAGGGCTGATCATTTTGGAAATAGCAGCACGGCCTACAATCAGATTGCATCAGAAGGAACG
>VAPK010250419.1_pt1 | contig 10452 bp, 11 predicted proteins | sample 3395031 | NCBI WGS metagenome assembly VAPK01 (sample SAMN08290443, study PRJNA428436) | hydrothermal vent metagenome | isolation source: Deep-sea hydrothermal vent chimney 1 | place: Pacific Ocean: Juan De Fuca Ridge
CCTCTACGTCAGTATTTACTTCTGAGATTTTTTCTGTTATAAAATATATCTTGTTTAGAAAAAATTTTTGCGCCCGTAGCTCAGCTGGATAGAGCAACGCCCTTCTAAGGCGTGGGTCGCACGTTCGAATCGTGCCGGGCGCGTTTATTTTCATCACACCAGGAAATAGATATGATTAAGCGATCGAAAAATAATATTATTCCCAAACAAAAGCAGGTTGTAAGCTATTTAAGAAAACAAGGCATTGTTAAGGCAGGGGTGTTTGGTTCGTTTGCACGGGGGGAAAGTAAGAAGAGAAGTGATGTTGATATTTTGGTGAAGGTTAAGAGTGGAACAAGTTTATTTGATTTGATTGGATATGAACGGGATTTAGAAAGTATTATTCAAAGAAAAGTTGATTTGTTGACGTATGATTCAATTCATTATTTGGTAAAAGAGTATATTTTAAAAGATGAGGTTGCTTTAATATGAACAAGGATGATTTAGTTTTTGTTACGCATATTTTGGAGTCTATTGAGCATATTGAAGAGTTTACAAAAGGTATGACTAAAAGCGATTTTTTACGTTCTGAAATGGTACAGGCTGCGGTTATTAGAAAGTTGGAAATTGTTGGAGAAGCGACAAAAAATATTAAGAGAACTTTTCGCAAGAAATATTTAGAGATTCCTTGGGAAAATATGGCTGGAATGCGGGATAAGTTGATTCATGACTATATGGGAGTTGATTTAAAGATTGTTTGGGTTGTTGTTAAAAAAGAACTACCTTCGTTAAAGAAACAAGTTCAGCATATTCTCGAAGAAGGCTTAAAATAAAATTAATGGAGCATGGTCATTATTTGGTCACTCGGTACTTTTAGTAGAGGCAGTATAGAAATAGGGTCAATCTTAAGTATACAAGTGCCAATATATTGTAATAAATTTTAAAAGCGATCTGGACGCTGGGGCATCAGTCTTCTAAGGCGTGGGTCGCACGTTCGAATCGTGCCGGGCGCGTTTATTTTATAGTCATTGTTATGTTTACAGATATAATATGAATAGATATAATTGGTGTGGGAGATTGATATGATTAAAGCAGTCTTAGATTCAAAATTAAATAAAATTGTCGATATCAGTAAAGATTTTGGGGTTAAAAAAATTTTACTTTTTGGGTCATATCTTGAAAATGTCGACAGAGCCCGAGACATTGATATTGCCGTGAGTGGTATCCCTCCGAGAAAATTCTTTGAGTATTACGCTGAAGTTACCATAGCCGTCAAAGAAAATGTAGACATTGTTGATTTAGATGATATGAAACCCTACTTCCGTGACTGCATCAGTCGTGAAGGAAAGATTTTATATGAAGGATAGAATCGAAAAACTCAAAGCAGATGTTCTGTTTGAAATAACCCTTATTGAAGAGGCTGTTAATCGGTTAAATGAGATTAAGGCAAAGTTTCCGATTGCTGAAGGTGATCATATCAGCGAGCCTGCGATGGGAACATATTTAATGAATTTTTATAATGGGGTTGAGAATATTATCAAAAGAGTTTGTAAGCTTTATTATGGTTGTTTTCCGACAGGCGATACTTGGCATAAAGAATTGCTGCAGTTGTCTTGTAACCCTCCCGAAGGTAAAGAGGTTGTTTTCTCAGAAGATACTGTTAAGAGTCTGAATAAATATTTAAATTTTCGTCATAGATTTATAAGTGGGTATGGATTCCAGTTAAAGGCAGAGAAGATGTTTGAACTGGTTGATGGTGTGGATTCCTTGCTGGAGGAAATTCAAAAAGAGTTGAATTCATTTTTTGATAAATTATCTTAATGGTCATTATTTGGTCACTCGGTACTTTTAGTAAAAATTTAGCAGAGTTACAATTATTCTTAAATATATAAGTGCCAACACGTTGTAATTAATTTTTAAAGCGGCCTGGACGGCGGGGCATCAGTCTTTTAAGGCGTGGGTCGCACGTTCGAATCGTGCCGGGCGAGGTTTACTTTCATATGAAAATAATACGAAGAATTTTTATTTGGGTTGTTGTTTTGATCTCCATTATTTTCCTTGGTTTGGAAGTTTTTATTGCAACAAAGGGGAAGCAAATGGTGGCACAGAGGTTGTCTGAAGAATTTCATTGTCCTGTGAGGCTTAGCGAAGCGCATTGGATATTTCCATTAGGGGTTGTTTTTAAAGGGATCGATATTGAAGGACTTTTACGTGCTAAGCAGGCAAAGGTCTTTTTTAATGTTTCAAATTTTCAGAAAAATCAAATAAAGATTAGCCGCTTGATTGTTAATGAAGGAGAGGCAGAGATTAATTATAATGGCGTAAAAATTTTTTTAAAGAAAATACAGGGGGATGTAAAAAATTTTGTGTATCCAATCGAGACGCAAAGCCCCCGGGCCTTTGAGTCAGTAAAGACTGGTATTGACCTTAAAGCTCAAGTGGAAGGAAAAAAATTTCCTTTTTCAGGAAGCGTGGCCTCAGCACAAGGGTGGGTGGACGTAAAGAGCCTGAGTATGGATGAGCATGTGGTTTTGAGAAATTTTTCAGGAAAAGAGATGTTAATAGTGGATTTGAAGGCAAGAAATAATGATATGCTTGTTTCAGGAAATGTTGATATGATAGGGATGATGACACAAGGAGTAGCTTCGCGGAAAAAAGAGGATTCTGTTCAGAATATGATTTTAGGAACTTTGAATTCAGAAGGAATAAATATGATGACCAAGTTTTCTTTTCAAACAAAGATGAATGATTTTCGTATAGGAAAAATTTCTTTTTCGGGCAATATCAATTATGTTAAATAATACCAATTTCACTAATTAATTCCTGATATTAGTTTTACTTGTCTCGACGTTTTTGCGAAAATTATAAGTAAGCTTTTTAAATGAGTACTTATTTAATGGAATTGGTATTAATCAGCCTTTCCTTCAAGAATTTTGTATTTTCCTTGCAAAATAAATTAAAATCTTTTAGACTTAATCGTTTAAAAAAGATGGTTTTCTAAGGAGTCTATGGTTAAGAATATTGAAAGTAGCATAAGAAATGATATCAGTCTTTTAACAGATCAGGATAGTCATCTTTTTAAAGAAGGAAATCATTTCCGTCTTTACGAAAAATTAGGATCCCACATCATTTCTAAAGATGGTATTCAGGGAACATATTTTGCCGTCTGGGCCCCCAATGCTCAGGCGGTTTCTGTTATTGGGGACTTTAATAATTGGCATTGGCAATCTCATCACTTATCCTGCCGTTGGGATAGCTCTGGAATTTGGGAAGGATTTATTCCCCATATTGGCAAGGGAATGCAATATAAATACGCGATTCACTCCCAGGTTAATGATTATAAAGTAGAAAAAAAAGATCCATTTGCTTTTTATTGTGAACAGCCCCCCCGAACCGCTTCAATTATTTGGGATTTAGAATATGGATGGGAGGATAAGGGCTGGATGAAGGATCGAGGAAAGCATAATGCGCTCAATTCTCCTTATTCGGTGTATGAGGTTCATCTGGGCTCCTGGCGACGTATTTTAGAAGACGGTAACCGAAGTTTAAGCTATGAAGAAATTACCGAGCCGTTGATTGATTATGTTCAGGATATGGGCTTTACGCATGTCGAGTTCATGCCGCTGTTAGCCTATCCTTTTACAGGTTCTTGGGGATATCAGGTCGACGGTTATTTTGCGTCGGCCAGTATGTACGGTGATCCACAAGGATTAATGCATCTTATTGATCGTTTCCATCAAAAAAATATTGGCGTAATTATGGATTGGGTTCCTTCACATTTTCCAACAGATGAGCATAGCTTAGGCTATTTTGACGGGACAAATCTCTATGAGCATGCGGATCCGAAAAAAGGATTTCACCCGGATTGGAAGAGCAATATTTTTAATTACGGACGTGCAGAGGTAAAGAGTTTTTTAATTAGTAGTGCATTATTTTGGATGGAAAAATATCATTTAGACGGGATTCGCGTTGACGGGGTGGCTTCCATGCTGTATTTGGATTATTCGCGGGATGACGGCGAATGGATTCCTAATGAGTTTGGAGGGCGGGAAAATATTGAGGCGATTAGTTTTCTTAAGCAGCTTAATGAAGTGATTTATGAAGACCATCCGGACACTCAGGTGATTGCTGAAGAGTCAACCTCTTGGGCAATGGTTTCCCGTCCCACTTCTGTGGGGGGGCTTGGTTTTGGAATGAAATGGAACATGGGTTGGATGCACGATACTCTCGAATATTTTAAAAAAGACCCTATTCATCGTAAATATCATCATAACGAATTAACATTTAGTTTGTATTATGCTTTTACAGAAAATTTTATGCTTTCTTTGTCGCATGATGAGGTTGTTCATGGCAAAGGTTCTCTTTTACGAAAAATGCCGGGAGATGATTGGCAAAAATTCGCGAATTTAAGATTATTGCTCGGTTTTATGTATGCCCACCCTGGAAAGAAGCTGCTTTTTATGGGAGGGGAAATCGCGCAATGGGATGAATGGAGTCATGAGCGAAGTCTGGATTGGCATTTGTTGGACTTTTCAATTCATCAGGGAGTTCAGAAGTGGGTACGGGATTTAAATACTTTTTATAGAAATGAACTCGCATTGTACGAAGATGATTTTACCGTTGAGGGTTTTGAGTGGATTGATTGTTCTGATAATGAAAACAGTGTTCTTAGTTTTTTACGCAAAGGCCATAATCATCAGGATGATATTTTAGTGGTTTGTAATTTAACACCGATTCACCGGAAGAATTTTCGTGTGGGGGTTCCTCAAGGTGGTGTCTGGTGCGAAGTTTTAAGTAGTGATGATCAAAAATATGGAGGAAGCCATCAAAGAAATGGAAATAACATTCAGGCATCCCCGCTAGCATGGCAAGGTCAGGAATATTCTGTTTCGCTTATTCTCCCAACCCTTTCCGTTTTATTTTTTAAACATAAAACCGCTTGATAGAGCCCCTTCCACTAGATATAATGCCTCCCATGAACCGTTATATTTGTATTCATAGTCATTTTTATCAGCCTCCCCGGGAAAATCCCTGGCTTGAAGAGGTGGAATTTCAGGATTCCGCCTATCCTTACCATGATTGGAATGAACGGATTACTGCGGAGTGTTATGCTCCCAATACGGCCAGTCGGATTTTAGGTGAAGATAAGCGGATTGTTGATATTATTAATAATTATGCGAAGATGAGCTTTAATTTTGGCCCGACCTTACTGTCTTGGATTGAAAGGCATAAGCCGAACGTATATCAGGCAATTTTAGAGGCTGATAGAGAAAGTCTGCAGCGGTTTTCAGGGCATGGGTCTGCTATCGCGCAGGCCTACAATCATATGATTATGCCTTTAGCTAATGAGCGTGATGTGCGAACGCAAGTGATTTGGGGAATTCAGGATTTTGAATATCGTTTTAAGCGCAAAGCAGAAGGAATGTGGTTGCCTGAAACAGCGGTAGACATGAAAACTTTAGAGGCTTTAGCGGAACATGGAATCAAATTTACTATTTTAGCGCCTCATCAAGCCAAATGTGTACGAAAAATAGGAAGCAAAAATTGGAATGATGTCGAAGGTGCTGAAGTAGACCCGCAGCAACCCTATCTGTGTAATCTTTCATCAGGACGAAAAATTTATCTATTTTTTTACGATGGGCCTATTTCTCAGGAAATAGCTTTTAGTGAACTTTTGAAAAATGGACAGGGGTTTGCGGAAAGGCTATTGGACGTTTTTCCTGAAAAACATGAGAATAACCGTATGGTGCACATTGCTACGGATGGTGAGACTTACGGGCATCATCATCGTTACGGGGAGATGGCGCTTTCCTATTGTCTTCATCATATTGAGTCAAATAATTTAGCCAAATTGACGGTGTACGGAGAGTATTTAGAAAAATATCCCGTGGAGTATGAGGTGAAAATTCAGGAAAATACGGCATGGAGCTGTATTCATGGGGTAGAGCGGTGGAAGGCAAATTGTGGATGTTGTAGCGGAGGAAATCCCGGGTGGAATCAGGAATGGCGAACTCCTTTGCGGGAGGCTTTGGATTGGTTGCGAGATAGATTGCTTTTGATTTTTGAAAAGGAAATGAGTGATTTTGTCCAAAATCCATGGGAGGTGCGCGACCAATATATTCAAGTTGTTTTGGATAGGTCGGAAGCTAACATAGAGAAATTTTTCCGTACGTATTTAAAAAATGATTTCGTTCGCAGTAATCCTGAAGAGGGTTTTCCCTCCGGAATGAACCCTCTCCTGAAAGGAGGCGGAGCGGCTCATTTATTAGCAGAAGATAGGGTTAGGGTTCTTAAATTATTGGAAATGCAACGACACGCAATGTTGATGTATACAAGCTGTGGTTGGTTTTTTGATGAGGTTTCCGGAATTGAAGCAACGCAAATTATTCAATATGCCTCCAGAGCGATTCAGTTAGCGAATGAAATTGTAAATATCGACTTGGAAGAAGACTTTAGGCGGTATCTGGAAAGGGCCCCAAGTAATATTGTTGATATTAAAAACGCGGCTGTTGTGTATGACCGTTATGTCAAGACCACGAAAGTAGACCTTTTACGTGTCGGTGCGCATTACGCGATTTCTTCTCTTTTTGAAAATTATCCTCAAGAAACAGATGTTTATTGTTATAGAGTTAAAAATAAATTTTATGAAGATCAAGAAATTGGGAAGCAAAAAATAGGATTCGGGAAGGCCCATGTATGTTCCAGGATTACAGGAGAGGAAAATATTATTAGTTTTTGTGTTCTTCATTTAGGGGATCACAATCTCAATGGCGGCGTACGGATGCACACTGGAGAAAAGTCTTTTGAGGTCATGTGTGGGGAGATCAAGGAGGCTTTTTTAAGGGGAGACATCCCAGAGGTTATCCACTTAACGCGAAAGCATTTTGGAGCGAATAATTATTCCTTGTGGCATTTGTTTAAATACGAGCAAAAAAAATTTTTTGATATTATTTTTTATTCAGGGCTTCAGGAAATAGAAATGTACCATCGGAATATTTACAAAGAATTTTATCCTTCCATGCGTGCCAGGCAAGATTTGAAAATATCTCTGCCCAAAGTTTTAGAAAACACTCTGGAGTTTGTATTAAATCGGGATTTATTGGAGTTGTTGGAAGAAGAAAAGGTTGATGTCAAAAGGTTGAAAGAAACCGTTGAAGAATTTCTTCGTTGGGGATTTAAGCGAGACGTTAAAACGTTAAATTTTGTAGTGTCACGGAGGATACATGTTTTTATGAAAGCATTTTTACTTCAACCGGAAGATTTGGAGTTATTAAAATTGATTGATGACTTTTTAAAGGTACTAAGGTGCCTGGCATTAGATTTAGATGTAGGAAAGGCACAAAATATTTATTTTATGATGGGAAAAAGGCTTTACAAGGAAAAGCAGAGAAAGTCAGAGCGAGGAAATATTGAGGCAAAGCAGTGGATAGATCATTTTGATCATTTGGGAGATTTTCTGCAGGTAAAGAGTGCTTAGAGAACAGTAAATTTATCTTGATTGTTTTTTAAGAAAGTGCTAGCATTTTTACATTATTTGGGATTTTCCATAAAAAATGGAGGGTATATAAAATGAATAGAACCGTGAAACCAAGATCAGCAGCAAGAAAATCGGTAGTGGCTAAAGGGAAAACATCATTAAAAAAGTCGGCTAAGACAACAGCGACGAAGAAAATTAGAAGAGAATCTCCTGTTAAAAAATTAAGTGTGAAAGAAATTCAAGCCAGAACAGCACAAAGGGCTTATGAAATTTTTGAACAACGGGGGCATTCTCATGGGAACGATTTTAACGATTGGGTTGAAGCAGAAAAAATGGTTCTGGCTGAAGTTTAATAACCTCATTGTATCTGAAGGCATTGCGGTTTCGGCAACCTGTGCGGTTGCCGCCAATCGTTTTTTAAAAGAAGCGGTAGAAATTTTTTATTGTAAAGAACTCGACTTCCTTCCCGCTCTTGAAGATGAGAAAGCACAAAAATTTGTCGGTCTTGTCTACTACCGCGAAGTCATAACCAAAATCCAAAAAGAATTCCTCAGACGTTGCGGAGATTGACTCGCCATCAAATGAAATTCTTCACATTTATAGAATTCCGGGAACACGTGTCCCCGGAATTTAAAGCAAGAAGCGGAGTTTTCATAGAGGCAGAGCCCCTTTGGACAAGGCCCGACCAGAGCGAGGATTAATTTGTGATTAAAAAGGAAATTTATGCTTTTGTTTGATGCAGTTATTTTTGATTTAGACGGGGTGATAACTAAAACAGCACTCGTGCATGCCTCTGCCTGGAAGGTGATGTTTGATGAATATCTTCATTTACGGGAGAAAAGAGATGGCGAGCCTTTTAAAGCGTTTACGCATGAGGAAGATTATCTTTCTTATGTCGACGGTAAACCCCGGTATAAAGGGGTGCAAAGTTTTTTAGAGTCTCGGGGTATTCATATTCCCCTTGGGGAGGCGGAAGATGCCCCGGAGGCTGAAACGGTTTGCGGTTTAGGCAATCAGAAAAATAGGGCTTTTCGAAAGGTTCTAGAGCAAGATGGCGTTGAGGAGTATGCCTCGACCGTGACGTTGATTAAGGATTTAAAGGCAAAGGGTGTGCGTATGGGGGTGGCCTCTTCCAGTAAAAATTGTCAGTATGTGCTTCAGTCGGCAGGTATTGAAGATTTATTTGAAACACGGGTGGATGGGGTTGTTTCAGTTGAGTTAGGTTTAAAAGGTAAGCCGGAAGGTGATATTTTTGTCAAGGCTGCAGAGAATGTAGGTTCTTCTCCGGAGCGTTCCGTTGTTGTCGAAGATGCAGTTTCAGGGGTTCAGGCCGGGGTTAGTGGAGGTTTTGGGTTGGTGATTGGGGTGGCCCGGGAGAATAATGAAGAAGAGTTGAAAAAAAATGGAGCAGATGTGGTGATTACAGACTTTGAGGGGATTTTAACAGAAGATATTAATGCATGGTTTCAGAAAAAGAACAGCTAAAAAATTTTTTTGAACATCTGGATGAGATTAGGGAAGAACTATCTCAGAAGGATGTTTTTTTGTTTTTAGATTATGACGGCACCTTGACGCCAATTGTGGACACGCCGGACCTGGCTGTTTTTTCTCCGGAGACGCGCGCGCTTGTTCAACAATTATGTTTTAAATATAAAGTTTCCATTGTGAGCGGCCGGGCAACAGAGGATGTGCGTGCTAAAGTACGGATTGATAACATTTTTTATGCCGGGAGCCATGGTTTTGAAATTGTTGAGCCTGACGGTAAGGTAGAAATTAATGCAGAGGTACAAAAAATTTGTCCGGTTATTGATGAGGTTTATGTGAAGCTTACGGAGCGATTAAAAAATGTGCAAGGCGTTTTGGTTGAGCACGTGAAATATATAGTTTCAACGCATTACCGTTTAGTGAGTGATGAAGATTTTCCTCAAGTGGAACAGGCGGTTGAAGATATTTTAAAGGATTATTCAAGCCTACGAAAGACGAATGGTAAAAAAGTTTTTGAAATTCGTCCGCAAATTGATTGGGATAAAGGAAAAGCGGTGGAGTGGATTCTTGATGTTTTGCAATTTGATTTTCAAAAAAATTTGGCAATTTATATTGGAGATGACAGGACTGATGAAGATGCCTTTGCTGTATTGGAAGGCAAAGGTTTTGGGGTGTTGGTTGCTCAAGAAGCCCGGGATTCAAAGGCGTCTTATCGTATTAAAAATACAGATGAAACAAAAAAAGTATTGGAATTTTTTCTAAAATGATTCCATGGAAATTAACCTATAATAAGTTTAATTCTGAGGAAGAAAGTCTTCGTGAGGCATTGTGTACATTGGGCAATGGCTATTTTGGAACACGCGGCGCGGTTTCAGAGACTATGGCAACAAAAGTGCATTATCCCGGCACCTATATTGCCGGAGTTTATAATACCCTTCCGACGGATGTGGCCAGTCGAACAATTTATAATGAAGATTTTGTAAACTGTCCGAATTGGTTAATGCTTAATTATCGTATTAATGATGGACCTTGGTTTAACCGGATGAAGGTTAAGATTTTAACGTGGAAAAAAGAATTGAATATGCGTAAAGGTGTTTTGACGCGTCGATTGCGCTGGCAAGATGAGCAGGGGCGAATCACTTTAGTGGAAAATCAGCGGATTGTGAGCATGGCGCACCCGCATTGCGCGGCCTTACGCTGTTCAATTACCCCTGAAAACTATGAGGGGCGGATTACTGTGCGTAGCGGCATTGACGGGTTAATCATCAACGCCGGCGTGGATCGTTATAAACAGCTTAATTCAAAACATTTAGAACCTTATGCCCAGGGAAACTTTGGGGATAATGGTATTTTTTTACAGATGCAGACGACTCAATCCGGGATCCAAATTACAGAGGCGATGCGAACGCTCATTTATCAGGGGAAAGAGAGAATAAGGCCTGTGATGCATATTATCGCGCATGGGCGTCAGCGTATGATCCATGAGTTTACGCTTGATGTCAAAAAAGGGC
>VAPK010074752.1_pt1 | contig 10450 bp, 10 predicted proteins | sample 3395031 | NCBI WGS metagenome assembly VAPK01 (sample SAMN08290443, study PRJNA428436) | hydrothermal vent metagenome | isolation source: Deep-sea hydrothermal vent chimney 1 | place: Pacific Ocean: Juan De Fuca Ridge
TTGGCGCGGCCTGGTTAACCATAGGATATGTTGTGTTTCAAATCATAAAAATAAAGAAGTTGAGTAAACAATAATTAGCTTATTTTTAAATGAATATATTTTATCTGTTAATAGGAGTTAGCCTGTTTGCAGCACTTATTTTTCTTGGTGCCTTTATTTGGGCAGTCCGAAACGGGCAGTTCGATGACAACGAAACTCCTTCGATACGTATTTTATTTGATGATGAACCCACCGTAAATAAAGAGACTGAAACTAAAAAAGAACAAACAAAATAACGACCATACTTATGGAAAATCAGAAATTCTTTTATGACAATAAAATTGTAAAATTATTTATTCTTGCAACCATTATTTGGGGTGTTGTTGGAGTATTAGTGGGTTTAGTTATTGCACTTCAACTTGCATTCCCAGTTTTTAACCTCGGGTTGGAATATACAACATTCGGGAGAATGAGGCCCTTGCATACCAACGCTATTATTTTTGCATTTGTTGGCAATGCCATTTTTGCCGGTATATATTATTCGTTGCAAAAACTGCTTAAAGCACGCATGTTCAGCGACAGGCTGAGTAAAATACATTTTTGGGGCTGGCAGTTGATTATTGTTTTAGCAGCAGTAACATTCGTTTTTGGGATAACAACTTCAAAAGAATATGCCGAACTCGAATGGCCAATTGATATTTTAATCACTGTCATTTGGATAATTTTTGGGTGGAATATGATTGGAACCATTGTTAAACGTAGGGTTCAGCATATTTATGCAGCTATTTGGTGGTATCTCGCAACATTCCTTGGCATTGCAATCTTGCATGTTGTAAATTCGCTCGCGTTGCCAATTTCGTTATTTAAAAGTTATTCCATTTATGCAGGGGCTCAGGATGCAGTGGTGCAATGGTGGTACGGTCATAATGCAGTTGCATTTTTCCTTACAACCCCATTTTTGGGACTAATGTATTACTATCTTCCAAAAGCTGCAAACCGCCCTATTTATTCTTATAAATTATCCATCATCCACTTTTGGTCGCTCATATTTTTGTATATGTGGGCCGGGCCCCATCATTTGTTATATCAGGCTTTGCCAGATTGGGCACAGGCACTCGGCGTAACTTTTTCAATTATGCTGATTGCTCCTTCGTGGGGCGGGATGATAAATGGATTGCTCACACTGCGGGGTGCCTGGGACAGGGTCCGCGACAGTGCAGCACTGAAATTTATGGTAGTTGCAGTTACCGCTTATGGAATGTCAACCTTCGAAGGGCCAATGATGTCGTTAAAAAATGTAAACCAAATTACGCACTTCACCGACTGGACAATCGCACATGTTCACATTGCAGGAATGGGATGGAACGGAGGGATGGTATTTGGGATGCTTTATTGGCTGGTACCAAAACTTTTTAAAACAAAACTTTTTTCTGAAAAACTGGCAAATATCCATTTCTGGGTGTCAACATTGGCCATTTTAATCTATGCAATTCCATTGTATTGGGCGGCGGTAACTCAATGGTTAATGTGGCGGGAATATACTCCCGAAGGATTTTTGGCCTACCCTAATTTCCTTGAAACACTTACGCAAATATTACCAATGTACACCATACGAATTGTTGGTGGCGTATTGTTCCTCACCGGTTTTCTCATTATGGTATATAACCTTTTCAAAACCATGGCCGCTGGCTCTCTTGAAGCCAATGAATTGTCCGAAGCTCCGGCTCTTGTTTTGAAAGGCGCAAGAAACCCGCTTACAGAAACCATTCACCGCTGGATGGAAAGGAGAGCTGTACGTTTTTCAATTTGGGTATTTATTGCCTTGGCAATTGGTGGGGCAGTAGAAATTATTCCGATGATTTTTATAAAATCGAATATCCCTACGATTGAATCGGTAAAACCTTACACGCCGCTTGAGTTGGAGGGGCGCGATATTTACGTTTCCGAAGGTTGTTATACTTGCCACTCGCAGATTGTCCGTCCGTTCCGTTGGGAAACAGACAGGTACGGCGAATATTCAAAAATTGGTGAATTTGTTTACGACCATCCTTTCCAGTGGGGTTCGCGCAGGACCGGACCAGATTTGGCGCGCGCAGGGTTTATTGGTGGCCCGATGTATAAAAATTCGGCATGGCATTACAACCATTTTATGGATCCACAGAAAATGAACGAGCAATCGATTATGCCAAAATATACCTGGTTTGCTAAAAAAGAGATAAATCTCGATATGGTTCCCAACAAAATTAGGGCGATGCAAACCTTGGGAGTTCCTTACCCGGAAGGTTACGACGAGATTGCCGTTGACGATTTAATGAAACAGGCAAAAGAAATTGTGGCAGATCTTAAAAAGTCAAATATTGAAATTGAACCAACAAAACAGATGGTTGCAATGATTGCTTACATGCATAAATTGGGAAGGGACATTGCCCCGCCTCCAGTTGAGCTTGTTGAACCTTCGGGTGAAAAAGATACAGTTGATAAGTTACATTTTATTAATACTGAACAAAAATGAAAATAGTAAGTAATTTACTGGAAAATATTGAAGGGATTCAGACCTATTATATCATTGGATTACTCATTTTTTTTATACTGTTTATTGTGATTATTGTTCGAACAATAAGAAGGCCGAACAAAGAAATGGATGAGATTAAAAATTCAATATTAGAAGATAACGATTCAGATAAAACAGTTGCATCATAACTTTAGAAATTAGGAGTATGTCAAAAGAAAACAACAGCACCGATCGCTACGACGATAAGTTAATGGATCATGATTACGATGGCATTCAGGAATTAGATAATCCACCTCCACAATGGATTATGGCAATGTTTTATATTACAATTGCTATTGCTATTATTTATGCGGCTTATTATTTTTGGTTGGGTGTTGGCGATAATCAGGATGCTGAGTACGCCAGAAAATCGAAAATGCACGAACAGGAATACCAGATCGTCAACTTGTCGTCCGAGCAATTGGTCCTGCTAACCGATGTGGGTGAAATAGAGGAGGGAAAAGCAATATTTAAAGAGATGAACTGCTTTGTCTGCCACGGAATGAATGGCGAGGGAAATGCAATTGGGCCAAACCTTACCGATGAATTTTGGATTCATGGTTGCGGTTTTCAAAATGTTTTTAACATCATAAAAAATGGGGAGCCATTAAAAGGGATGACTGCATTTAAAGGGCAAATTAGCGACGAAAAAATTCAAAAAGTGGCAAGCTACATTATAACTTTAAAAGGAACAAACCCGGCAAATGCAAAAGCTCCGCAAGGTGAAAAATGTAATTAAAGCCCCACACGCCTCCCCGAGGGGACTCTTTATATACATCTTTTTAAGAATATGAATTTTAGAAAATTATGAATATTTTAAATGTCAAATATCCTCCGTAGGAGTCCCTCGGAAAATAAGAAATTTAAAATTTTTGTCCATTTTTTAACGTTTTAAACACTTTTACATTTATTATTTCTTGTTTTGTTTCATTCTCCAAACATATATTTATGTATAAAGAGTAGCAAAAAGGGAAGGATAAAAAGCAATCAAAATTTTCGCGAACTAATTTCCAAAGCTTCAAAATTTTCGCTTCGGGGGATTTAGAGGGGCGATTACAATTATGTCAGAAAAAGATATTTCATTCAGGGATCGGCCAATAAACATGGACGCAAAAGGAAGCCGCAAATGGGTTTATGCAAAAAAACCAAAAGGGGAATGGTACACCCGGCGGACCATTTTTAGTTGGTTTGTCCTGCTTTTTTTTGTTGGTGCGCCTTTTATTAAAATCAATGGAAATCCTTTTATATTGCTTGATATTGCATCGCGGAAATTTATAATATTTGGTGCTATTTTTTGGGCGCAGGATACTTTCATCCTCGCTCTTTTAATGCTCTCGTTTGTACTTTTTATCTTGCTTTTTACGGTAACTTTTGGACGGCTTTGGTGCGGCTGGGCTTGTCCGCAAACTATTTTTCTGGAAATGGTTTTCCGAAAAATTGAGCATTTAATAGAAGGGGATTACAAAAAACGGTACAAACTTGATCATGGTCCGTGGACAAGCGAAAAAATTATTAAAAAAGTTATTAAACATGCCATTTTCATATTCATATCAATGGCCATGACCAATACTTTTTTGCTTTGGTTTATTGGATCGGAGAAATGGTTTAATCTAATTTCACAGCCCATCCACGAAAATCTGTCAGGATTTATTATCATGTTACTTGTTTCAGCATTTTTCTATTGGGTTTACTCTTTTTTCCGCGAGCAAATTTGTACAATGGTTTGTCCTTACGGACGAATGCAAAGTGTTTTGCTCGATTCAAAATCGATAGTTGTAAGCTACGATTATAAACGCGGCGAACCCCGCGGGGCAAAAAACAGCGGCGATTGTATCGACTGTGGGCAGTGTATTTCGGTGTGCCCAACCGGTATCGATATTAAAAACGGGACTCAACTGGAGTGCATTAATTGTGCGGCTTGCGTGGACCAGTGCAATAGCGTAATGAAATCTATTGGAAAAAAACCGGGCTTAATTCGGTTCGACTCGGAAAACGGAATTAAAAACGGACATAAAACAATTTGGAATGTGCGAAATCGGTCGTACTCCGTGGTTTTGCTCATTCTATTTTCATTTTTTATTTACACGTTAATTTCACGCCCGGTTATCGAAACTACCATCCTACGAACTCCCGGTTTGCTTTTTCAGGAAAATGCGGACAATACCATTTCGAACGTCTATAACATAAAAATTGTAAATAAAACACACGAAAAGATACCCTTGCAAATTCGGTTGATTTCGCAAAAAGGTGAGATTAAAATGGCGGGCAACAAAATGGAAATCCTGGATCAGTCGATGTTTGAATCGACCTTTATTTTATTTATTCCCAAAAAACAGGTTAAAAGCGATAAAACCGAAGTTGAATTTGGAATTTACAGCAACAATGAATTAATTGAAACGTATAAAACTACCTTTGTTGGGCCATAATTTATAAATTGTCATTTCGACGAGTATGCGAGGAGAAATCTTTATCCGGAAAGAGATTTCTCAGTCGTACCTCCTTCGAAATGACAGCAATAGCAAATATGAACTATGAAATTTAATTGGGGAACAGGAATACTGATCTTTTTGATACTGTTTTTATTGGCGTGTACGGTTTTTATCGTTTTTGCGTTCAACCAGGATGTAAACCTTGTACATAAAAATTATTACGAAAAGGGTGTCGATTATACCGAACAAATGAATATTGAAGCACGCTCGTTGAAGTACAAAGAAGCAATTACTTTAAAATCGGAAAACGATTTTATAAGGCTTGAAATAGAGGCAAAATTAGCAACAATAATCGATTCTGGAAATGTGCTTTTATACCGTCCTTCTAACAGTAAACAAGATATTCTTTTTCCGGTTGAAAAAGCTGTGAAAGAGGTAAAAATCCCCAAAGGAGATTTAATTCACGGAAGATACATTTTAAAGTTTTTTTGGTATTCCGAAGGACTAAAATATGAAATTGGACAAGTTGTTAACATTCAATAAATACATTATTTTGTTTTTTATTTTTGCTTTCTAATTAACTTTCGTTCAAAACAAATAAGTATGGCAATCTTAATAACAGCTTTAATATTGGGTTTTATGGGCAGTTTCCATTGTGCCGGAATGTGTGGCCCCATTGCAATTGCATTGCCGCTCCATGGAAATACAGTTTCACAAAAAATATATGGCGGAACTTTATATAATTTGGGAAGGACCTTAACTTATGGAATAATGGGCACTGTTTTTGGCCTGCTTGGCCAGGGAATTCAACTCATTGGTTTTCAACAAAAGGTATCGGTTATAATGGGTACATTGATGATAATTTCTGTTATTTTCCCTGCACTCTTTAAAAACCAATACCGAATGGATAAAAGCTGGTTTTCGTTTGTTGGAAAATTAAAATCAACAATCGGGAAAATATTTTCCATCCGCTCGTTTTCAAGCCTCTTTTTTATTGGGCTGTTAAACGGCTTGTTGCCCTGCGGCTTGGTTTACATGGCAATTGCCGGGGCAATTGGAACCGGCAATGTTATGCTTGGAACATTTTATATGGTTTTGTTTGGCTTGGGAACTATTCCAATGATGCTCTCAATTTCGTTGGCGGGAAATGTGATGAGCCTCGCCGCCCGGGAGAAAATAAATAAATTAATTCCGGTACTTGTAGTTGTGGTGGGGATATTTTTTATTCTTCGTGGATTAAGTTTGGGCATTCCGTATTTAAGTCCGCCAAAGCAAAAAATTGAGCAGAAATTTGAAAAAGGGCTGGAGAAAAATACGGCAGAATTGTACAAGGAATCGATACGGATTTATTGGGTGAAAGAATAAGCTAACATGAGTTTCACAATTTTTGTGCTTTTATAAAAAGTTTGACACACGGGTGATTGTGCAACCAAAAGAATCCTCATTTTGCCAAAGCACCAACTAAATGTTAACTTTGAGAATAGATAGATAAAAACCAATAGATGAAATATTCAGACCCCATTTAAAATACTGCCGCCCAACGAAAGATGGGCACCCACACAAAGTCAAATGGATGCTTTTCAAAATGCTTATGAAAAGCTTTTGCCACCATTGGTTTACAAAATTCGATTGGCTGTTACAAAATGGAGAGACGAAGATTATAAGGGTGCTTCCGAAACATCAAAATCTTTAATGAATTTTTGGTTCAACCAAGAACATTTAATCAGACAAACAAAATTTGCTTTTTTCTTTTCGCAGCGAGAAGCCTTTGAATCCATAATTTACTTGTATGAAATTGCTAACGCAAATGACAAATACGAATTAATGCGTTTTGATTCTTCAGGACGTGTAAGTACAGGAATGTTTGACGAAAATTGGACAAGGTATGTCATAAAAATGGCGACTGGCGCAGGCAAAACTAAAGTTATGGGTTTGGCTTTGGTTTGGAGCTACTTTCACAAGCTATACGAAACTGAGAGTCCTCTTTCTAAAAACTTTTTGGTAATTGCTCCAAACATTATTGTATTAAACCGTTTACGCAAAGACTTTGACGGTTTGAAAATGTTTTTTGAAGAGCCATTTTTTCCCGATAACGGCTATAATAACAAAGACTGGAAAAATGATTTCCAATTAACATTGCATATTCAGGATAACTTGAAACCAATTACTGAATCTGGCAATATTTTCCTTACCAATACTCACAGGGTAGGTTTTAATGAAGACCCGGAACAAAATTTTGAAACAACTTTTCTTGGCGTAAAACCAAAGCCAAATGCTGACACTTCAAAAGGTTTGGATTTAGGAAAAATTTTAAGAAGTGATAAAATAAAAGATTTGCTTGTGTTAAATGATGAAGCACACCACATTCACGATAGTTCATTGAGATGGTTTCAAAATATTGAAGACATCAGCAACAAACTGAAATTAAAAAATGGTTTTGGAATTGGTCTGCAAACTGATTTTTCAGCAACACCAAAACACAACAACGGTGCTATCTTCGTACAAACAATTTGCGACTATCCATTAGTGGAAGCAATTAAACAGAATGTTGTAAAATCGCCAGTTCTGCCCGATGAAGCTTCAAGACAAAAAATTCAGGAAAAAGATTCCTCTGATTTTATTGAACGATATAAAGATTTCATTCATTTAGGTTATTTAGAATGGGAGCAGCAATATGAAGAACTTAAGAATTACAAAACTCCAATCCTTTTCATTATGACAACGAGCACCAAAGAAGCAGACCAGGCGGCTGCATTTTTGGAAAGTAACTACACAAAAATGAAAAATGCAGTTTTGACAATTCACACAAATAATTCGGGTGAAATAAAAGAAACTGCAACAACAAAAAAAGCAAAAGAAGAATTAGAGAAACTACGAAAAGCCGCTGATGATATTGACAAAGATTATTCGCCTTACAAAGCCGTTGTTTCTGTTTTAATGCTTCGTGAAGGTTGGGACGTGAGAAATGTAACAACCGTTGTTGGACTTCGCCCTTTTGGCGCCGATTCGAAAATACTACCTGAACAAACTATCGGACGTGGTTTGCGAAAAATGTTTCCGTTAAACACTCCTGAAAACCTGGTAGTAGTTGGAACGCCAGCTTTTTTAGAGTTTGTTGAAAGTTTAAAAACTGAAGGAGTAGAATTTCAATACAGCCCGATGGGAAAAGGCTCTAAAGGTAAAACGCCAATTATTGTGGAAGTGGACAAAGAAAATCCAAATAAAGATTTAGATGAATTAGATATTCCAATTCCGCAAATGAGTCCAAGAATTTATCAGGAATATAAAAATCTTGCATTGATTGATGTTAGTAAATTCAAAAACGAAAAAGCATCATTGAAGAAATTCAGCAACGAAGAATTGAAAGAAATAGTTTTTAACGATATTGAAGGAGATTTTTCACATAAAACAGTTTTTAAAGACACCGTTCCCGATTACCTAAATGTAATTGGATTTTTCACTTCTGCAATTTTAAAAGACAGCCGATTGGTTAGCGGGTTTGATATTTTGTATCCTAAAGTAGAGCGCTTTATTAAATATCAGCTTTTTACAAGAGAAGTGGAGTTAAGCGACCCTCAAACTTTACGAAATCTTTCAGAGTTAAATCCCAAAGAAATTTTAAAGACTTCTTTCAAAAAAGCCATTGACGAATTAACTGTTACCGATAAAGGAACAGCAGAAGTAAAAAACTACATTTTATTAAAACTTACTAAACCTAAAATTGCGAAAAATCAACCTTTCCTTATTCCCAAAAAATCGGTATTCAATAAAATTATTGGCGATAATCCATTTGAATTGGAATGTGCTTCTTATTTGGAAAACAGATTTGATGATGTGGTTTCGTATGCAAAAAACACAATGGGCGAAGGCGGGGTCAACTTCAAAATTGAATATCAATCCAAAGATGGAAACATTAGAGAATATTATCCCGACTTTTTTGTAAAAACTCAAGCCAATACTTTTTTTATTTTGGAAACCAAAGGAAGAGAAGATTTAGACGATATACGAAAAATAAAGCGACTTGCCACTTGGTGCAAAGACATAAACACGGTACAGAAAGAATACACTTACTCGCCTGTGTATGTGAAACAAGAAAAATGGGAAGATGTGAAAAACGATTTAAAATCGTTCAATGATGTTTGTAAAATATTTGAAGTGAAATGACTGAGATAGAATTACATAATTATTTGAAAACTCATTTCCCTAAAGAAAATGAAAAATGCGAATGGAAAGAGTTTAAAAACCTGAAGCATGCCATTTCGGGTAACGAAAGTGAAGACATTATTTCTTACATCTCGGCAATTGCAAATATGAAGGGGGGGCATCTTGTTATTGGTGTTGAAGACAATTCCTTAAATATTGTTGGGATTAGAGATTTTTACAATTATACAACCCAAAATATTAAACTTAAGATTTTAAAGTTATGCCCAAATCTAAGTTCCGAAGGGTTTGAAGTTCTGGAATACAAAACTTCAGACACCAAAAGAGTGGTTTGGATATTTCAAATTCCAAGGCATCAATTCAGGCTTCCGGTTTATGCACATAAAAATCTTTGGCAACGAATAAACGATAGTTTGGTGAAAATTACCCAAGCTCGTCTTGACGCCATTATTACCGAAATAAGACCAAACGAAGATTGGTCGGCTATAATTATTCCTGATGCATCGATAGATGATTTGGATGAACTTGCAATCACAAAAGCCAGGTTCGAATTTGTTAAGCGAAACCCAAAATACAAGGATGAAGAGCCGAAATGGAATAATGCCAAATTTTTAGATAAAGCCAAACTTACCATTAAAGGTAAAATTATACGCACGACTTTAATTTTATTGGGGAAAGAAGAAGCGGAACACTATTTGGGCTCATTTGTAAAAATTCGTTGAAACCTGAAAACAGTTAACAATCAGGATAAAGCTTCCGAAGTGTTTTCTATTCCTCTTGTTTTGTCGATAGATGAGGTTTATAAATCTATCAGAAACCTTAAATATGTTTACCTTAGAGACGGAACTTTGTTTCCCGATGAGTTTTTGAGATACGAACCATTCAATATTCGAGAGCCAATTAACAATGCAATTGCTCATCAGGATTATACCAAAGGTGCTTATATAAATGTAGTTGAGTTTGAAGACGACCATCTGGTATTTTCCAATTATGGTTCTTTTCTCCCTAAATCTATTGAAGATGTGGTTTTAAGAGATACTCCCGAAGAAAATTACCGTAATTCATTTTTGGTAGCCGCCATAAAAATTTGGATATGATTGAAACGCAAGGCGGTGGTATTCGCAAGTTGTTTAACTTTCAGCGTCAACGGTTTTTCCCGATGCCTGAATATGATTTTTGCGATGGGAAATGTAAAGTTGCCATTACCGGGAAAATATTGAATGAAGACTTTGCCCGTATTCTGATTAAAAATCCGCAACTTAGTTTAGAAGATATTTTATTGCTCGATAAGGTGCAAAAGCAAAAATTAATTTCAGATGTAGGCCACAAA
>VAPK010162055.1_pt1 | contig 10445 bp, 12 predicted proteins | sample 3395031 | NCBI WGS metagenome assembly VAPK01 (sample SAMN08290443, study PRJNA428436) | hydrothermal vent metagenome | isolation source: Deep-sea hydrothermal vent chimney 1 | place: Pacific Ocean: Juan De Fuca Ridge
CCTTTTTTATTGCCAACTTTTTCACAATACAAACGGCGTATAAAACGTCACCTAGCAAAGCGTTATGCGTTATAAACATACAAAGTATAGAGAATTCTGAGAGTCTAATATGTTTCAATTGTTCAAGTCACACTTCACTAATCCAAAAAAATTAAATGATGAAGATCTTGAATCTACGTACATAGACCTTAAAAACAAACTCCTCCCTACTAACTATTATGAGAAAAAAGAAAAGTATAATGATTTAGCTTTGTAGGGCGGGCATTGTCCGCCGGTCTTATAGTTGTTGATTGGATAAACGGTGGGCAGTGCCCACCCTTGTGAGGCTTAAGTTATTGGGTTGGTGCGGTGTGATTCAACAATGTCAAAAATCAGCTAGGAGTAAGCGTATCAAGCATATCAATAAGAAACTCCGCTTCGTCATTGCCCATCAGTTCCCAGTTTTCTATCTCTAGATTTTTAAGAATGTCCAACCCCGTCGGGTCGTCTTTCATAGATAACAGTGCATTTTGTAAAGCCTGTTGTTTTTCTGAAAAAGCGGGAGCAACTAACAGTGCGTGATGCAGTACATCGATTTTGCTGGTCATTAATGGCTTAACCTGCTTTGTTACCAGACTGGAAAATTCATCATATGCCTCTGCAAGTAAAAAACCTATATCCGCCTCGCCACTGATAACTTTTTTAGCCACTGTGATGTAATTGCTGCATGTAATGGTTTCGATGTCTGATGGTGTGATGTCCGCAGATTCAAGCAGAATTGTCCCGACGGTATTTACATTTGGTACATCGGTCATGGCGATTTTGATGCTGCCGGGAAGTGATTCGATGTCTGAAACCGGGTTGTCCTGCCTGATGATGATAACGGTTTCATCATGTGCGCCGACCGGTTTTGCAATCGGCGTGAAAGATTTCTCTCTGATCAGCTTACTGATGTCGCAGGGGTTGGCGTAGATAAGATCAATTGAATCGTTGTCGATGGAGTCGGCTAGTTCTTTGAAGTCGTTGACCATTTCGATGTGGATGCTTTCGTCGATTTGTTTTTGTAGCCAGGTATTAAAAATATACCAGCCAGAAATCAGGTCTGGTTTGAAGTCCGGGCTGATCGTCATTGTGTAAGGCATGTTGCTTTTCCTTTATGCAGTCCTTTGTGGTTATTGGAAAACGGCTGGGGAAGTTCTGGTGTTTTTTTGATTTGTTTAATTCGTGGAAAGTGTGTCGATCAAATCGATTAGAAATTCTGCTTCATCCATGTCCATTGATTCCCAGTTCTGTATGCCAAGGTTTTTAAGGATGTCTTTGCCGGTGGCATTGTCCTGCATGGTAATGAGCGCGTCCTGTAATTTTTTCTGTTTTTCTGCAAAGCCGGGTGACGCTAATAATGCATGATGCAATACATGGATCTTGCTGGTGATGAGTGGTTTGACCTGTTTTTTAACCAGGCTGGAAAATTCATCAAAAGCATCGGCGAGTAAAAAACCAATATCTGCTTTGCCGCGTATGACTTCTTTGGCGACCGTGATGTAGTTGCTGCATGTGATGGTTTCGACATCTGCCGGTGTAATGTCTGCCGGTTCTAGCATGATCATGCCGATGGTGTTTACATCGGGAACATCGGTCATGGCGATTTTTACATTACCGGGAAGTGATTCGATATCTGAAATTGTACTGTCCTGCTTGATTATGATGACGGCTTCATCATGCGTGCCGACAGGTTTTGCAATCGGGGTAAACGATTTTTCTCTGATCAGTTTGGCGATGTCACAGGGGTTGGCGTAGATCAGGTCAATTGATCCATTGTCGATAGCATTTGACAGTTCTTTGAAATCGCTAACCATGTCTATATGAATTTTCTCGTCTATCTTTTGTTGCAGCCAGGTATTAAAAATATACCAGCCGGAAATCAGGTCTGGCTTAAAATCAGGGCTGATCGTCATTGTATAAGGCATGTTATTTTCCCTGAGGTGATTAAAACAAGGTTGGGTAAAGTTCCATACATTCAGCGACTTTGCTCGCCGAAGGTTTTCGCCTTACAGAGGTGTAACTGACAATTTCACCATTTCGCACATTGGGTATAACGGTGGCGTAGACCCAGTAATAACCACCGTCTTTGCGAATATTTTTAACATAACCGTGCCACTTTTCTTTTTTCTGAATGGTCTCCCATAAACCAGCGAAGGCGGCGGGCGGCATATCGGGGTGGCGTAGAATATAGTGCTGCTGGCCGATCAATTCTTCTTCGGAAAATCCTGACATGGTGACAAAAGATTTGTTGACGTGTTTTATGATGCCATCTAAATCGGTCTGTGAAACAATCAGGCAGCCATCGGGAAACTTTGTTTCGATGTTGGTGGTTAACACAGTGCGTTGTGTGTTGTCGTGATACTTGAGAACGCACTCCTTATAATCATCGCTAGCCAAATCCTGTGGAGTCATATCCTGCATAATTATTTACCCTGGTTAGGTTCGAGTGATGTTTAAAGCAGTTTGGTGATGCTGTCGGCAGCGCGTTTTACGTCGAGGAAAATCAGGCCGAGTTTTGCTTTAGGTTTGGCGAGCACGGTAACCACGGCTTCGTCGCCGGCGTGGGTCATTAGAACAAAACCGTCTTTGCCTTTGATCAGCACCTGTTCCAGTTCGCCGCGGGCGAGTTCCTGTGAAGTGCGATCACCCAGTGATAACATGGCGGCACTCATGGCACCGACGCGGTCTTCGTCCAGCGTCTGTGGCAACACCGCTGCGATCATCAGACCGTCGGTGGAGATGACAGCAGACGCTTCGATGTCTGCGGACGTTCCATTTAATTCATTCAAAATGGAAGATAGCATATCTTCTCTCATTACTGATTCCTCATATTGATTAATGTTAAAGACTGCTATTCAGTCCGTTGTAAATCTAAAATTGTTTGTTGTTCGGTTTAAGCCGCGTTGCTATCGACAGATTCATGCTCAACAAAATAGCGCTTATGTAATAACCAGACTAGCTCGACGAAGGCGGTCTGATCAAATCGCGGCACACCAAATATGACCAGCACAAACATTAACTCACCAATGTAGATGGGCCAGAATCCAAGCTGGCTGTAGCCGGCGGCATCAACCAGGGAGAAAGCGCCTGATTTGATATTTAAATTACCTTTTATGATTCCCTGATGGCGTGCGTATAATGAAGACAGGTCACCACTTAAAGCAGAAAGTTCTTCGGCAGCTTCATGGGTAAATCCGGTGCTGGCAAGGTATAAACCCTGGTCGTCGGCCAGTAGTGCTTTCGAGTCACTGGATAATTTCTGAAGTATTTCTGGCAGAGAATCTTCTATGGTGCCTTCCGGTATGTGAATGCTCTGGTCAAAAAACTGCAGCCATTTCAGTTTTTGTATATGCTTTAGTAGCTGATCATCGTTACCAACTTTCAAGGCGTCGAGTTGAAATGTCTCTTTTCCTGTCATCAGGTTTTGCAGAAAATGTTTTGCCTGCTCGTTTTCTGCGGACGAAATGCAATAAAAAGCGCCAGCAGGGGATGGCAGAATATATTTGTTATTTAACGAGGTATTCATGCGGAATATTCCAGCCCCGGGTCGATAGTGAATAGAAGCGCTTGCACAAGTTGTGACATGTCATTGAAGTCACGCGCGTCGACTTCAAAGATGGCGCTGTTAAAGCCGAGTTGTTTTAGTTTGTTCTGGTAACGATCCATGGTCAGCAGTGGTGCGGTGTCGGTCTGCGTGATGCCGATGGCGACCGAGGTTTCATCGATGTAATCTTTGAATGATTCGAGGAAAAACTCCATGTCGTGCAAAGGGTCGCGGCGCGTGTTATCCAGAAGCAAAACAAGTCCCAGACCGTTGGTGGTTAAAATATCCCACATGAAGTTGAAGCGTTCCTGTCCCGGTGTACCGTAGAGGTGAATCTTTTCTTTGGCATCCAGTGACATGGTGCCGTAGTCCAGCGCGACGGTGGTTTTTGATTTGCGTTCTTTCGTCATGTCAGTCGCACTCTGGTTAGTGCACACTGGTGGTTCATCACTGAGGGTGGCGATGGCAGTGGTCTTGCCTGATCCGACAGGCCCTGCAAAAATAATTTTAAAATCACTCATGATTGTTGCCTTTATTTGTCTGCGTTGCTGGCCAGCTTTGTAGTGACGGTGTTTTCTGAAAACCCTGTCAGCTTGCCCAGCAGTTTGGATAATATGGATTTGTTTTTGCTCTTCTTCGGTTTTTCCGGTTCGAACAGGCGGTCGACATCGCGAACCGAAACATCTGATAGACCGATTGATTTACAGGCGCTGAAAAATGCGAACACGTAACGTTGTTTGATACCCAGTTGTTTGGCAGTATCAAATAAGGTGCGTGGCTGGTCGTAGATTAATGCCGCGATACGTGCCGCGTGTGGAATCTGTTCGAGTCTTGTCAGGTTAGGCCATTGCATCAGGTAAACCGGACGTGTGATGTCAGTGCCTGTGGGTAAGCGACCGCGTGAGCACCACAGTGTGATCACCCATAAAAAAGCGTCCATGCTCCAACTATGTTTCCTACGGGATTTCTTTTCACTGGCCTGAAGGATGAACTCCAGGTCGTTGCGAAAGGCTTCGGGTTTTACAGAAAATGTGGGAGCTTCGTCCTGGTGTACCACGCAGAGGTGTCGAATTACGGAAGCGCCCACTGTGCTGTAGACTTTTTGATTTTTGGTATCAAAATAAAACACGTGATCCATAACGTTGAGTTGAACGATCTGGCCACTTTCCTGTGATTTTTCTCTGGCGGCCAGCATCACGCTTTGTAGCAGTTTTTCTGGTGAGTAAAATATTTTATCTAACTGTTGCGGCTCGTTTATGTTGACATCTGCCTGTTCACCGACAAAGTATTGTTCGTTTTCGATCTTGAGCAGCTTGCCGGCATTGGCTGTGGCGACTTTAGGTTTTTTGTTGATTGGAACAACGGTGTTGTTTTTTTCTTTAACAACGGGTTTGACCGGTTCTTCGCGCTGTTCGATGACAGGTTTTTTTCTGTACTTCTCGGAGATTTTCATAACCGTGTCTTTTATCTGCGAACGGCTGGGCACGCCCGATGGCAAGATGGTCTTGCCTGAGATGTAACCGGAGATTTTGTTCAACAGCTCCTGCAAAGCTTCACGCTTAATCGGCTTTTGCAGAAAGAATTCTTTATCGTGAGTGCAAATGTGTTCGATGATGGACAGCACCAGGATATATTTCTCAGGATAATTTTTCGTCAGTTCATCGTATTGTTGCTGCACATTGTATGAGTCTTTATCGATCAGACATAACTGCGCTTGCTGGCAGTCATCGATCAGTTCATATTGAACGGGTGTGATGTTTTCAAAAAATAGCTGGTAGGCTGATTTTGAGCGTTCATCAACACCAAGAAAAGAAATCGTTATTGGCTCTGTCTTCACTGAAGTTTCCCTTTGTGACTTTAAGATGTCAGTTAGATTACTGGTTTAAAAAATGTTGTTTTGCGTCGTTCCAATATAGAGATGTTGCTATGTTTTTTGAGAATCGTTCATAAGCGCTGTGAAATTTATCTGCGTAATTAAGCGCCTTGTACAGACTGATAAGTTTTAATGTCAGTGCCTTGTTTTTCGGGCCCTGTTCGAGATGTTGCTGCATGTATTCCAGCGCAGTATCAAACTGACTGTTTTCGATATATGATTCGGCGATATATAATACGTCTTCGGGTGTTTTTGTTTCAGTGCTTGATGGTACATCCGGTTCAACCAATTCAAATGACTGTTCTTTGAAAAAGCAGTTGTCAGGTAATGCGGGTGTATTGGCGGTGAGGTGTTTTTCTGCTAGATGTGATTCAAGAAAATCAACCTGCTCTTGATTTAGCGCTCGCTTGTAGAAAGTGAAAAGGCGTTGCCGCAATGGCTGGCCCTGTGCTTCCAGGATAATAAACAGGTCGCAAACTGAAGCAAACAGCTCTGCGTTGTTTTTATTGCCAATAAAAAATTGTATACGTTGCAGATGACATGATAGATCCTTCGGACTCTCTTTTAGCCGGTATTCAAAACTGTTTATTGTATGCGTAGGGTTTACGTGATCGGGCAGTTTTCTGTCTTTATTCAGACCAAAATAAAAGGCAGGCTCAATATAGTGATTAAGTGTATCGATATCTTCCCTGTGTTTAGAATGGATCATGAACCCCTTATCGACGCGATGATAAAAACCTTTAGCAATTACGTCATTTTTACAACACATTAGACTTAGTATGTTTTTTACGGCGCTTATGTTGAGAGTCTTTCTAAAAGACAACCGCGTTAAACTTCGCTATGACGGGGTTTGTCAGTGATTTATCTTTTTATGATCGATGTCATGAACTGCTGTGAATTTCGGTAGTGTTGATGCTTGCTCGACACCATCGATTGCTTATAATGGTTTTATAGTCATTTGATAATTCATTTATGAAGAGGTGTTTGATGGGATTACTGGACAAAATTATTGGCCCTCGGTCAAAGTACAACGATGATATTCCTTACACTTATGAAGCCAGGGTGAAGATAATTGATGGCAAGGAATACAATTCATATTATGCTGATACGATCTGTGCGCTTGTGGAATTTCTTGAAGGGAAAAACATTGAACCGGATGGTGTCGATCTTTACGAAATTTTCAAGGATAAAGAGAACAGGCTGAATAGGGACTATTGTGTCTCTGACAGTGGAACATGGCTGCGCCGTAAACAGCTGTGTGTTTCGTTTACCGAGCGTTACCCCGGTCATATCCATGCCAGCTGCTGTACCTTTGACGACCGGGAAAGAGATGTTGAGGGGCCTTAATCCGTGGCCTGAGTGATTGTTAAATCAACGGGTATGCGGCTTATATACCGGTAAGACATATTCTGCCACACGATTGATGTATGCGTTTTTCGTTGCTCAAAAACGGTCGTCCATTAAAAAAGCCGGTCGCAAGGTGTGATCTACGATTTCGTCGTTACAGATTCATATAACGTTTACGTTTTTTGGCTTTGAGTTTATCCATGTCAGTGATAACAAAACCATCGACGCAGTCTGAGAAGTTAGGATCAATATTAAAGTCACTGAAAATAACACCATCTCTTTCGCAGACTTCGGTGTACTGTTTGTACAGGGTTGGTACGGTATAACCCATGATGCTTAACATGCTTTTGAGTTGTTTGAAATCGGCCTTGTAGTCGTCGCCAACAAACTGTGAGGCCAGCCAGTTTTGTTTTTTTTGTTCTATCTGGTAGGGCATAATGGCGGTGACCGGTTGTTCGTTTCTGCCAAAATAAAGTGAGTAGAAAAAGATCAGTAGATCTTTTGCGTTTTGTGAGTAGTTGTTGCTTATGCTCACCGGGCCAAATAAATACCGATATTGTGGATTGCTTTTTAACAATGCGCCAATACCGTACCATAAATAATCCAGGCTGCGTTTGCCCCAGTATCTTGGCTGTACAAAACTTCTGCCGAGTTCCAGTCCACGGTAGAGATATTGTTTCATCTCCCGGTTGTATTGAAATAAAGAAGTCGTGTATATGCAGTCCAGACCGGCGCTGGCAAGTATCTTGTTGGTGTCGCATAGCCGGTATGCGCCAACGATCTCAAGGTCATCTTCATCCCATAAAATCAGGTGCATATAGTAGCTGTCGTATTTGTCGATATCGCGCTTTCTACCGGTGCCTTCGCCAACAGCGCGAAATGAGAGCTCACGCAAACGGCCTATTTCGCGCATGATGGATGTGTCAGCGCGGTATTCGAACAGGTAAATTTGTTTATTGTCACCGGTCTCGCCCAGACGTTCGCAGCTGGCGAGTTCTTTACGCAGTCGCTGGCGGCACTCCGGGTGTGCGACTGCTTCCCGGGTTTTGAAAACAGGGGTTTTGTGTGCCGCCAGTTTATAGATGTGGCGACGGAATAGTGCGGCGGTGTCGCGTAGACTGACATTTTTTTGCGTGTAATTATCGCGTTCGATTTTTTCGCCGATGGTAAAGATGATGGATTTACTTTCCTGCTTAAACATCTCGTGCACCAGCCAGAATGTTGATATCGGTTTGGCAATGATTGATAAAGCATAAAATAGAAAGGAATTCCGGCCATTGATATGAATGGGTAACACAGGTGCGTTGGTATTGCTGGCGATATTCAGAAAGCCCTTGCTCCACTCGCCGTCTTTAATACCTTTTGGGCCAAGACGAGAGACTTCGCCAGCCGGGAAAATAATAATGGCTGAGTCATTTTTAACGTATGCAATAATTTCCTTCAGGTTGTCTCTCGTGGTTTTTCCGCCGATGTTATCAACGGTGAGGAATAATGGTTTCAGTGCATTGAGTGTGCCCAGCATCTGGTTGGCGACGACTTTGACATCGGGGCGAATCTTATGCACCATCTTTAACAGTGCCAGGCCATCGAGTGTGCCAAGTGGGTGGTTGGCAACGATGACAATCTTGCCGTGGGTTGGGATTTTTACCAGGTCTCTTTCACTGACGCTGTAGGTGAAGTCAAAATAATCCAGAACCTGTTCAATAAAATCGATGCCGCTTAGATGCTGGTAGCGCTGCTCAAACTGTTGCACTTCTGTTTCGTGAAACAGTGTGCGCAGAAAGGCGATAGCCGGATTCAGAAGTTTTTTATGCTTGCTGGTAAGTGTGGGGTATTGTGTCTTGATGACACTTTCGATACTGAACATAATCTACTCATAGAGTTGCGCGTAGCGTATAGAGTAGGTATGCGATGTGACGGGTAGATGAATTAATTATGATTGTTGCATGACATGTTTTTCAGGTTTGATTTTGATGAGTGAACCACAGAGGTGCTTAGTCATGGCAATGTTTTTTAAAAACATAAAAAAAGGCAGCGAGATTATAAATAATCCCGCCACCTCTTTTTAACTGACAAGGGTAATTATTTAACTACCAAATTTGTAATCCAGCATTACCCAGAATACAGTTTTGTCGGTTGCCTGCTTGGTATAGTTGCCGGAAGCAACGCTATCGCCACCGCTATACAGTGCCGCTTTTACCATGCCGTTTAAATTTTTCATGCCGGGTACAGCATTTTTGTACAGCAAATCAAATTCAGAACCGTAGTTGATGCTGCCGACGTCGCTTGAATAATCATGGTAAATAGCTTTTGCCAGGCCAAAACCTTTCGCCTTGTAACCCAGTGTGACGTTCATATCAACCAGGCCTTCCATTGGTGTGGCGAGGAAGTTATCCGCCCAACCATTCTGTCCGTGTAATGTTGCCAGTGGTGTACTGAAGGCGGTTTTGTTGTCTGTGCCGTTGCTACCACTTAACACTTCATACATCGCACCGAGTAAAATCCCCGACATATTGGCATCAAGTTTCAGGTTCATGTAGTTGGCATCGGCTTTATTCTTACCATTATTTGCGGTTTCCATTGACGCATCGGTCTGCATCGCGTATTCCACACGGTAGCTGAGTTTTGTACCGGACATACCAGTCTTGCCGGTCAGTGCCAGGCCGTAAGTATCGTGTAATGTACCGATCAGATAGCCATAACCGGTGACGTTAATTGCATCTGAAGCTTTATATTTTGCATGTAACAACAGCGTACTGGTTTGAAGGCTGCCAGCTTTGACGCTATCTGGCGCAAAAATTCTTTTTACCTGTGTGACATACGCAGCCATTAAACTTAAGTTATCTACAGACTTATTGGTTAATGAATAAGCGTCGAATGATTGCGGCATCTGTCTCCAGTTCACCGAACCGATATAACGTAAGTTATCAAGATTGACAATCTGGCGACCGGCTCTGAAAAGTGTGTCGCCGAATTTAAAGTCCAGATAGGACTGGGTTAAACGTGTCTGTTCCGGGTCGGCGACAACGGAGATTCCGCCCTGGCCATTGTTGGTGCTGTTGTAATTGTTGTTTGCTGCATGCACGTCTGTCATTTCGGCATAGCCGGAAAGCCATTTGGTGCCAAAAAGGTCGGCATTCACGCCAATAACTAATCGATTGGTGATGGCGTTGGCATTAGATTTTGTATTGTCCTCGTCGACCATCTCATAACGCGGGCGAAGCTCTCCTTTGACTTTAACATTATCCATTATCATCATTCCATCAGCACTTGCGTACGCTGCAGCAGGCCCAAAACTCATCAATATGGCTGTGGCTAAGGAGGTTCTAACTAGATTTCTCATTATGTGGGTACCTTTGTGATTAATTAATAGCGGGAATATTTCGTCCCGTTATGGTAATCAAAAAGGTTAATATTTATATGATCCACATCAATTAATTAATTATATTAGAATAAAGTGAATCAATTATTAGGGATAGGGTCGCGGCGAACGCGGGGTATTCACGATTGTTTGTTGCTGTACCGGGTATGTGCAGCTTAGATGTTGGTTTGCTTATCGAGTGTTTCGGCTGAATCTTCGGTTTTCTTCCAGCTTGCTTTGCGTGACATTTCACCCCAGGAGTGTTCAGACTTTGTCATCCAGTTATACAGGCCTTTGAC
>VAPK010513516.1_pt1 | contig 10441 bp, 18 predicted proteins | sample 3395031 | NCBI WGS metagenome assembly VAPK01 (sample SAMN08290443, study PRJNA428436) | hydrothermal vent metagenome | isolation source: Deep-sea hydrothermal vent chimney 1 | place: Pacific Ocean: Juan De Fuca Ridge
GGTCGGGACGCTGGCGTGGATGGTGCTCCGCTGGCGGGCGGACCGGGGCGGTGCACGATGACGGTCGTGCGCCCTCTGAGCACCGCATCGACAGCCCCGGCGCGCCGGTCGTGGCTGTCGCGCAAAATTGGGCAACTTCGGGATGAGGGCTATCCCGAACGGCAAGCGGTAGCGATCGCGTATCACGAAGCGACTGCGGTCTATCTGCGCCGTCGCCGGCCGATCCCCGCGGACTTGGTGCGGCAATATCGCACCGAGAAACTACAAGCGAATCCGCGCAAGAAGAGCCGCCGGCGCGCGACGTCCGCGAAAGCGGCCCGGCTGTACCGCGGGTTCCGCGAGGAAGAACCGCGCGGTGAAGAAGAGTGGGCGCTACCGTCGGATCGACGGGCGGTGAAGATGGGGGTCTGCATCGGAATCGTGTATGCAACCACCATCGCGGGACGGGCGGAAAAATACATTCATACGTTCCGGCGTGATGCTGCGCCGGTGCTGGCAGTCGGCGAGGACGGGGCCCAGTTGTACTTGCTGGGCGGAAAATACCGCGTTACAGAGCGCGGAATCATTGATCGGAGAAAATGATATGGCTGGGAAACTGCTGTTGGTTAATCCGCGCCCCCGCCGGCGAGAGTCGGTGGCCGAGCGCGCCAAGTTGAGCCGCGCCGCCAAGCGGCGGCCGCGTAATCGTCTGGGTGAATTCGTGTCCGGGGCGAAGCGCAACCCAAAGCGCAAGGCGCCGACGCGCCGCTATCACCAGGAGCGGTGGACGGCGCGTGCGCATCCGCGCGGGGCAGAGGGGGAATTCATCAAAAAGAATCCCCGCCGTCGTGCCATGGCGACCCGCCGGCGTGAGCCGGTCGGCCTGCTGGGCGGCTTGTGGGACGATACCCTGCGCCCGGCTGCTGTGGGGACCGCCGGCGCCATGATGATGGAGCTGGGTGTTGGGTACCTGCCCTTGCCGGAGGTGTTGAAATCAGGCGTGGGCGGGTTCGCCGTCAAGGCACTGATCGCGGTGGGAATGGGTCTGGGGGCGAAGGCCGCCGGGTTCGAGCGCGCCGGCGCTGAACTCGCGGTGGGCGCCCTGACCGTCGCCGCGGCAACGCAGGCAAAGGATCTCGCCGCGGTGCACATGCCGGACCTGCGTCTGGGCTCGATGGGGTATTTTTCCCCGGCCATGGTAGAGCAGGGCGGAATGGGCATGTTCGTCGAGGATGCGATGCCGACGGTGGTCCAGGCACGGCGCGCCTGACCACGGAGCAATCATGGGCGACCGCGTGATCGTGCGCGGTCCCCGTTTTTAACTGATCGAGGGGATTGATACCATGTCCAACGAACTGACAACCGGGCGAATTGCGCCCGCGCTGCATGAGGTGATTAGTAAGTTCGGCGTCAACTGGCAGGGGGCGAAGGACGTCATTTTCAGCCCCATGTGGGACTTGCAGCCGTATCCGGCTGCGGGCGTGCAGGTGATGAACTTTTTTGCTGTGCAGGAGAGCGGAACCAAAACGCGATCCGACACCAACATGCAGTTGGCCGGACAGATCCCGCAGCCGGAAATCTTCCTGGCGACCGCGCTGTATGTGGCGTTCGCTTCCGGTGCTCCCGTGGTCAAGGGTGCGCAGGCCACGGCGGCGAATGTGTATACGGCCGCGGACGACCTGTTGGCCTTTTATGAATCCGGGAACTTGGAGTTCCGCATCGGGACCAAGGACTACGCATCGGGCGCTCCGCTGGCTCTGTTCCCGCCTCCGTACCGTTTTGCTGCCGATTTCGCCCTGTCGGATGCAACGACCGCCGCCGCATCGCTGCTGACGGTCGCCGGTCTGGCGCGGATTTGTGGCGATGTAATGGCAATCACGCCAATCGAAATCCCTCCGGGGCAGGGCTTCGGCGTGTCACTCAAGTGGCCGGAAGGTGTGCTCGCGATGCCGAGTGGTGTCGATGGTCGCGTCGGCGTGGGCCTGTTGGGGTATAGGTACCGCCCGGTCCAGTAACATGCCGGGATACAGGGGCGGCGCCCAGTTGATGGCGCCGCCGGCGAGGAGAGACCCATGACGACGAACGTGCATGCCGTACACGATTTCGAGGAGGTTTTCGTTTACTCCCCGATCCCCATTTTGGTTGGGGCCGGAAAGACGATTTCCGAAAACCTCGTTTTTGACCAGGATGCGGATTTTTGCACCCAGAAACTCACTGGGTGGGTGACCGATCAAGGGGCGCCGCCTGTGGTCCAGCCGACGCCGCTGCTGCTGGTCCAGTGGCGTGCCGGCGGATCGGGCCGCGATGTTTTCCACAGGCCAATCCCTTTTAGCGCGATCTTCGGAAGCGGGGAATTGCCGTTCATCCTCCCGACACCGCGTACGATCGTAAAGGGAAGTACGGTAATTTGGACGTTGAGCAATCTGAGCGCAACGGCATATACCGTTTACCTGTGTATGGTTGGCAAGAAAAAGTTCGTGTTGGGCTGATCAATGATCAGCGAGCGCGAAGCAGAGGAACGTCAACTCGGTGATCTGCCGGAAGGCATCGCCGACGAGCGTGATGAGCGGGAAGGGTGGGGTGGGACCTGCCCGGGTGAAGTCCCGCATGCGGATCTGCATGGCGTCGGAAAGCCGTGTGATGAAGGGCCGGCGCCGATCCCCGTCTATGACCTGCTGCCCCGGGGTGGGCATCCCTGGCTGATATCCAGCGAGGGCGCCGCGGTCTCGACCTTCGGGCAGTCGGCCCCGTGGGAATTCGACCTGAAAAACACCACGGGTTATGAAAGCATCGTTCAGCGGATCGAGTGGGCGCTAAGCCCGTCGATGTCGGTATTGCAGGCGCCGGATGTTTTGCTGTCGGCGTTTGTTGACGGCGCGCCCGCCGTCGGCCTAAACCAACTCCCGGTCGGTCAAGGCGCTGTACTGGACACGCAGTTACGCGTGCCGTCGGAAGGACGCCTGGTGGTGCGTGTGTCGGCGCTTGCGCTGCCGACGGAAAGAACCGTCTTCCCGGGCTTGGCGACCGAGAATGTCGGCACGGCGCGAATCGGAGAGAAGTGTTTCGTCGTGTGCGGGTACGACAACGCAAACGGCGCGTGGGTCTCCGAGGTGTGGGTGTCGGGCGATTGGGGCGTCTCGTGGGTGCAACTGCCGGATGTGCCGTGGGCGCCGGCGGGTATGGTGAGTGTGGTAAATCACGGCGGGGTGCTGGTCGCGCTGGTGGCCGGGGCCCCGGTGGGGCTGTGGGCCTCGATGGACAACGGGATCAGTTGGGTCAATTGGATCCCGGACGTAAGCGTGATCGATGCATTGTTCACCGCACCGATCACGCCGCAGAATCTGGTGGTGGTCGATGGCGTGCTGTGTGCGCCGTACTGGGATGCGGCGAGTACTCAATATGTAACATTCCGGAGCCAGACCGGCGCAACAGCCGCATCGTGGGAAACGGTGGTGGGGGTGGTAACCAGTGTGACGCAGGCGACCGGTGCGGATGCGGGAATGTGTGTGTCGTATGCGGGGCGCCTGGTGATGCCGGATTCGCTGGATTCGCTGGGATACCAGAACCTGGTGGTGAGCTCGGATCATGGGACTACGTGGGCGGTGGTCGATACGCTCGCGGCGCCAGGTACGGGCCTCGGGTTTTTTGTCCACGGAAGGCAGTTGTGGATGGTGAACGGAGAGTGGGGCGCCCCGCCGTCCTGGACGGATGACTTGTTGAATTTCCACGCCGCCCCGATCGCCGCATGGAATGCGGGAAGTGCCGGGCGGACCGCTGCCGCGCTGTTCGCCAGCGAGAGTCGGGTGCTGTGTGCGCTCGGACAGCTAAACGGGGATCCCGGCGGCCCGCTACACGATGTGTGGTCGGGCGGTATGGTGTATCGGGTATCGGATGCGGTGGTGCATCCGACCGTGAAATGTAGCGGCTTCTACCTGCCGCCGGAGTGTTAAGAGAAATGCCGATCGATCCAAAGGAAGCCCCGGTCGTCGTGAGCGGCCGCACGGCGGCCCTACCGCAGACGTCGAAAGAAGGCGTGTACACGCCGTTGTCCGTCGATCAGGCGGGGAGGCTGCGGGCATTGCTGAAAGGGGCGGTGGAAGACGGGATCCTTCCGGCGGATGCCCTGGCGGCGGTGGAGTCTCTGCCGGTCCAGGCGTTTTGCGCGCTGTTCAACGGATTGACATGGGATCGTGCGCGGTCAACGCCGGATAATGCGGATGGGGTTGCGGATGGCGACACGGGGCTGGCGGGCATCGTGGGGCGGCTATTGGGGTGGAATGGCGCGACCTTTGACCGACTGCGGACGGACGTCGATACGGGCGCGATCGCGCCGGGGGAAATCGGTCTGCTGGGGGTGGTGGGGCGCGGCTTTGTCCTGAATGCAGCGGGGAATTGGGTCCCCGCAGAGCCTCCGGCGCCGGGCGTGAACTCTATTTTGACGGGGCTGACCACGGCCGCGAGTACAACGCAAGATCTTGTGTTGGACTTGGGGGTGCAATACAACCGCTATAGGTTGGCAACCATGGCATTCACCGGGGTTGGTAGCACTACCAGTGCGATAGAGGGATTCGGCTCTAATGATAATGTGAGTTTCTTTTATCTGGTACGCGGGGACGGTGTTTCGTCTGCGTATATTGCGTCGGCGGGAAGTTCGATTGGAATGAGTGCTTTTGTTGGCGGATACCGCTATTTGAAATTTAGATTTATTAATGGGACAACCGCACAGGTGAATGCCTCTATGCGGTTGGGCGCGCAATAATTATGCAATGTCATCGGAGTCGCAAAATGACAACGAAAGAACTGAACGCCGCCATCACGATCACCAATGGGGATCGCCGGTCCCCGTTCCTGCTGCAAGTCGTGGTGAATGGCGAGGTAATCCTGATCCCGCCCGGGGCGTCCCGGCTGGTGCTGGTGGCCCGGGACGAATCGTTGAGCGTCCATGCGTGCCTGCCTCCAAAGGCGGAGGTGTCGGCGCAGTCGTTCGTCGGTCGAGCGGAGGCCGCATTACATTCTGTGCTCGCCGATGTGGACCGGGAAGGGGCCGAGTTGAGCGACGCCGCGATGCTGGTCTACAACGACGCGCTCGACTTGCTGGGCTTGCATCCCTCGGATACCGGAGACCCCGACGGCTCCTCGGATCCGGAAACGGGAGCGAAGGCGCCCGAGGATGCGCCGGCGGCGAAGTGACGTGGGCCGCGGTGGGTGGTGGTGGGTGGCGTTGGGGCTGGTGGGGGTGTGGGTGATGAGCAAAATTCCGGAAGTTGAGGCTGATTTCGTCGCGCGGTGGGAGGGGTACCGCGCGAAGCCGTATCGGGACATCGCAGGGCATTGGACGATCGGATACGGGAGTGAAATGCACTCCGGCGAGAGCATGCACGCGATCACCGAGCCGGAAGCCCGGGCGCGAATGGTCGCTAAGATGGAGTCCGATTCGGCGGCGGTTGACTCATCGGTCAAAGTCCCGCTGAGCACCCAGCAGCATGCGGCGCTGGTGGATTTCGTATACAACTTGGGATCGGAGAACTTGCAGCGGAGTACGTTGCTGCGGTTGTTGAACGCGGGCGATTATCACGCTGCGGCGGAACAATTCCGGCGATGGGATATGTACCGGGACCCGGCGGGGCGCCTGGTTCAGGAAGCGGGACTGTTGCGCCGGCGCCTGGCCGAGCGGGACCTTTTTTTGTCATGAGCGACTGGGGGGCTATCGGGAAGCGGGTGCTGGGGATGGGGCTCCCGCTGCTGGGCTCGGTGCTGGGCGGTCCTGCCGGCGCATCGCTGGGCGGTATGGTGGCCCATGCCCTTGGGGTCTCGCAGGCCACGCCAGAGGCCGTGAGCGCCGCAATGGAGTCGCCGGCGGCCGCGGCCAAGCTCCGGGCGCTGGAAATCGAGCAGCACGTCGTGCTGGCTCGACTGCAAGCTTCGCAGGCTATGGCGCGTCTGCATTCCGACGTCGCCTCGCAAGCGGCGGTAAACAGGACGATGCAGGCCGAGGCGACGTCGGCGCACTGGCCGCAGTGGTTGTGGCGACCGATGAATGGCCTGCTGTTCGCCCCGACGATCCTGGCCATTTATGTAGCACTCCCGATGCTGCATGTGACCGGCCCCGCCGTCCCGCAGGCCGCGTGGATCATGTGGGGCTCTCTCCTTGGGATAACGTCGTGGCACCGAGGGATGCTACAGCGCCGGGCCGCTGGCGATCAGTCGGACGCGCTTGGGCGGACGAAATGAAGGTGGATCTGGCGGTCCTGGCGGCGGCCATCCAGATGGTAATCATGCTGCTGATGGGGATTTCGGGCTGGGTGTCAATCAATCGGCAGCTTGCCCGGTTGACCGCCCAGGTGGAAATGTTGATTTCTCCGCCCGATGGGGTAGTATCGTGGACGGACGGACCCCGCCGGCGCATGAGCGATTATCCGGCGGCCCGAGACAACTGATCGCGGCCGATGCCGCTACACGGTTTGGGTGGTGCCTGGACCCCCAGCGCATCCACCATCGCTCCCGGGAGACCGGGTGGGATGTTGCTACCAGGCACTGCCCCTTTTTTTTCTCGCGCCGATCGATGTCGGTGGAGGATTAATCAATGCACACTTCCATAACGGATTATTGCTGGACGCGCGATATGCTGAGCCTGGCCCATGAGGCGAGCCTATGCGGGATGCGTCTCGCGTCGTTGAGCGACCTGGTCGACCGGGCAGATGCCTATGATGAGATGTCCGATTGTGAGGAGGTCCCGAGGGCGCAAGGCCTGCTGCAGGAAGCGGCCGAAATCTTGTGGATATCGGCGAGCGCCGCCCTCCAAAAGCACTGGCCCGCATGCATCCTCGGGCTGCCCGATGGGGGGGGAGAAGAAGCAAGGCTGGTTGCAAAACAGGAGATCCGGCTATCCCTTGTGAACGCACTGGATCTGCTGGCACGGACAAACGGGAGCCGGGTGGCTCTCGAGGAGACAAGCGCGACCTATCGGTCCATCCAGGAGGTTCGGCTTGCCATCCTGGAAATATCCAGGATGCTGGGAATCGAAAAATGTACCTCCTAATGCGTGATCGGGATGACGGTACGGTCGGCGCTGGGGCCGTGGCCTGGGATGGGGGGCAATGGACTGGCCAACAGAGCCGCGCGCTCCGGATGGACACGCCCAGGGCCTGGCGTGACTATTGCGAGAGGGTAGGAATCGGGGGCGATGTTTGGGAAGCGGAGCTGGTGGTTCACCGGCATATCGAGAGGATTTGTTGATGTGCACCTACAAGATTATCGGATCGGCGGTGGTGCTCGTGGACGACCCGCGGGACCTGGCGGGTGCACCGCTGGACTATCAGGACGTGATGGTGCTGGCTCGGGCGCGTCGGTCCGAGGCGGAGCGGGTGCAGATCACGGTCGTGGTGACCTCAGAACTCGGTAAGGACGGCGCCACGGCCTATTTCTGCGGTGTGGGCGCGACGGTCCGCGGCGCGATCGAGCGTTCCATCGCCATCGCGCAATTGCGCGGTTTTCCCCGGGAAGCCGTCCTGGACGCCATGGTGATCCTGGAGCGGGATGTTGGGAGGAGAAAGTGATGCAGGTTACACGGCAAGCGAAAGAGAAGGCAAAACGCGATACGGTGTTCCTGCTGGAAATGGCAGTGGATACCTACGGCATGCGGTGGGTGGTGGAGACGCTGTCCGGAATCGCATCCGATCATGCAGGGGTCGAGTTGGGTAATGGGGATCCCTTCGATCAGGAGGAAAAACGGGAGTGGGCCGCCGTCGAGTCCATCCTGCAGGATGCCGCGGAAGACATTGGGGAGGACGGCGCCGCCGCGGTGTAGGCCGTGTCTATATCCCCGATGGGATATATCGTAGTCGGAACGTGTGGGGTAGTCTGGACCAAGATGAAGAAGAGGAGAAAAGATATGATCCAGACAACCCCCGTAACCGTGAATGTCCGCGCTAATGCCTTTGCCGGTCGAAGAATCGAGTCCGTCTCCGCAATGGTTGAGCCGGACGGTACCGTGCGCGTGTACGACGACGTCGCTGGACATTACACCCTGTGCCACAGCCTCTCGGCCCGGGCGCAGGCACGCATCCGCGGTCTCGCACGGAGGATGCAGGCATGACCGCCCCTCGCGTCTATGTCGTCTATCCCGACCCGACGGACGAGAGCGACGATTCGCGGATGGCGTTCGGTTCGCGTCCCGAGGCCGAGGCGTACCGCCGCAGTCTCGGATGCGCCGCAGCTTCGGAAGTTTATACGGAGGACGCATCATGTTAATTGGCGATACCGCGTACTACCGGCTGACACGCTCCGGCTTGGTGCGGACGGATGACTTCGATTCTTGCGTTCCGTCCCCGAGCGGCCCCGTCGATACGGATACCGTCCGTGTGTGGTGGTGCCGTAACGGCGTCTCCCGGGTGGATATAGACGCCGGGAGTGCCGTCCGGACCTATGCGGCCCGGCGCAATGTGTCCGTGGGCGCCCTGATCGAGGCCGCCGGCCGATGACCGGCGCCCTGCCCTGCCGGGGGATACCGTGGGAGAGCACGGCGGATGCCGCCCATCGATGGGGGGTGAGCGAGCCGCTGGTCCGGCGGCTATGCCGGGCGGGGCGTGTGCATGGCGCGTTCTTTTTCTCCCGCCGGTGGCTGATCCCCGTCGGCGCCGCCAAGCCCCCGGCGGGTCGATAGTCGGTGCCGGGTCTGCGGAGTGCGCATCTGTTCGCCGGCATCGGTGGTGGGATGCTGGCGGATATCCTGGTAGGCGGATGTCCGGTCGTGGCGGTGGAGCGCGACCGTGCCCGGGCAAGCATGCTGGAGGCGCATCGGGATGAGTGGTGGCCGGAGTGCGAGGTGGTGTGTGCCGACGTACGCGACTGGGACCCGGCGCCATGGCAGGGACGCGTGGATGCGATCCATGGAGGCTTCCCTTGCCAGGATATTTCGTCTGCCGGCGCCTGCGCCGGAATCGGCGGTGCTCGGAGCGGCTTGGTATGGCCCCTACTCCGCGCCGTTTGCTCAATCCGTCCGCATGTGGTCTTCCTCGAGAATGTGGCCGCGATCCGAACCCGGGGCCGCTCCGAAGTCGTTGCCGCCCTGGTGGCGCTCGGATACGCCTGGACCGATGGAGTCCTTGCGGCGTCTGCGGTGGGCGCTCCGCACCGGCGGATGCGATGGTGGCTCCTTGCTGCCGACGCTGACGGCCGGCGGCAACTACAACGTCAAGCGTCGCGGCTGTTCCGGCGATGGGCTGGCGACTGCCGTGAAACGCCTGCCGACGCTCGTGGCGACGGATTCGAGCCGGGGCGGGGCACCGAGGGCGGGTCACGGTCCGACGCTCAGGGAGGTGAGTGGTGGGCCGCTGAACCCCTTGTGGATCGAGTGGTATATGGGGCTCCCCGAGGGGTGGACCGGATCCATGCGATGGGGGACGTCCAGGTGCCACTACAGGCAGCTACCGCTTATCTGACTCTTTGCCGGTATCTCTGACCGTGCCAAGTCTCTCTGGTGTCCCGTCCCCGCGCCCTCCGGCGCCCGTCTATACCCTTCTTGCTGGCCCGTCTGGGCGCCCCTTGGAAAGATTACGAAAAAGGATTCCGGCCTTATCGGAATCAGGGGGTTGCGCAAAAAAGGAGACGGCCCGCCAGCGGATGTACCGGCTGCGGGCGGCGGCTAGGCACCTGGTCTCGGGGATATCCGGGATATGGGCGCCGCGGTACCGGGTCGCCTGGTGTGGGCATAAGGTCCGGCGCTCGGATTGGGGGGACCAGCAAGTCCAGATCATGACGGAAGGCGGCCGCGCCTGGTATCAGGGGCTGTATCGGTGCGGGGACGTCTGGCTTTGCCCGCAGTGCGCGGGGAAAATCGCCTCGGGACGGGCCGAGGAACTGGCCGAGGCAGTGGTCGAAGCGGCCCGGCAAGGGATGGCCGGGGCGATGATCAGCTACACCTTTCCGCACTATCGGGGAGAAGACCTACGCATCCTGGTAGAAAAATTTGCTAAGGCACGCAGTAAGTTACGCGCGTGCCGCGCGTGGAAGCGGTTCGCCGACCGGTGGGGAATCGCCGGCGAGGTGAAGGCGCTGGAGGTCACGGTCGGCAAGAATGGATGGCATCCGCACGGCCACGTCCTGACCTTTTTTGATGCCGACATTCCGGAATCCCGGCGCGCGGAATTTCAAGCGGAGCTGTACGCCGCGTGGCGAACGGTGTGCATCCGCGCCGACCTCCCGACCCCCAGTGCCGCACATGGAATCCACGTCCTGTGGTTCCAGGATGCGGAATCGATGGCCGCCGACTACGTGGCTGGGTGGTCCGCCATCCAGGAACTGACCGGCCAGACGAGCAAGGAGGCGGCGGAGCATGGGCGGAATGCGTGGCAATTGCTGGATGCCGCCAGCGCCGGCGACGAGGATGCGGGCAAATTGTGGCTGGATTATGTGAGGGTTTTTCACGGGCGTCAGCAGCTGCGGTGGTCGAAAGGCCTGCGCA
>VAPK010301813.1_pt1 | contig 10440 bp, 7 predicted proteins | sample 3395031 | NCBI WGS metagenome assembly VAPK01 (sample SAMN08290443, study PRJNA428436) | hydrothermal vent metagenome | isolation source: Deep-sea hydrothermal vent chimney 1 | place: Pacific Ocean: Juan De Fuca Ridge
AGACCATATATAGTACTAAGTGATTTTATAAAGTGAATTTATTATGTAGTTTTACAAAGTTAAATAATCTCAATGAGTAAAAAATTAAACATATTTATTCTTCTTTTCTTGATAGGTATTTCAGTAGTTAATGCTCAGAAATCTAATGAAATGCGTATTTCAAATAGAATCTATTCTGATAGAATTACAGATCAGGATGGAATACCTTTAAGTGGAATTCAGGTACGTGTAAAAGGAACAGGTATTTCTACCATTACTGATTCTAATGGCGAATTTTCGATAAATGCTAAAAATGGCGATATAATTGTTTTGAGTAAAAATGGTAGAAGAATAAACACATATAGATTAGATGGAAGCATTTATTATGAGGTGAAAGATGAATCAGATCAAGTTGGTGAAAAGAAGAATAAGAAAAAAAGAGTAAGTTCGATTTCAAAAAGAGCCAGAAAGGACAATTCGGCTCAATTTCAAAGGGAATTAGATTCAGCTATTTATTATAAAGATATTAATTCTATTCAAAGTGTTGATTTTGTTGCAAACGCATTGAATTTTACCGATAATAAGGAACAAATTGCACAATCTTATAATGTATTGGGTGATGTGTATATGAATTTAAAACAATACGATTTAGCGGTAAGCAATCATAAAATTGCAGTAGATAATGCTAAAAACACTGGTTATCAATTAAAATTAGCTAATGCATATTTATTAAATAAAGAATATCAAAAAAGCGAAAGCCTATATAATAGTTTACTGCAAAAAAGAGGTGTAACTACACTTCAAAAAGTGGTGATTTATGAAGGCCTGGGTGATGTGTATTCAAAATTTAATCAATTTACAAAAGCATTGAAATATTATGAAACTGCCTTAACACTAAACAAACAAACTTCAAATAGTAATAAAAATACAACTTTAAATGCTAAAGTTTCAAGTGCATTTGAGGCTATTGGTGAAACTGATAAAGCCGAAGGTTATTTGTTAAGTTCTCAGAGTGCTGATGTAAAGCAAAGTCCAGCAAAAGCAGTAATTGAAAGCCGACGCGCAGCAGATTTTTATAGCAGAAATAAAAATGTAGCTAAAGAAGTAGAGCTTCGTAAAGAAACTCTAAAAAATTTAGAAGATACAGGTATAGAAGAGGTGGTAGTTGAAGATGAGGGTATTACGTTAACAAAACCAAAAGCAAAACTTGATCTGGGTAATGCTTATTTAAAGCAGAGAAATTTCAAAGAAGCGATCCCTATATTAGAAGAAAGTGCAGCTGAAGCTGAAAGTACTGATGATATTGAAACCCAAAAAAATGCTGTTCAAAAACTTTCTGAAGCCTATGTATTTTTAGGAAATGATAATAAAGCATTAAGCAATTATAAAAAATATGTGGTTTTAGTAGATGCTATTTACAAACAAAAAGAAAATGAAATTAATGAAGCGGTTAGTTTAAGTAAAGATCTGTCAACAAAACAGAATAGGATCACTAGTTTAGAAAAAGACAGAGAGCTTTCTGAAAGTAAATTTCAATTATATCAAACTGAAAATCAGCTGACGGTTGAAAATGACAGACGCCAAAAAACAATTATTTATGCTTTACTTGCCGGATTAATATTGTTATTGCTATCTCTTTTCTGGATGCTGCGTAGTAATAAACAACGCAAATTAGCTAATAATTTGTTGTCATTAAAATCATTGCGAACTCAAATGAATCCGCATTTTATTTTTAATGCATTGAACTCTGTAAACAGCTTTATTGCTCAGAATGATGAACGTACTGCAAACAGGTATTTGACTGATTTTTCTACATTGATGCGCAGTGTGTTAGAAAACTCTGAAGAAGATTTTATTCCCTTAGAAAAAGAGGTTGAGCTATTAGATCTCTATTTAAAATTAGAACACTCGCGATTTAAAGATAAGTTTGACTATGAATTTTTAGTTGATGATGCTATTGAGTTAAGTCTGTTCCAAATTCCACCAATGTTATTACAACCATATGTTGAAAATGCGGTATGGCATGGATTACGATATAAAAAGGAAAAAGGCTTTTTAAAAGTACAATTACTTAAAAAAGATGAAGAAACCATACGGATAGAAATTTCTGATAATGGTATTGGTAGAAAAAAATCAAAGGAATTAAAAACCGATTATCAAAAAAAGAAGAAGTCAAAAGGAATGCAAAACATCAAACAACGTATTGCCATCTTAAATAAAATGTATAAAGATAAAGTGGATGTTTTTATTGAAGATATGTATGATGACGAAACAGGAACAAAAGTGATATTGACGTTAAAAAAAGATTAGATAGAAATACTGTCATTCCTGCGAAGGCAAGAATCTCATGATTAATTATCTAAGTTTCAAAAGATTCCTACTTTCGTAGGAATGACAATTAATTAAGAAAATTAGCATTCTATGAACTTAAAAACCATCATAGTAGAAGACGAACAAACCAGCAGAGAAATCTTAAAGAGTTATCTCGCTAAATACTGCCCTACAGTTGAAGTAGTTGGCGAAGCAGAAAATATTGATGATGCTTTGATATTAATTAGAAATAACAAATTAGACATGGTATTTCTAGATGTAGAAATGCCTTATGGTAGCGGGTTTGATTTACTTGAAAAATTGGGAAGTACTGATTTTGAAGTAGTATTTGTAACAGCCTATAATCAATATGCTATTGATGCGCTGAATAAACATGCATCTTATTATTTACTAAAACCAATTTCTATTGATGAATTAATCAAAGCAGTTGATTATGTAACTGAAATAAAAAATAGAGAAAATGAGTTGCAGAACTCAGTTTTAGTGCCAAAATCAAACCCTGTTAATCAAAAAATAACCATACCTACCCAAGACGGATTTGAAGTATTACAAATGCAAGATATTATCTATTGCAAAGCAGATGATAACTATACGGAGATATACCTAGAAAATAATCAAAAAAAGCTAGTAAGCAAGACCCTAAAATATTTTGAAGACATTTTAAAAGAAAACGGATTTGCCCGTATACACAAATCTTTTTTAGTAAATGTAGCGTATATTGCATCGTATAAAAAAGGAAAAGGAGGCACTGTATATTTATCTAATGGTAAAGAATTAAGTGTGTCCGCTTCAAAAAAAGCAGCATTTTTATCGTATTTTAAGTGATTGAACGAGAGGAGTGACCCCTTGAAGGTTAATAGGTAATAGGTAACAAAAATAATTGTTACCTATTACCTAGCGAAGCTCTTAGGGAGTGTTTTACTTTTTAAATTAAAGGTTTTAACGCCATTGCGAGGAGAGAAACGACAAAGCAATCTCTTTAATTGAAGCAGATTGCCACGTCCTTCGTCCTTGCAATAACATACTAAGTATTATAATGATTATAAAAAAACTTAACGGAAAAGAACCTCAATTTGGTGATGATTGTTTTATTGCTGAAAATGCTGTAATAGTGGGTGATGTAGTTATGGGTAACCAATGTAGTATTTGGTATAATGCAGTATTACGAGGCGATGTTCATTATATCAAATTAGGTAATAAGGTAAATGTACAAGATGGGGCAGTAATACACTGTACCTATCAAAAAAGTCCTACAAATATTGGTGATAATGTATCTATTGGTCATAATGCCATTGTGCACGGTTGCACTATTCATGACAATGTATTGGTAGGTATGGGTAGTATTATTATGGATGATTGTGTTGTTGAAAGTAATTCAATTATCGCTGCCGGAGCTGTTGTAACAAAAGGAACTAAGATTGAGTCGGGCAGTATATATGCCGGTGTACCAGCAAAAAAAGTAAAAGATATTTCTAAAAACTTAATTTCTGGTGAAATAGATAGAATAGCAAATAATTATATTAAATATTCCAGTTGGTATAAAGCCTAAATCCAAAATGTTGAATTAAAGAATGAAAAGAATAGTATTTGTTTTTTGTTGTCTTATAATAATCAGTTGTGGTAGTATCCAAAAATCTAATACAGAAAATTTACAACTTAAATTTTTAGATGAATATATCCTTTCCGAAAATATAGTTATTAATGGAACAATAGTTGGTGGGTTGTCAGGGATAGATTATTATAATAATACCTATTATTTAGTTTGTGACGATTCCAAAAACCCCCGTTATTATGAAGCGAGAATTGATATTGATAATTCAAAAATCAATAAGGTTGATATTCAAAAAGTCTTTTTAGTAAAAGACACTACGCATTTTTTAGATTTAGAATCTATCCGATATAATTCTAAAACAAATCAAGTTTTAATGACTAGTGAAGGCAATATTAAAAGGCACTACGATCCGTCATTTTTTAGTACAAACACTTCTGGAACTATCGACTCTTACTTTCATTTGCCGGAAGCATTAAAAGCAACTAGCTTAGAAAAACCGAGACATAACGGAACCTTAGAAGGATTAAGCCTAAGCATAGATACAAATGGTTATTGGATTGCTATGGAATTACCATTGGAAATTGACGGACAAGAACCGCAGTTGGTAAAAACAAAATCTCCGGTACGAATAACATATATCAATGCTGTTTCCCATCAACCAGAAAAACAGTTTGCATACACATTAGATTCAATTTCTAAACAACCTAAAGGTGATTTTGCGGTTAACGGGCTCACAGAGATTTTAGAATATGCTAAGGGTAAATTTTTTATTATTGAGCGTAGTTATTCCAGTGGATTAGGAAATCAAGGAAATACAGTTAAAATTTTTAATGTTGATGTATCTAATGCTACCAATACACTAAAATTTAAAAGTCTCAAAAACATAAATTATATAGCTGCAACAAAAGAGTTAGTATTTGACTTTGAAAATGTAAGAGACCAATTAACAAATAATAGTATTGATAATATTGAAGGCATTACTTTTGGACCTAAATTACCTAACGGAAATAAAACATTGCTATTAGTATCTGATAATAATTTTAGTCGATTTGAGAAACAATTAAATCAATTTATTCTTCTAGAGATACATAATTAATTAGAATTAGTTATTGATAATTTATCTTAATATCTGACATCAGCATTTAAATATATAATTAAAAATTCAATACCCCCTTGAGCATTACCTAAACATAAAATATATTTTATGTTGAAGGTAACAAGTGAAGCTTGTCAAAAAGTTTTTAAATAGCTCTCAACTGCCCTCGAACAGGCAAAGTACTGACAATCAACATAATTTGTTTTTATTATCCATACTTCTTAAGTCGAACTCACGCTAATTAGTTATTGATAATTTATTTTGTAATGAACAAAATAAACACTACTTTAGCCAAGAGCAAAGGAAAACTCCTATTTTATAAGGAGAGATGCTTATAGCATCTTTCTTTCTTCATTTCCTTTCTCCCCTATTTGCAGGAGTGTATGTATATAAGTGTTTAGCGACAAATTAAAAATACTCCAAAATATTGCAAAACTAAACAGCCAAGTGTAAACTTGGCTGTTTTTGTATGTTGAAATCAAGGTTTTTTTAAAAATCTAAATTGCTTATTAAACAATTATGTTGAAGCTCTTTAGTAATATATTGAAGTGTTGTTAAATCAGCATTACTATAAAATTCATATTGAGGTTTTGAATTGCTAGTATTCAATAATCTATGCTGTTTTAAGATTGCCATAGTTTGCTTAGCCACCGCTTCCCCAGAATCAATTATGGTTATTTCATCACCAATAATTTTTCTAATCTGTGGAATCAAAAAAGGGTAGTGGCTACAGCCCAATACCAAGTAATCTATATGTTGTTTGAGCATGGGGTTTAAATATTTTCTAAGTAAATTATCCATTTCAATTGAATCAATCTTTCCAGATTCAATTAAAGGCACCAGACCTTCACCTATTTGCTCAATGATGTTAATTCCTTCTGAAAATTTTTGGGAGGTAGTGTTAAAGAGTTCGCTACTCAAAGTGCCTTTAGTTGCTAGAATACCAATAGCATTTGTTTTGGTTTGTAAAGCTGCTGGTTTTATAGCGGGTTCTATTCCTATAAAGGGAATATCATAATGAGCACGCAAATAATTGATAGCATTAGTGGTTGCGGTATTACAGGCAACTACAATAAGCTTACAATTTTGTTGTAACAATAACTCAGTATTCTTTATACAGAGTTCAATTATTTTTTTTGGAGATTTTTGACCATAGGGAGCATTTTTACTATCTGCTAAATAGATGGTGTTTTCATTGGGTAATAGGGTAACTATTTCTTTCCAAATAGAAAGACCACCAATACCCGAATCAAAAATGCCAATAGGTTGTTTAGAATTCATGAATTACAAAGATAATAGCATTTGTAATACTAACCTGCGTTTGATTATTAATAATTGATGATAAAAAAATCCCATTTCAATAATTACTGAAATGAGATTTTTAAATTGATATTATGATGTTGTTTTACTAGAGACCTAATTTCGCTTTAACAGCAGCCATTAAATCCTCGCCAGTAAATACTAATAGGCCTTTACCAGGTGAAGAATCAAGTACATATTGAAAGCCTTTTGCTGCAGCAACATCTTTAATTGCTGTTTGAGCGTTTTTTTCAATAGGTGCATACAAGTCAAACTGTTTTTTTTGTAATTCTTGTTGTGCACTTTGAGCATACAATTGAAGCTTTTTCTTTAAATCTTCAACTTCTAGAGCACGTTTTTGATTTTCAGTATCCGTTTGAGTAGCAGCTTCGGCATCATACTTTTGTAACTTAGCCTGAAGTGCATTTGTTTGACTCTTATATTCGGCGTCATAAGCTTGTGCTACTTTTTTAAGCTCTTCTTCCATTTGCTTAGTTTGTGGCATTGCCGCAACTAATTCCTGTGTGTTAATATGTGCTACTTTTGATTGGGCTTGTGTTGCTGTAAACCCTAAAAATAGGACACTAACTAATAATAGATTTTTAAATAGTTTCATTTCGTTTTTGTATTAATATTAATTGTTGTTTTCTTTTTGTTCTTTCTTAGCTTTTTTTCTTTTCTCAATTTCTTCCAACCTCTTTTTTCTTTTTTCTTCGGCTGCTTTTTTTAATTCTTGTTTCTTTTTCGCCTTAGCGGCATTTTGTTTTTCAATTCTATCTAATAAAGCAGTTCTTTTACTATCTCTAATGCTGTCTTTTGTTTTGTCAATAGATGTGTTAGGCAAAGAATTTATAGTTTTTATGTTTACTGAATCCTTTTCTGTTACAACAGCTTTATTTTTATTAGATTTTTTTCCTCTATTTTCAATTTCTTCTAAGCGTTTTTTCCTTTTCTCTTCAGCAGCTTTTTTTCGTTCTTCTCGTATTTTAGCCTTAGCTTCTTGCTGGGCTTTTAATCTTGCTTGTAAGGCCTCTCTGTTCTTAGCTTTAGCATCTGATTTGCTTTGAGTACCTTCAGCAGCTTTCTCAATATCTAATTGACGCTGATTTTTCTTTTCATCTAGTTGAACCTTTTTTCTTCCTTTTACAATACTATTGAGTACCAATTCACTAACATCAAATCTTTTATTAGCATATAGTAGTATTAAATCACTAGATCTATCTAGAACAAGATCATACTTTTTTCTAACAGCAATATTTTGTACGGCATTATATATTTGGTCTTGAACAGGTTTTACTAATTGTTTCCTTAATAAGTATAAATCGCCTTTAGGTCCAAAATATGCAGCTTGTAACTTTCTTAAATCTTCTTCTTTAATTTGAATATCTTCTTCCCGTTCACTTATTAATTCTTGAGTAAGTAATGGTTTTTCATTACTTAAATCAGTTTTTAGTATTTCAATTTCACGCTTTATTCCATCTAATTTTTGTTGCCAAGTGGCTACTTTAACATTTAATCTTGCTTGTGCATCAGTATATTCAGGTACATTTTCTAAGATATATTCCATATCAATATACCCAATTCGCTGAGGCTTTTGTGCAACAACTAGTGTGCTAATTGTAACTGCTAAAAAAAATAGAACTTTTCGTATCATCATTTTAAAGATATTTTGAAAAAATCGTGCCAAACTTTTACAGATGTGCAAATTTACTAAATTTACTTAGAATTGTTGCCCAATTATAAAATGAGTTTTCCAACCAGATTTTTCACCGGGTATGCGAATGTCATCATCAAAGCCATGACCAAAGTCTATACCCAAGAGTCCAAAAGCAGGCATAAATATTCGTACGCCGAAGCCGGCAGAACGTTTTAAGTCAAATGGATCAAATTCTCGTAAACTATTAAAGGAATTTCCTCCTTCTATGAATCCCAATGCATAAATTGATGCAGAAGGTTTTAATGTTAAGGGATATCTTAATTCAAATGAAAATTTATCAAATACAACACCACCAGAATTTGATGACAAGCTATTATTATCATAGCCACGTAAACCTACAGTCTGTCTTCCGTCAAATTGACCTGTTGAGAGTCCGTCACCACCAATATAAAAACGTTCAAAAGGAGAGATTCCTAAATCATTATTATAAGTTCCTAAAAGACCGAATTCAAAATTTGATAACAATACCAGTTGGTGACCGGGTTTTCCAGTCAATGTAGTATACCATTTTCCTGAGAAATTAAGTTTATAAAACTCTAATAATTTGAATCTTTCTTGGTCTGTTAAACTTTTATAATCTTTATTATTGAATAATGAATATGGAGGTGTCATTTTAGCACCAATATTAAATTGTGAACCTGATGTAGGGAATATTGGGTTTGGACCGGCAGAATTTCTTCCAAAATTAACAGCCAACGATAAATTGTTAGAAATACCATTATTAAATCCGAATGAGTTTAAGAAAAAGTTTTCTAAACTATAACGCTGATAACTTAAAACAGTCGAAAGTGTAAACCAGTCATCAGGCCATTTTAACCGTTGACTAATACCAATATTAGCACCTATAATATTTAATTTTTGATTTTTATCAACTCTTCTGTTTACAAAGTCAAATCTAAATTGACTAGAGCTAAAAACAGAAAACGATAATGATCTTGGTCTTTTACCGCCTAACCAAGGTTCAGTAAATGATAAGCTATAGGTACTTGAAAAACGACTTGCTTGTGCTCTTAAAGAAACACTTTGCCCATCTCCTCTAGGCACAGGTTTATATTCTTTACCTTTAAAAATGTTTTTAATAGAAAAATTGCTAAAAGACAAGCCTAAAGTACCCACAAAGGAACTGCCACCAAAACCTCCTTGCAGTTCTATTTGACTGGCACCTTTTTCAGCGATACTATATTCTAGATCTACCGTTTTGTCATTATAATTAGGTTTTACATCCGGTACAATATTTTCTGCATCTATAAAAGGTAATTGACCTACTTCACGAATTGTACGAATAATATCAGATCTACTGAATAGATTTCCTGGTAATGTACGAATCTCTCTCATGATAACATGGTCATTAGTAACCTCATTACCTATTAAAGAAACTTTTCTAATATGTGCAGGTTCATCTTCTCTAATTCTAATCTCTATATCAATAGTGTCATTTGCAACGTTGGTTTCTACAGGAGTTACTGTAGAAAATAAGTACCCATTATTCAAATAGATGTTAGTTATATCTTGCGATTCAGGTGAGCCATCACCTTTCACTTGTTCATTTAATAATTTACCATTATAAGTATCACCTCTACCAAGCCCTAATACCTGTTGTAATATGGTATCTGAAAAAACAGTATTACCTAGAAATTTAATATCACCAAAATAATATTTATTCCCTTCATTTACAGTGATATCTAAGTTAATAGTATTGTCATCATTCCAAGAAATAGAATCTTTCAATATTTGTGCATCTCTATATCCTTTTTCATGATACTTTTCTACCAATCTTTCTAAATCTTCACTGTATTCTTTTTCTCTGTAACGAGAAGGTTTAAAAAGATGTGTAATATTTTTTTGTTTGGTTTTTTTGAGTAATTTTTTTAGGCGTTTGATTTTAAAGGCATCATTACCATGAAAACGTAAATTTTTAATTTTAACCTTTTCACCTTTATCAATTACAATTAAAGCTTTTTCTGTATTGTTACCTGTAGTATCAATTTTAGTATTAATAGTAACCTTTGTTTTTAAGAAGCCTTTGTCAACATATTTCTTTTTAATATAATTTTTAGTTGTTGTAATTAAGTTTTCAGTAAGCATTGCGCCTTTTTGAAATTCAGTATCTTTCTGAAGATCTTCAGCTTTACTCTTTTTAACACCTTCAAAAGTTACTGAACTTAATTTTGATAGCTCTTGTACTTCAAATTCTAGGTAAATAGTTTTACCATCAATTTTAGCAACATACACATCAACGTTACTAAATAATTTTGAATTCCATAATTTTTTGATAGCAGAAGTAAGTTTGTCACCAGGAATTTTAATTTGTTGACCTACAACTAATTCAGAAAAAACAGTAATAGATTGGTCTGTAAATTGTTGGTTTCCTTTAACAGAAATTCCACCAAGTATATATAAATCTACTTTTCTAAAATTAATATCTTTTAAAGAGATTTCTTTTTTAGGAATGGTGTCAATAACTTG